>Ga0315316_10000018_pt1 | contig 74469 bp, 78 predicted proteins | sample M160m3416metaG_FD_203702 | JGI IMG/M metagenome (GOLD analysis project Ga0315316, IMG submission 203702) | Ammonia-oxidizing marine archaeal communities from Monterey Bay, California, United States - M1 60m 3416 | ecosystem: Environmental > Aquatic > Marine > Intertidal zone | place: USA... | reverse complement strand
TTTATTGATTATATGCACTTTCCTAATATAAGACTTTGGGGAAATCAATTTTTTATATTTGAAACTCAAGAAGAAATTATTAATTCATTTGACGACCAAACAAAAAGTTTATTAAACGAAGATTGGGATCATACGGTTACCTTAAGCATAAAACCTGTTCAATCAAATGAAACTAAAGTTCATCTTTTGCTTCATCAATCTAGAAGAAATAAAAATGGCGAAGAATATGATAACTTTCATACTTTATGGATTATCACTAAAATTAATAACAAATGGGGACTACAATTTAGATCATCATTTTTAGATGAAACTACACATTTAAATGAAACAGGATTCTGAATAAACTTAGATTATAAAAACTAAGGATATGAAGGAACTAAATTTGATTCTTATTTTAGAAAAGACTGGAATAATTCTGCAAAATATGAGGACGCAGAATTAGATTGATATACTAGGCAGGGTGCTATTGTTTATAAAATTTGCTTTATAACCAATGGCACGTCCTTTAATCTCTTGTTGCACCTTAGGGTGTTTATATATTATCCTGTAACCGACACCATAAATCATCAAAGAAGGTTCTTAAACAAGTATAAGTATAGGAAAAAAATGGATAAAGACAGTAAAATAAAATTCGATGAAATTTTAAAGAAAAAAAAAGAAAAAATTGATGAAAAAAACTACAATAACAATAAAGTAGCAAAAGGGTCAAATTTTTCAAAAACCAGATCTAATACTCCTCAGAGAATAGGAAAAGGAAGAAGAGGAAAATAGGACAAACAAACTATTTCATGACAATCGATTTATGTAAAATCACATTATAATAAATTCAAATAAGGTGTTGTTATGAAAATTATAGATTTTAGTAAATCGTACATGAGTTGGTTTGGCACTGGAAAAATGAGCAGTGTATCTAGGATATTATTGGATGGAGTTTGTACTTTTATTAATTCAAATGGTGAGAAAGATGTTTTTTATCTAACTGCTCCATGTAGATCAGAACATACTCATTCAGATGAGCAATTAATTGTAATGCCTAATTATGATTTTAGAGGTGTTTTTGGATCTAAAGAGTACAAAATATTTCGTAATCATTGGGTTAGTAACCCTGATTATTTAGATGATCCAGGTTTAGATACAACTGGGGGTAGAATTTTAGAAGAGTCTGGATTACAGAATGCAAAATGGGATGATGTTAAGCTTGATATAAATTACTTTGATAATACGAAAGAACTTACTAATAAACAGAATGTAAGTGATTCAACATTAGATAATTCCATTTTAGTTGGACAGACAGAATTAATTAATAAGAAGACACAACAAAAAGCAATACTGGAATATCCAATAAAAACTATGAATGTAATAAAATCAATTCCAAGATTTCAAGTTGACACAGGTCCTATATTAGTACCAAATTTTGACTCAAATAAAAAATTAAAAGTTGATTCATTAGATATAGCACATATAGTTTATAATCAATTTGATCGAGGTGAATATATTTTACGAAAGCCTGTGAAAATTGCAAATACTAATGATGGACCATTATCAGTCACAGATTATTCTGAATTAGTTGAATATGTAGGTATTAATAGACTTTATGCAGTAATATAATTTTCTTAAGATGAGTGATGTCTCTTAGGGTATATGTATATTAACCTGTAACTAACACCACAAATCAATTAGACCAAATAAATAAACCTAGATATACTAGATAGAGTAGCTGTTATTTTAGAATCAAATAATAGCTACAACCAAAAAAAATGTTTTTCTTAATCTGGCTCTTTTATTATTCACTGTCATCGTTACTACTTTTTCTGTAAAAATATCTTAATATATTTTTCGATATACTTAGATATCCCATGACAATTCGTCTTTCTTCATTACCTCAATATAGTCTCTTAGTTCTTGAATCTTTCTTATAGTTTCTTCATCTTTTCTTTGAAGTTCTTCCCTTAATTTTTGCGCTAATTGTCTTAAGCTCATATTATTTTCATGTAATCTTTGCTTATAATTTTCTAATCTTTGAAACTCATTATCATACTTATTATTTATATGCATAAGAGTGTTTGTTTCTCTATTCTGTTTGATGTTGCTATCTTCTGAGGCTTCTAGTTTTTTAGTAATATCGGAATCACTTCTAGCAGTTGTGGTTTTGTAATTTTTTATAATCAGTTTTATCTCTTTCTCGGTGCAAATTAATCTCCTTTATTTATTATTAATTAGATTAATAAGATAGAAATTCTAAAAAATCTCGATTTAATTAGTTAAAATTATAAAAAAAAGACATTGTTGAAAGAGTTCATTTTTATTTTTTAGTTAAGCATAAGTTAAAGAAAAAAAAGTTAAACCATGGGAACTTAAAACATAAAAGAATTGGTAAATTTTGCAGATTTTTAAAGATTCTGAAGCGCTCAAAGGATTTTATGTCTATAATATTTTTTAACAATAATATTGATTGGAGAAATATATGTCTAAAAACTCAGATTGTAAAAATGAAAACTGTACTTGTAATCCATGTACTTGTAATCCATGCAGTTGTTAAGCTAAATTAGATTAATTCCAATACAAAATAAAAACCAGGGTTCCAAGCTTGGCAAATTAAGTATAATTTATCATTATTTTTATACCAAACAGCATTATGTATATGATCGGCTATTTCAATATTTAATTCATCTTTCGGGCGAATCGTGGATAATAATTCATAAGTATTAGCATCTAAAATATATATAGGAGCAGCTTTACCTTCTATAGGATCATCTAAACTACCTACTACCGCTAAAGATCGTCCCTTCCAATTGATGAAATCTATTCCACAAGGTTTTGATCCCATTGGTATATTAAAAGATTTTTTAAAATTTCCTCCTAGAGTGAAATGCTGAAACCTAGAATTAGGTCTATCAGCAATAGATAACATTTTTCCATCAGGTGTAAGATTAAACCCGTGAGCTGTTCCAAAAAGTCCTTTTTCTGTTGGAATATCTGTAGGTCCTGCAAAAATTTTCTTCCATTTTTTTGTTTTTACATCTGCTACAGAAATATAATTAGAACCATAACCATCTGCTACATAAAGATCATCTTTAATAATTACTGCATCTGTTGGTTTATATATTTTTACTTTAGACTTATATTCATCGAATTCAGGTCTAGAAAAAATAAAATCTTTTTTTCCATCGAGTGTTAAAATTATTATTTTTTCATCTAAATTAGCAGATAATACTAATCTTTTATTATTATCTACATTACAAATGTTAATTCCATGAAAATTAACTGATTCTATTTCATTGGGTAATTCAATAACATCTTGATTTTTAAGATCAGGAGTAATTGCCATCAATCCAAAATTTGGCATTCCATAAAAGATTCTACCATCTGCGTCATTATCAACTGCAAATGCACCATGTAAATTAGATTCATGGCTTATTGCACCTTTTGGTAGACTACGTAAATCTTCTCTATAAATAAATTGAAATGGCTTTTGACCACTAATAATCATTTTTACAACCTATGATATTTAACTAGTTTGATATTACAGAATGAGGATCTATGACAAATTTCTTAGGTGCGCCTTTATCAAAATCTTTATATGCTTTAGGAGCATCATCAAGTGTAATGACTGAAACATTAGTAGCTTTAGCAATTTGAATTTTATCATACAGAATCGCTTGCATTAGATTCCGGTGATATTTCATTACTGGACATTGTCCAGTAGTAATATTATGAGACTTTGCCCATCCTAAACCAATTCTTATTCCAAGCATACCAATTTTGGCATTATCATCAACTCCACCTGGATCTCCAGTTACGTATAGTCCAGGAATTCCAAGAGAACCACCTGCTCTGGTAACTTCCATAATTGAATTTAATACAGTAGCCGGTTTCTCAATTGAAGAATCAGAACCATGTCCTCTAGCTTCAAATCCTACACAATCAACAGCTGCATCAACTTCAGGAATTCCAACTATTGACTCTATCTGCTCAGCTAAAGAAGCATCTTTACTTAAATCTATAGTTTCACAACCAAAACTTTTAGCTTGAGCTAATCTTTCTGAGAAAAAATCTCCAACAATAACACAAGCGGCTCCAAGTAAATGAGCTGAAGCTGCTGCTGCAAGTCCTACTGGGCCTGCTCCTGCTATGTAAACAATTGATCCTGGGCCTACTCCTGCTGTATAAACACCATGATAACCAGTTGGAAATATATCTGATAATAGAGTTAGGTCTTTTATTTTGTCCATAGCTTGATCTTTATCAGGAAACTTAAGAAGATTAAAATCTGCGTAAGGTATCATAACATATTCTGCTTGCCCACCTATCCATCCACCCATATCGACATAACCATATGCAGCTCCAGGCCTAGCAGGATTAACATTTAAACAAATACCAGTTTTTCCTTCTTTACAATTTTGACATCTACCACAAGCAATATTAAATGGAACAGATACAATATCTCCGATTTCTAAAAATTCAACATCTCTCCCTTTTTCAATAACCTCTCCAGTAATTTCATGTCCAAGTATCAAACCTGATTCAGCAGTAGTTCTACCTCTAACCATATGTTGATCACTTCCACAAATATTAGTAGCTACAGTTTTTAATATAACTCCATGGTGGCATTGACGATCTCCAAGTGAAAGTTTTGGGAAATCAATTGATTGTACTTCTACATTTCCATTTCCTAGATAAGCAACACCTCTATTTGTAGACATGATTTACTCCATTCTTATTATAGTTCTTGCAAAATTTATTTATTTATAAGATTAAACAAAATACTACATTCAGCAGATTAGTAATTCAAGAGAATATAAATAAAACCTCTACATCATCATTGTACAAACATGAGCATGTTCATATTTTGAATGGGTATCTAAAACTCACCCATCCCTTTATTATTAACCGAAGCTCCTGTCCTCTATTTCGTAAAAATATCTTAATAACTTAATGACATGAAATTCGATTTTATAATTAGCAAATGTAATAATTTAAATCTCGATAGTGGCTTAACCATTTTTATTATTACCTCCTAATTATGAAGCGAAAAAAGAAATTAGATTGTAATCTGAATAAAGAACTATTTGATACTACAAAATATGTAAGAATATTTGAACTTTCGCCTATATGGTTTAAGTTATTATCGAACCTTGAGAATAACTTCCTTAGAGAACTCTTGGAAGATGTGAAATATATTGAGGGAATAGAATCAGAGCCTGTAAATGTTATTGATAATAAACCTCTTAAGCTAGAAATAAATTTCAAGACTAATAGTTCTTATAACCTCTTCAAGCTTTCAATGACAAATACTGAATCAAGAAAGATAATTGAGAAGATATTCAAGAAAACATTTGGAGAAGAAATAGTACTATCAATCAAGAAACCAAACTAGCATTAGCTTCAATGATAGATATTAAGTCAGCAAAATTTCATTTAGATATCTCTATTTTTAGAGTAACCTAATTCATCTGTTGTTCTATCAGTATGTTTTAAATTATTATTTGTTGTAAATTCAATCAAATTATTATCTTCATCCGAAATATAAACAAATTTCTGGCCATCCATTCTTTCTCCAGACTCAATTATTATTTCATAATCGGATTTTTTTAAAATTTCCAAAGTTTCTTCAAAATTTTCTACTTCAAAAGCAACGTGGAAATCTGGAAGTATTATACCGTTTTCAGTATTAGGTTCAACTAAATGTACCATAGTTCCATCTCTTGTTTTTGTCCAAATAATATTATCTTGTTCTATCATTGAAGGAATAATTTCTAATCCTAATAAGTCTTTGTATAACTTGAGAGACTTTGTTCGATCACTAATTGATATACCAACATGGTTTATTTTTTTTATTTTAATTTTTGGATTTGATTTCATTAAAATTTCCTAAAAAAAAAGCCTCAAATAAGAGGCTTTTATGTTTTTTTATAATTTAAAAAACCTCACACAAAATTATCCTTATAACAGCAAATAATCAATGTAAAATTCTTTTTCATTAAAATGTTTTTACTTTATAATTATTTTTTTGTCAATGTTTGATAAAAAAATAATTAATGCTTTCTAGATTAAGATATTAATTGGTGAGTACACAAAAATTCATTCTAATCAATTTATAAAAAAAGACAAAGCCTAATTAAATATTTAAAATTCTTGGAACTTTACCATTTGATAAACCAAAAACTACTGAAGATCACATAAAATCAAGTTCAAATTATACTACCACTGAACAAACATGGGCATAATGATATGAACATATCCAGAATTTGCAGCAGACTTAAAAACCCCTGGACTTGATGGACTAATAGTTTCAATTTCTACTTCATCTCCATCTAAAACCCCTAGAATTTCATTAAGAAATTTAGAATTAAAAGCTATCCTAGTTTCTTCACCTTCAATACTAGCCTTTACTCGAGATTCATTTGAACCCAGTTCTTCAGCTTGAGACATAATTCTTACTGACCCTTCCTCTGAATCATCTGAGACCATTCGAACTATTCCACTTCCATCTCTAGCAAAAACAGAAGCTGCGTTAGTTGCTTGAAGTAAATCTTCTCTATTAACTCTGCATATAGTTCCTTTTTCAGAAGGAATTAGTCTTTCATAGTCTGGAAAATTACCTTGAATCAATTGAGTTACAACTTCTACGTCCCCAAACTTAAATAAAGCTTGACTTTTTTGTTCAGTAACTGTCATATCCAAAGTTCCTGAATCAGTTCCAAGTAATGAAAAAATTTCATTCATTGTTCTTCCAGGAACAATTACAGAAACATCTTCTTCAACAGATGATTCGCAAGAGCCTGTTTCAATAGCCAATCTAAAACCATCTGCAGAGGCAAGTGTAAATTGATTAGATTTTACATCTACCTTAACTCCAGTTAATGCAGGTCTAGATTCATCAGTTGCTACAGCAAATCTTACTCGGGAAAGAGAACTTTTAAAATCTGATGAAGAAATAGAAATTTTTGGGCCATCGCTTATATTTGGTATTGGAGGATAATTTTCTGAATCTATACCATTCATTTGTGCATCAAAATTAGCACAATGAATCTTTAACCCAATTGGGCTTTCTACGGTTTCTATGTCTACTTTTTTATCTGGCAGAGTGTTTATAAAATCGGACAACATTCTAGCTGGAATTGTTACAGATCCTTCTTCCTCAATTTGAGCGCCTATCCAAGTAGTTATAGCAATTTCAAGATTTGTAGCAGTAAGTTTTAATCTTCCGTTATCCGTAGCCATAAGTACATTTTGAGTTTCAGGAATAGTGGATCTAGTAGCAACAGCTCTGCTTACAGTTGATAATCCTTTTCTTAAGTTAGATTGAATACAGCTTAATTTCATGAGATCCCTTTATAAATTTAATAATAATTTACTTCTATAAGTAAAGTATAAAAATTAGAAGTAAATTTACAAGGATGAATTATAATAACTTTAGAAATTTATTCATATAAAATATAAAAATGACAAATAACAACGATAAAACTAATGAATTTTCGGAAATAGATCTTGATAGAGAAATCCGAACAGGATTCCCTGAAGTTATTTACGGAGAAACTAAAACACCTAAACAATCTGCATTGATTGCTGAAAAAATTTATAAAAGATCAAACTTATTTCTAATAACACGTACAAATGATGAAACTTATTATGAAGTAAAAAAAATTATCCCTGAAGCAATATATGATAATACTGCAAAAATGATATTTAGCGATAGAAGAGAAAAAGTGATATCAGGAAAAATATCAGTAATAAATGCTGGCACATCAGATATTCCTATTGCGAAAGAAGCTGAAATTACAGCAAAATTAATGGGTGTTGAAGTAGAATCTATAAATGATGTAGGGGTTACTGGAATACATAGGATTCTAAATAAAGTTGAATTAATAAGAAATTCAGATTGCTTAGTAGTGGTAGCAGGTATGGAAGGAGCATTGCCAACTGTTGTAGCTGGATTAGTTAATAAACCGGTAATAGCTGTCCCAACTTCAGTAGGTTTTGGTACTGGAGCGGAAGGGTATTCTGCTCTTCTAACAATGCTAAATTCATGTGCACCAGGAATTTCTGTAGTTAATATTGATGCGGGTTTTTCTGCAGGGTATCAAGCAGCTTTAATAGCCAAAGGATAATTTTGTTGAAAAAAATAGCCTGAAACTAAATTTATTTAAGTGTTTTCAAGTAGGCTATTATATCTGCAATATCTTGCTTTTCAGCATCTTCCCAACTTGCTGGCATTAGGTTAGAGTAACCCTCAACAATATATTCGCCAGGATATCTTATAGATGCTTCTATATATTCATCAGCTGAACTGTATCCAGGACGAGTAGCAGCTCTTTCATAAATACCTGCTTGACCTGGCCCTACAAGTTTGTCTGACCCAGTAGAATGACAAGCATTACAACCTTCATTTAAAAACCAATCAGATCCAGCTTCATCATCACCAGTAATAACCACTTCAATAATAGGAGCTGCACCATCCATAATCATCTCACTTGTAGCAGGGGTTGGATTAAAAACCACAGGTTCTGACAGGGTATCAGTAACTTCACGACATGAAATTAAAGTAATCGTCAATAATATTGAGAACAATAGAAGTATAAATTTTTTATTCATAATCAGAGCTTACGGAAGTAAGGTTGTTTTTTTTCTTCAACTTAAATGTAAATCAAGTCAAATAAAAAATAAAGACAAAAAAATATCGATTAATCAGAAATTCTTCTAATTTCGATAATCTCTCCAGGAGCAAGTGCTACTTTTCTGAATTGAATTCCAAGTTTTAACATCCAGTAGGACAAAGTTGACTTACCGCTTTCTCCAAGCCCAAGTTTTTTAGCGGCACCTGAAAGACCATATTCATTAACAAGCTCAGGAATAATAACTTCAAGATCCCTCTTAAACTTCTTTTCGAGACTTTTCATTTTTGTTGTTTTTTTAACGTCTGGCGGCATATGTAAAAGTATAGCACAATACATAGAATTTGTATAAAACTTTTTCAGTTATTAATTTGAACTTGTTCAAAACTAATTCAAGACAAAGTGTTGTAATGAGTTCAAATATGAGGTATAAAAATAACATTAAAATGAAGATAAAAAAAATTATTTAGGCAAAGTTTATATTAAATCCTAATAAAAAGTTGAAAGGTTTTTGATTATTTGAATTTAAGATAAATTAATTTAAAGGGGCTTGAAAATATTATGTATACTTTTTATTAGGATTATATGTAAAGGGGCTTTAAATCAAATGCTTAGTTTGGAAAACACTATAATTAGTTGGATTATAACCTCCTATGAAACCATTGGTTACCCGGGAATCTTTCTTTTTATGGTTTTGGAGCCAACTGTTCTCCCCTTCCCAAGTGAAATTATACTTACTTTAGCTGGTTGGTTATTAGTAAGTAATTATTATGAATTATTATATGTGAGTTTATTAGCAACAATCGGAACTCTGTTAGGCTGTTTGATTGAGTATTACACATCAAGAATTTTTGGATTAAGTCTAATAAATAGATTTGGGAAATATGTATTTATATCAGAGCGAGATATAAATAAAACTCAAAGTCACTTCCTAAAGTATGGATACTATTTTGTTTTTATAACTCGTTTTATCCCTCTTTTTCCTAAATCATTAACATCAATAGTCGCAGGAATTTATAAAATGAATATATATAAATATTCAATGATCACATTTGCTGCTTCTTTTCCTTCAAATTATTTATATATTTACGTAGGTAATAAATTAGGAAGAAATTATTACGACATATCTAAATACTTAGAACCTGTAAAAATTCCAATTTTAATAGCACTTGCATTACTAGTATTATTTTATTTTGTCTATAAATTTTATAATATAAAAAGATAATATGATTGAAACTGATTTTATAAACCTAAAAGTTAATGGCGAAAAAGTGACAGTTCGTACTGGCGACAGACTGTTACAAGCTATTGAAAAAACACAAAATAGTGTTCCTACTCTATGCTACGATGAAAGAATAGGCCCGCAAGGGACCTGTCGAATGTGCTTAGTAGAAGTTAAAAAAAATAATATTTCTAATTATGTCGCATCTTGTACTTCTTTAGCTGAAGACAATATAGAAATATTTACTCACTCTGAAACTCTTATTGATTATAGAAAAACTTTACTTGAGTTATCCCTATCAGAAATCAAATGGGATGATCAAAGCATGGAAAAAACAAAACTAACTAATAATGAATTCAGTGAAGCAGTAAAAGAGTATAAACCAGAAAATTACTTTCCTGAATTAAATAAAAGAAAAAGCATTAAAGAAGACTTAAATCCTTTTATAGCTAGAGATTATGATAAATGTATTGCTTGCTATCGGTGTACAAATATTTGTAATGATTGGGAGCAAGCTTCAGCTATAACGATTGATGGTAGAGGACAAGATTCTAAAATTTTCTCTTTTTTTGATAATAAGCTAATGAATTCTGATTGTACCTTTTGTGGACAATGCGTAAATACCTGCCCTACCGGAGCTCTTTCAAATAAAAAAATAGAAAAAAGTGTTGAAAAAAAAGAAACTAAAACTAAATCAATATGTCCCTATTGTGGAGTTGGATGTGGCATAGAGCTAATAAGTGACGGAGAAAAAATCCTTGGAGCAACTCCTGATTTTGATGCGCCAAGCCTAGGTTCATTATGTGTTAAGGGTCAATTTGCATCTTGGGATTTTGTAAATTCAAAAGAAAGATTAACAGACCCTTTATTAAAAAATTCTAAAGGTGAATTTGAAAAAATCTCTTGGAAAAGAGCATATGAAGTTTTTAGTGAAAAATTAAATAAATCAATCGATGAAAAAGGGGCTGACTCCACTGTATGGTGGGCCTCAGCTAGGGTAGTTACTGAAGCTAATTATTTACTTCAAAAATTTGCCAGAACAGTTGTTGGAACTAATAATATTGACAACTGTTCTCGTACCTGACACGCTCCAACGGTCGCTGGGATGGCGGTCATGGTTGGCAGAGGTGCTATGACTAATTCGATTGAAGAATTAGCAGGATCTAAATTGCTTCTTGTAACAGGTTCAAATACTACAGAAACTCATCCTGTAATATCTCTAAGAATGAAAAAAGCTGTAAAAAATGGTGCAAAACTTATAGTTGTTGATCCTAGAAAAATAGAACTCACAAAATGGGCAGATAAATATATCCAAATAAGAATTGGAACGGATATACCTTTTTACAACGCTGTTTCAAACTATATCATCCAAAATAATTTATACGACAAGGAATATGTTGCTACAAGAACCAGAAACTTTGAAGAAATAAAAAATCACTTAACTATGTATACACCAGAGTATTCAGCTAAAATTTGTGGAATAGACCCAGAAGATATAATTTACACCGCAATAGAATATGCAAAAGCTTCCCCTAAAGCAGCTATCTGTTACACAGTTGGAATTACTGAACATTCATGTGGATCATATAACGTTCAAAGTTTAGCTAATTTAGCTATGGTGTGTGGAAATTTTGGAAGTGAAAATGCAGGAGTGAACCCATTAAGAGGACAAAATAATGTGCAAGGTGTTAGTGATTCTGGTTCTTTGCCCACAGATTTTCCTGGATATCAAAAAGTAGAAGCTCCAGGAATGGTAGAAAAATTCGAAAAAATCTGGGATGCTGAATTACCAAGAAAAAGAGGAATGACCAAAATAACTGCAATGGACAAAATGAATTCTGGAGATGTTAAGTTTTTATTTGTAATGGGCGAAAATACAATAGTTTCTGATCCTAATGCTAATCATGCAATTAATGCACTAAAAAACTTAGATTTTTTTGTAGTTCAAGATATTTTTATGACCCAAACTGCAAAGATGGCAGATTTAGTATTGCCTGCGTCTAGTTTTGCAGAGGCAAATGGAACATTTGTTAATACAGAAAGAAGGGTCCAAAGAGTTAGATCTGCTATTAGTACTCCAGGTAATGCAAAAACAGATGTAGATATTATACTAGGATTTTTTGAATCAATGGGCAAAAAACATAAACCTACTGAACCTTCAGATATTTGGAGAGAGATGGCTAGCACTTCTCCTCTTTTCAGTGGAATAAACTATGAAAGACTCGAAAAAGAAGGTGGTATCCAATGGCCTTGTCCTGATGAAACTCATCCAGGGACTCAATATCTTCACAAAGATCAAATGGAATCAGGAGAAACCGGAATATTCAGTCCTGTCGATCATATAGAACCAGCAGAACAAACTGATGATGAATATCCTTTTGTATTATCAACCGGAAGGAGAAGATCTACCTATCATACTGGAACTCAAACAGGAAAAGCTAGAGGGTTTGATGAAATAATTTCTGAAGAATTGGTAGAAATTAATCCTTTTGATGCTAAAAACCTTTCTATAAAAGATAAGGATCTTTTAAAAGTAGAATCAAGGAGAGGTTCTGTAACTGTAAAAGCTAAGATTACAGATAAATCTCCTGAAGGTGCAGTATTTATGAGTTTTGCTTTTCCAGATAAAACAATGACAAATAATTTAACTTCAGACGCGGTAGACTTTATTACAGAAACTCCAGAGTATAAAGCTTGTGCAGTCAAAATAAGCGTTGCCAATAAGTAAAAATCGACTTTATAATAGTATATGTAATCGTGTGCCCGTAGCTCAGCTGGATAGAGCAATTGGTTTCTACCCAATAGGTCGCGGGTTCGAATCCTGCCGGGCATGCCATAATTTAATCCTATTTTAAAAATATTTAAACGGTATTCCGTTATTATTAAATTTACCTTTACTTACAATTTTAGGAAGGTTTGCCATTCTTTTAGCTAATTTAGAAACAGACCTTTCGAAAAACCAAGCTAATCCTGTATGAATATCATCATTAAATGGTTCTACCCAACTATCATCAAGAAAACCTGGACCAAAATATGCTCCAAGAAGAGACCCCGAAGTAGCCCCAAAACTATCTGTATCTGCTCCTTGGCTAACCTGAATACAGATTCCATGGCCTACATTTTCAGCAAATTTCAAACTATTTATTAACATTCCTATTTCTTGATAAATTCTGCAGTGGCCATATTCTCCATATTTATCACTTATTTTGTCGTATGCTTCTTCCCATGTTTTAGAAGTTTTCACATCATCAAAACAAACAGAAACTCTTTCATAAAATCGACTTTTTTGAGGTACAAATTTAAGAGCTGTTTCTATTATTTGATCCCTATCTTCCATAATTTGAGCGCATGAAATAGCTGCCGCTATAAACATTGTGCCGTAAACCCCCGTACGATTATGTGTAAAACTTGCATCTCTCCATGCTAGTTCTGCAGCCATAGCTGGGTTACCAGGATAAGCATATCCATAAGCATCTGCTCTTATCGCAGCTCCACATAATTCATCCCCGGGGTTTAATATATCGTTAAAAACATCAATTAAATCTTCTGGATTGTCTTTAGGTAAAATATTTCTTGGACCATTACCTCCTTTTTCTAAAAAAGTAGCCCTATCCATTCCATCAATTTTTAGATCCATTCCTGACTTTAGTAACTTAGTATTTTCAGGTCCAAATGTTGTACTAATAGGAAGATGATGAATCCAAAGTTCTTTCATATTCTCATGATTAAAATCTGGTCCAAATTTTTCTAGAATTAGCATCCCCATAATTGTGTAGTTGATATCATCATCTGGAGCTACATAATTTATAAACTCTCTAGCAGTCTCAGGAAATGACCTGTGAACTCTAGGAAGAACATTTTCAATATCTTTTGAAATATATTCTGACATTGGCCATTCATCTATTTCTTCGAGAGCTTTTCTTATTTCATGACCTGTAAACATAGCTTCGAGAGGCTTACCTAACATACATCCACATAAAGATGCTATAAAAGCTGCTTCTACTCTTTTTGAGCTATCTTTTAAATCAATTTCTCCAATTTGGCCTTTTGGTCTCGAGGGATCCATTTCATTGATAATATCATTTATAGAACTTGGTTCTATATAAGCCCAGTCAGTTCTAATTTTTAAATTAGTTAATTTCTTGGTAAAAAGTACAAACTCGTCATAGCTATCAGGTAAAGAATCTAGCTCATCTTGTAATCCTTCAATATCATGTCCTTGCTCTCCTTTATTTAAGACAACTCCATGAAGTCTTTCTCTTAATGTATTTAATCTAATAAGCATTATAAAACTCCTTATCTAGCTGTATATCCGCCATCTACAGGAATAGCTGTTCCAGTGATGAAAGAAGATTCATCACTAGCTAAAAACAATACAGCATTAGCTATGTCATCAGCTGTACCCAGTCTACCCATAGGATGTAATTCAATTAATTTTTTGTGCATTGTCTCATCATCCGTTATTGATTTTGTTAAATTTGTATAAGCAAAACCCGGACATAAAGCATTTACTCTAATAGAGTGCTTAGCAAGGTTTACCCCCATGTCTCTACTCATTTGAATAACTCCTCCCTTTGAATGTGGGTAAGGATTAAATCCATCAGAAAAACCTAATGTATCTGAATAACCTACAAGACCAATTATTGAAGACAAATTAATAATTGAACCACCTGAGTTTTTTTTCATCTGCTCTACACTTTCATATGACATCAACATTGAACCTTTAAGATTTACTTCCATAACAAAATCCCATTTTTGTTCAAAATCCCAATCTGGAGGAGCATGCCTTGGAGTCACTCCTGCACTGTTTACTAAAATATCTAATTTCCCCCAATTTTTAACTGCCTCATTTGCGATGTTTTTACAATCTGATCTTTTTGTCACATCTGAATTTAAAATAATGTAATTAGGTTTATATGAAGAAATTTCTTTTTCTAATTCATTTAAGAATTCATCATTAACGTCCGAGCAAACTACCTTACACCCCATTTCTAAGAACAATCTTACTGTAGCCATTCCTATTCCAGAGCCGGCACCAGTTACAACAGCTACTTTTCCTTTTAATCTTGACAATATAAGCCTCCGATAAACAAATAATTAAGTAAATAATATATTCCTATATCTGAATTTTATATACCATTATAAGAACACTATTTAAATAATGATTATGAAACAAGAAAAAAACATTGCCCCAGTTTTTAGAAGATTTATGGCAGCATTTGTAGACACTGCGTACATATTATTAATATATTTTGGGCTTAATATAATTGGAAAAAATATTTTTGGAATAACATATTTTATTTTTGATTATTTAATTGTGATTACTTGTTTCTGCTATTTAGTAATACCAACTGGATTGTACGGAAAAACAATTGGTAAATGGGCATTAAGAATAAAAGTAGTAAATCCAGAAGGAGACACAATAGGAATAGGTGCTGCTTTTGCTAGAGAAATTGGTGGTAAATTTATATCTATATTGCCTTTATTGATTGGTATATTTTGGATAATTAAAGATGAAAAAAATAGAGCTTGGTATGATATATTTTTTGAAACTCTAGTTATTAAAGAAGCTAAAACGGAGAAGAAAAAATGAGTATCTCAAAAGGCATTTTAGATGTTCTTGAAAAATCTAGTTGGATAAGAAAAATGTTTGAAGAAGGGATTCAACTAAAACAACAATATGGTGAAAAAAATGTTTTTGATCTTTCTTTGGGAAACCCTTTGCTAGAACCTCCAAAAAAGTTTAAAGAAAAAATTATAGCTCTAGCAAGTTCTAGTGATAAAGGAATGCATAGATACATGCCAAACCCTGGTTTTGTTTCAACTAGAAAAGCGATAGCAGAAAACCTTAATAATGAATTTTCAATCAATGTGTCTAGTGACGATGTCATTGTCACTACAGGGGCTGCAGGAGGTCTAAATTCTATTCTAAAAACCTTACTGAATCCTGATGATGAAATTATTATTTTTGCTCCTTTTTTTGTAGAGTATTTATTCTATGTTTCAAATCATAATGGAAAAGCAATTATAGCAAAAACAGATGAAAAATTTTTACCAGATCTTGAAGATTTAAAAAGTAAAATTACTAATAAAACAAAAGCTATAATTATCAATTCTCCCAATAATCCAACAGGCGTACTTTACCCAAAAGAAATAATTCAAAAAATAGGCAAAATTATTCAGGAAAAAGAGAAGAATTTTGGAACTGAAATGTATTTAGTTTCAGATGAACCCTATAGAAAAATAATTTTTGATAATAAAGAATATCCTTTTATTTTTGAACACCACGAAAGATCAATTGTAGTTACCTCTCATTCTAAAGACCTGGGTTTAGCTGGAGAAAGAATAGGCTACATAATAGTTTCTCCGAACGACAAAAATAAAGAAGTATTATTTGATGCAATTATTTTTTCTTTAAGAACGCTTGGGCATGTAAATGCTACAGCTTTTATGCAAAGATCAATTGAAGGTATTCAAAATGAGACAGTTGATATAAAAATATACAAAATGAAAAGAGATTTTCTTTATAAAAAGCTAATTGATATAGGGTACGATTGTGTCAAACCAGATGGGGCGTTTTACTTGTTCCCCAAAACTCCAATTGAAGACGATGCGAAATTTGTACAAGAGCTTCAAAAGCATAAAGTGTTAACTGTTCCAGGAAGAGGTTTTGGGTTAGGTGGATATTTTAGAATCTCATACAGTGTTGATGACTGGGTTTTAGAAGGTTCTATAAAAGGTTTTGAAGAAGCTTTTAACTCTTTTATTTAGATTCTTTAAGCCCTGAACCAGTAATAGGGATTACAACTTTTTCATTCTTTTCTATTTTTCCTACTCTAACGAGTTTTTCAAGAGAAGAAAATGAAAATGCACATGTTTTTTCAGAAAAAACTCCTTCTTCTTTTGCTAAAATTTCATGCCACTTTAAAGCCTCTTGGTCTGAATTAGACGAAGCAGTCCCTTTACTATTTTTTAATGCTTCAACTATTTCGTATAATCGAGGAGGGTTTGAAACAGAAATTCCTGAAGCTACAGTAGTATTTGAAGGATCAAAAGTCCATTTTGTTTGGTTGTGCTCAGCAACAATTGGTTCAATAGCTTTTGATTGAGCTGCATGAAGTTTTGGTAAACGACATTTTTTATCTTTTGAAATATCTAAAAACCCTCTCCATGTACCTAATAATAGAGAACCGTTTCCCGTAGGAAAAATAATATGATCTACTTCTCCTAAATCACTATAGGTTTCATACGCAAAGCTTTTCATCCCTTCAGAAAAGTAAGCAGATAAATTATGTGACAAATACGGGACATTATTTTTTTCAGAAAAGTTTTTTGCTGCAATAGTAGAGTTTTCTCTTGGGCCAGCAATTTTATGCAATTCAGCACCAAATATAGAGATTTGATCAAGCTTCCCTTGCCCTGCTGTTTCTGGGACAAATATATGTACTTTTATATTACTAGCACCTGCATATGCAGATAAAGATGCTCCTGCATTCCCAGAAGAATCTTCAACAAATTCAGAAACTTTTTCTTTTTTGGCAATATTAATTACCAATGAGCTTCCTCGATCTTTAAAAGATCCAGTAGGTGACATAAATTCTAATTTTGCAAAAAGATTATTTAATCCTAGTTTTCTGCCTATTTTTTCCAAGGGTATTATTGGAGTATTCCCCTCACCTAAAGTAAATGATTCTTTATCATTTTTAAGTGATACTAGAGGGTCTTGTTTTAACTTAGATATATCTTCGCATACTAAAAGCTCACTACAGCCATTTTCACAAAAAATTCTTGAGATAGAATTATCTTTCTGTACGACATTACACTTATAACATTTTAAAGAGTAGCTTTGCATTTTGAATCCCTAATAGAATTATCTCTGATAACAAAAAATAATCAAAGAAAAAAAGGGCTTTCAAACTCAAAATTACTGTAATATTTTAAATTATAGATTTAAAATAAAAAATTATGAGATTAAAAGACTGTCACAATTTTCAAGACTTTAGAACTCTTGCAAAAAAGAAACTTCCTTCACCTATTTATCATTACATAGATGGTGCAGCAGAAGATGAGGTTACTTATAGAAGAAATACTAGTGCTTATGAGGATGTTGATTTAATTCCAAACGTACTAAGAGGTGTTGAAAACATAGATCTTTCAACTACAGTATTTGGAAAGAAACTCGATCTTCCGTTTTATTGTTCTCCTACAGCACTACAAAGATTATTTCATCACCAAGGAGAAAGAGCTGTCGCAAAGGCTGCTGAAAAGTATGGAACTATGTTTGGACTATCTACAATAGGAACAGTGCCAATAGAAGAATTGAGTAAGTTCGATACCCCTAAAATGTTTCAGTTTTACTATCACAAAGACCATGGTATAAATGATGCTGTTCTTGATAGAGTAAAGGCATCATCATTTGATGTCATTGCTTTAACTGTAGATACTATTACATCAGGAAATAGAGAAAGAGATCTAAGAACAGGTTTTACTTCTCCTCCAAAACTAACCTTAGGAAGTTTATATAGTTTTATTTCCAAACCAATGTGGGGATTAAATTATGTTCTCAGAGAAAAATTTGAATTACCTCTTTTAAAAGATAGTGTAGGTGAACTTTCAAATGTATCCACATCAATTGGAAATTATTTTTCTACAATGCTCGATCAATCAATGAGTTGGGACGATGCAGAGAAGCTTGCATCTGATTGGGGTAAAGATTTTGCTCTAAAAGGTGTAGTAAGTGTTGAAGATGCTAAAAGAGCAGTAGATATAGGTTGTACAGGAATTGTAGTGTCAAATCATGGTGGAAGACAACTTGATGGACAAGTAGCTAATTTTGATGTTTTAACAGATATTGTAGATGCAGTTGGAGATAAAATAGATGTTATTTGCGAAGGTGGAATACAAAGGTCAACGCATATGCTAAAAGCCTTATCTATTGGTGCTAAAGCCGTTGCAGGCGGAAGATTATATCTTTATGCATTAGCAGCTGCAGGTCAAGCAGGAGTTGAGAAAGCTCTAGGCTTATATAAAACTGCCCTAGAAAGAGACATGAAACTTATGGGTTGTACTAATATTGGGGAACTAAGTAGAAAAAATCTAAGATTTAGGTAAAATTTAATTCTAAATTTCTTTTTTAAATATATCCAAAATCTGATCTACGTATTCTGATTTACAGGACTCTCCCATTAAGCCAATTCTGAAAACTTTACCCGCAAAGTCTCCAAGTCCCCTACCAATTTCAATATTGTAATCATAAATTAGTTTATTTCTGAATTCAACATCATCAATATGATCGGGTTTTGTTACTACAGTTAGTTGATCAAGCCTATCTTCAGGAGATATGGGAAGATTAAGCTCTATGTCACTTAATCCTTTTCGAAGTTTTTCAGCATTTACTTTATGTCTATTCCATCTGTTTTCAATCCCTTCTTCTTCAAGCAGTCTAAGGGATTCATAAAGAGCATAAATTGAACTTATAGCAACAGTATATTGAGGAATGTGTTCTTTGTCCCAATAATCATTGACCATTGATAAATCTAGATACCAAGAAGAAGGTTTTGTTTTTCTGTTATTAATATATTGATATGCTTTTTCAGACATTGCACAAGGAGATAGTCCTGGGGGGCTCGCAAGGCATTTCTGACTTCCCGAATAACTAAAATCTATATTCCAATCATCAAAAAGTATTTCAGTACCAGCTATAGATGTAACGCAGTCAACCATAAATAAAGCGTTTGATTTAGAAACTATTTTTCCAAGCTCTTCAATATTTTGCAAAACTCCTGTACTTGTTTCTGCATGAGTGGCTACAACAAGTTTTGTATCTGGGTTTTCTTTTAGAGCATCTTCTAATAAAGCGGGGTCCATTTGTTTACCCCACTCGGTTCTTATAGGAATAATATTTAATTCAAGCCTTTCAGCCATTAAGATTTGTCTCTCACAAAAATATCCGTAGCTACAAATTATTACCTTGTCTCCCCTTTCAGCCAAACAAGTTAGACCCGCTTCCATGCCAGATGATCCTGATCCACTTAATGCAAATGCATGATCATTTGTTCTGTATAAATTTTTAAGAGCTCCTCTTACATCATCAAGTATATTAAAAAAATCAGGATCTAAGTATCCAAGTATTGGATTAGACATAGAATTTAGTACATCTGGATTAGCAGATGATGGACCTGGTCCTAGAATAATTCTTTTATTTACATTTAAAGGCTTCAAAGATAATTCCTATTGATATATATTCTTAAGAATTTACTCATTATAACTGAAAGGACAAAAGTATGAACCTTGGATTAAATGGCAAAAATGCAATAATTACAGGCGGTAGCGATGGTATTGGATTATCTGCTGCAATATCTCTTTCTAAAGAAGGTGCAAATGTTGCAATACTAGCTAGAACTCAAGAAAAACTAGATAACGCAGCAAAAGAAATAAAAAAAGAAGCTAAAGGAAAAGTATTAGCAATTTCAACAGATGTAAGAGAAGAATCTTCAGTTATTAGTTCAATAAACAAAGTGAAAGACGAGTTTGGAAAAATAGATATTCTAATCAATAATGCAGGAACTTCTTCTGCATCTCCATTAGAAGAAATGACTAATGAACAACTAACAGAAGATCTAAGTCTAAAAGTTTATGGAGCAATTTATTGCGCTAGAGCAGTCATTGGAGATATGAAAGATAGTGGATCCGGAAGTATCGTAAATATTACAACACCTGGTGGTAAAGCGACTGCTGGTGGAAGTCAACCAACATCTTTATCTCGAGCTGCAGGAATTTCTTTGACAAAAGCATGGTCTAAAGAATATGCATCTCAAAATATAAGGGTCAATACAGTATGTGTAGGATTGTTAAAATCAGGTCAGCATAGAACTAGAGTAGAAAACATTCAAAAAGAAAAGCCCGATTATACTTTAGAAGATCATTGGGAGATAATGGGGAAAAATGTTCCAATGGGAAGAGTTGGAGAAGCAATAGAGGTTGGAAATGTTATTTGTTTTCTTTCTTCATCTAAAGCTAGTTATGTCACAGGAACTGCTGTTAATGTAGATGGAGGATCATCTCCGGTAGTCTAATTATTTATAAAATCTAAGGTGCAGGACAAGAATACTTTAACACCATTTATCATGGCTTTTTCATCAAAATCAAACCTAGTGTTATGATGAGGATATTTGTTTCCTACACTTGCACCTAATAAAAAATAAACACCAGGAATTCTCTGTAAGAATTCTGCCATATCATCTCCTACACTGACTGGTTCAGTAGGTCCAACCAGAGAATCATCCAATACCTCCCTAGCTTTGTCTCTAACCCATGAAGCTACTTCTTGCTCATTCACAACAGGACCAGCACCATACATGATCTCTGTACTTGCAGTTGATCTCATAGATTCTGCGCTAAGCTTACTTATTCTCTCTAATGATGAGTAAATTTTTTCTCTTACATCTTGAGAATAAGCTCTTATAGTTCCTTCAATACTTACTGAGTCCGGAATAATATTTGGTGCAAATCCTGATTCGATTTTTCCAAATGTTAAGACTCCAGGATCTTGTGGTGAAATTTCTCTACTTACAATAGTTTGAGCATTCGTTATAATTTGTGATGCAGCGACTATTGGGTCAACATTTAAATGAGGAAGAGCTCCATGCCCTCCTCTTCCTTTAACTTCTAATGAAAATGCATCAGCAGAAGCAAAAACCGCAGAATCATTTACTCCAACAAATCCTGATGGCAATTGATTCCATATATGCAATCCGAGCACTCTTTCAGGATGATAATCTTCAAATAAACCATCATCAATCATTGCTAATGCACCTTGAACAATTTCTTCTGCAGGTTGAAAGCATAATATAATTTCACCCTTAATAGAATCTTTTAGTGATTGAAGAATTCTTGCTGTTTCTAAAAGAATAGATATGTGACCATCATGACCACAAGCATGCATAGCACCATTTTTAGAAGCAAAATCTAGTTCAGTTTCCTCAGTTAGAGGCAGACCATCTATATCTGCTCTAATCATTATAGATCTTCCTTCTCCTAACCCGCCTTTTATTACTCCAACAACCCCTGTTTTACCATAATTAGTCTTTATTGGAATCCCTAATTTTGTAAGCTCATCTTGTATATATTTTGATGTCTTTGTTTCCTCAAAGCCTAGTTCAGGCATTGCATGAAGATTTCTTCTATGGGAAATTAGATTTGAATCTGAGTCGCTTAATAATTTCTTAAAATCCATTTAATATTCACCTTGCCTTGCTTTAGATGCTGAAATTCCTCTTTTCTCAAACTCATTTTGAGCATTTACAACATTTTCACTATTTCCTCTCCAAATTTTCAAAGGAGCTCCTTGCAATCCTCTTCCATATGAATATGTAAGCTCCCAAGGAGATTTATTTTGTTTTGCATAAATATTTATTTCATTTAAATTATCTATAGATTCTTGATCTTCTTGCCCTCCTGATAAAAATGCTATACCTGGGACTTCTTTTGGGACTGTCTCTTTCAAAACATCAACTGTATATTTTGCTACTTGTTTTGCATCTCCCCTATTTGAAGCGTCTTTTCCAGAAAGTACCATGTTTGGTTTTAATACAATTCCTTGAAGATATACATTACTATCATTCAAATCATTAAAAACTTTTTTTAATGATTTTGTAGTTACTTCAGCACATTTTTCTATTGAATGATTCCCATCCATCAAAACTTCAGGCTCAACTATTGGAACTAATCCTATTTCCTGACTCAAAGCAGAGTACAAAGCTAAATGATATGAATTAACATTTATGGCATAATTTGATGGAAATTTATCACTTATATTGATAACAGCTCTCCATTTTGTAAATTTAGCTCCAATTTTTAAGTATTCTTCAAGTCTTTCCCTTAATCCATCAAGTCCTTCAGTAATAACTTCACCATCACTTAAAGGTAATGGATGGGTAGATTTGTCTACTTTGATTCCTGGAAGGATATTTTTTTTATTTAATAAATCAACAAATTTTTCTCCCTCTGAAGTACTTTGTTTGAGAGTTTCGTCAAAAAGAATCACTCCACTAATATAATCAGAAATTGATTGAGTTTGAAATAATAGCTGTCTCCAATTCCTTCTGTTTTCTTCAGTAGATTCTACATTTATTGAATCAAATCTATTTTTAATAGTCCCAGTGCTTTCATCTGCTGCCAAAATACCCTTATTAGGCATCACCATATGACTTGCGACTCTACTTAATTCTTTTGTATCCATTCATCTCTCCAAATTTATTAAATAAAAATAACAATAAAAACTGTATATAATTACAAAATTTATAGCATGTTGGAATAAATTGAAACTGCCAACATCAGTTCAAATAGAGCATTTCTGATACAAATTTAAAAAAAGCGAATATTTAGTTCATAATAATAATAAAAATTTAAAAGAAAATATTTCCTAAAATTTTATAAGAATTTAAAAGAACCAACAAAATCGCAAATAGTTTGCGGTCTATGAATATCTCTAATAATCATAAAAGATAGACTTATTAGAGATATTCTGTCTAATCAAAAAACTAAGATTTACCCTTAGATTTGTTTACCTTCAAAGCTCTACCTTCAATTTCATGACCATTTAATGCTGAAATAGCATCATCTGAAGAACTGTCGTCCATTTCAACAAAACCAAATCCTCTAGATCGATTTGTTTCTCTGTCTCTGATAACTTTAGCGCTCATTACTTCACCATGCTCAGCAAACAAGTCCTTAAGCCCCTCGTCATCAATACTCCAAGGTAGATTTCCTACATATATATCCATTTATTTTATATCCTTTTCTTTAATACTTAACTATTAGAACATTTTTTATAAAAACTCGTCTACGTAAAACCATGCATAATAAATGAAAAAATAACCAATTTATAAATTAAGAGCATAATAAATTAAAAATTTTAGTCATATAAAATCATATAAAACGAGTAAAGAATTGATTGGTTGAAGATTGAAAAAACAATGGGTTAGTAATATGTTGATATTAATAATACCTACGAATCTATATTAAATAATGACTTATAAAAATGAAGATTTAGATATCTATCTTGGGAATCAAAAAATTAAAGATGATTTATCAAAATTAATCCGTTGTATCTCAGATACTTGTTTCGAAATCTCAAAAACTATTAGCTCATCTGCAATAAATAATCTCTTAGGAAAAACAGGAGAAATAAATGTTCAGGGTGAACAGGTTGAAAAATTAGATGATTTTGCAAATAACCTCTTAATTGAAAAACTTTCGGCTTCAGGTCAAGTTTTCTTAATGGGGTCAGAAGAAATCGAATCTGTAATAATTCCTAACCCTAATAATCCAGATGCGGAATATGTCGTCGTTTTTGATCCTCTTGATGGATCATCAAATATTGATGTCTCTGTCACTATAGGTACTATATTTGCAGTCTATAAAAAAATAAATAACGATCAAAATGATGTTGAAAATTTATTGCAAAAAGGAGAGCATGCAATAATTGCTGGTTATACAGTATATGGTTCATCGACAGTCATGTGTATTTCTTCACCAAAAGATACTTCTTTTTTTTCATTTGACAAAAATGGAGTTGCTTTAAAAACTCATTCAAAAATTTTACATGGAACTTCAAAAGTTTATTCAGTTAACGAATCAAATTGGAATATTTTCACAGAAAAAGATAAAGATTGGATTAAAAATCTCAAGTCTGGGAATGTAGGTAAATACACCGCAAGATATGTTGGGTCTTTAGTTGCTGATTTTCATAGAAATCTTATAAAAGGTGGGGTTTTTTCTTACCCTGCTAATCCAAAAACAGGAGCCGGGAGATTAAGATTGATTTATGAGTGTAATCCATTGGCCTTCATAGCTGAAAATACAAATGGTGATGCTAATGATGGTGAAAGAAAAATCTTAAAAATAAAACCTTCAGGTTTACACCAAAGAATAGGATTCTATGTCGGTTCAAAAGACGAAATAAAAATAAGGGAAAATTCTTAAATTACGTTTAAGTCTTTAAATATTGACCCAAGTTCTATAATTCCTTCATAGTTCTTTTCTATCGGTTCAAAAGCAAAACATAACCTAGCCATATTTTGTCCATCTCCATTTGGCGCGAACATATCTCCTGCTATATACCCTACTCCTCTATTAAAAACTTCATCTCTTACTTCAGTTAAATTTTTACCATCAGTCATTTCAAACCAGGTATAACATCCTCCAAGTGGTGATGACCATTTGGCTTTTGTTCCAGAAAAAGCTTCCTCTAGACCTTTCTCCATTGATTCTTTCTTTTCTTTTAAAATTTTATCGTAATTATTTTTTTGTTGTTCTAAGCTACTTCTTAAATATCCGTCAATTGCATAAGCGGCAAATTGATTAGGCCCAGATCCAACCTTTACTGATAAAGCTCTATCAATAACTTCATTACTTGCTGTAAAAAATCCCAATCTTAATCCAGGTGCTATTAACTTTGAAAAAGATCCTACATAAATAACCATCCCAGAATCATCAAGAGAAGCAAATGCTGGTTCAGCTTCCCCTTCAAATCTATTATCTACATAACAATCATCTTCTAATATAGGAATTCCATATTTATGACATATTTCTATGATTTTCAATCTTCTTTCTTTTGGAAGTGTTGAACCTGTAGGATTTTGATGTTCTGGAATTGTATATAACATCTTTGGTATAACACCATGATCATTTTTTATTTTAAGTATTGTTTCTTCTAATTTTTCAGGAATCAAACCATTTTCATCCATCGGAGAGCCTACTGTATTTGCATTGTAATAGGCTAATTGCTTTGTAGTACCCATATAAACAAATTGCTCAGCAATCACATAATCTCCAGGATCAATTAAAGCTTGAATAATCAATCCGTTTGCTTCTCCTGATCCATTACATAAAACAATAGAATCTTTATCTGCTTTTATTCCGCGATCTGAAGCTATTTTATTTGCGGTAAATTCTCGTAAAGATTCGTCACCTTGAACATGAGGGTAATAAGCCATTTCTTTAGAAACTTTTTCAAGATTAGCATCAACTTTAGATTTCAATCCATCAATTAATCCGTACATAGGGACTTCTTCATATGGAGGATATGCTACTGCAAAATCATACTTTGCATGTAATGTTATTATCCTGTCGGCATCAGTTGATTTTTCAGACCATAAATTGTCAAAATTAAAGCTACTCATCTTACCCTCGATTTTACTATGAAAAGTTATATAATTAGGGTATACACCCTATTTATTTATGAGGCAAGTTAAAAACCCGTATAAAATACATGTTCTTATTTTTTAAAAAATTGAATACAATAAAGTATCTGGGCAAGAAATAAAGGAGAGAGAATTGGTTCAAAAATCTAACGAGGATAATTCTTCTAATGAAAACGATTTTGAAGAAGAATTTGAAAACGAAGAAGGTATTCACAGAAGTAGTCAAACTGGTATAGAAGATGAAGCTAATGAACAAGAGAAGGACTTAAAATCATTTTCCAGTTCCGAACTTACAAATTGGGAGCAAGAAAGGGATTCAAAAGTAGACAACAAAAAGAATAAAGACGATTCTGAACTGAGCAATGATACAGTAAGAATGTATTTGAAAGAAATTGGTAAAGTAAATTTATTGTCAGCCAGTGATGAAGTTATTTTAGCTAGATCTATAGAAACGTCTATTTGCCTTAAAAAATTAATGGCTATGCCATCAGAATTTTCTGAAGAAGCCATTGACTATTCCTCAGACTTTTTTAATAATCATGAATTAAATGCTTTTGTGATTAATAACACATTAAGTAGATTCTCAGAGCTTTCTAAACTTATAAAATCATTAAAAAAATTCCTAAATATAAAAGGAACTATTAAATTTTCAGATCTAGTAGTAAATGATCAAGTGAAAGAAATAATTGACGGTCAAAAAGTTGATGAAATCTTTATGGAAGCAACTAAATACATATCAGATACTGTAGGAATTCCATTGGAAGATGCAGAATCACAATTAATAGAACTTTCTGTTTTAAGAAGAATTATTCCTGAGAATTATGTAATGTCATCCGATGTAGATTTAGAAAAACAAATAAGAAATCAATCAAAAATAATTGAAGAAATAACAAAAAATTCTATTCGTATTCATCTAAAAATCATAAAAGAAGAAGGTGAAAAAGCTCGAAAGCATTTAGGTGAAGCAAATCTAAGATTAGTTGTTTCAGTAGCAAAAAAACACCTAAATAGAGGCTTGTCTATGTTAGATCTAATCCAAGAAGGAAACATCGGCCTCATGAGAGCCATTGAAAAATTTGACTTCAGAAAAGGTTTTAAATTTTCAACATATGCCACATGGTGGATAAGACAAGGAATTACTAGAGCTATAGCTGATCAAGCAAGAACAATTAGAATACCAGTTCATGTAGTAGAAACATTAAATAAAATTATGAGATCAAGAAGAGAGTTAGCTCAAGAATTTAATAGGGAGCCATCAATAAATGAATTAGCTGACAGATTAGAAATGGAACCTAAAAAAGTCGCTGAAATCCTAAAAATGGCTCAAGAACCTGTTTCTCTTGAAACTCCTATAGGAGAAGAAGGTGAAAACGAGTTAGGGGATCTAATAGAAGATGATTCTACTCCTACACCTCCAGAAGTCGCAGCACAATCATCTATGCGTAGCCATATAGATACTGTTCTAAGTCAACTTAATGATAGAGAGAGAAAAGTTTTGGAATTAAGGTTTGGAATAACTGATGGTAAACCTAGAACTCTTGAGGAAATAGGAAAAGATTTAAGTCTTACTAGAGAAAGAATTAGACAAATAGAAAGAAAAGCACTTGGAAGATTGCGGTCTGACAGAGATGTATCTGATCTAAAAGAGCTAATAACCTAAATAAAAAACATTCTTTATAGACTAAAAAAAAATAAATAGTATAATTTTTTTGAAAAATTTATTTTAGGAGCGTTTATTTGTCTAAGAGATTATCATATCAATCTTCAATTGACTGTTCAGATATATTTACTGAAGATTTTCAAAACCTATTGGTAAAATTACATGAAAAATTCAATCATGAAGTTAGTGAAATAAGAAAAGAAAGAATTGCTAACCAAGAAAAAGCTCGAAATGGAATAATGCCCAAACTTTTAGAATTTTCTGAAGCAAATGGAGAATGGAAGATTCCAGAGTTACCAGAAGATTTAAGAACTCCTGGTATAGAAATATCAGGACCAGCAAGTATAGCATCAATGCTAATTAATGCCTTGAATCCTGGCCCTGGAGGAGTAAGAGCAGAGGGAGATTTAGATGATGATGAAGATGCAGCAGGTCATACATTAGAAGATTCAGTTTACGCAGCAAGAAATAGAATGCAAGCTACTTTAGGTACTTTGAAGTTTGATAATGAAACTAGCGGTAAGCATTATGAGTTAGAACCAGGAAAAATCCCTTTCTTTATGCATCGAGAAAGAGGATTACATTTAGATGAACCAATGGTAAAAGTAGACGGAAGTCCTATTTCAGCAACTATATTGGGTACTGCCCTAACACTATTTTTTGGAGGAAGAGAACAACATAAAAAAGGTGAAGGCGTATATTTTTATATCCCTAAAACTGAATCAGCTAGAGAAACAAAATTTTATAATTCTCTTTTTACTGAAATAAAAAAATCAGTGAGTGATTTAAACGATATAAATATCAAAGGAATTATTTTGATTGAATCCTTACCTGCTGTTTTCCAAATGGAAGAAATGCTCTTTGCTTTAGGAGAATATGCTGCAGGACTTAACGCGGCAAGGTGGGACTTAAAAGCAAGTATATTAGAATACGTTATGCATGAGAAAGATTTTGTGTGGCCTGACAGGTTTGATGTAACTATACAAAATACAGAGTTCATGTCAAATATATTTAGAAGATTGGTGGCTATTTGCCTTAAACATAATGCAGTCCCTATTGGAGGTATGGCAACTGCTCTACCTTCAAGAGATGAAGAGGTAAATATAGAAGCAGCTAAATCTATAAAAGCTGACAAGGAATGGGAAGCAAAACAAGGATTTTTAAGAGCTTGGGTTGCTCATATCTATCATATGGATCCAGCTGCAGAACCATTTAAAAAAATAAGAGAATCTGGCTGGGAACCATCTGAGAATATGAAAAACCCTGATAATTACCCTGTTAAAATAGAAAAGCCTTCAGGAACATTAACTAAAGAAGGTACAAGGCAGAACATAAGAACCTTGCTTGAATATGTTGAAGGATGGTTAAATGGTAGAGGGGCAAAAGGAATTGATAGATTAGCAGGCAAGCCTGGTAAAAGACCTGCATTAATGGAAGATTTAGCTACTGCAAGAATTTCAACAGGACAAATAGCTCAAAGAATTATTCATAAATCGGTATCAGAGGATACTGAGGAAGAACATTCTCTAAAATTAGTAAAAGAAATCATACTAAGTGAAACTGATGATATTATAAATCTTCTTGGTGACAACGTAGCAGATATTCAAAAATCTAATTATAAAAAATCATCAAGAATTGCAATGAGATGGATAAAAAATTATACTGAATATAATTTTAGGTCATTAGGATCATATACAAGAGATGATCTTAATAAAATTGCTTCTGATAACGATGCTTTTTAGATTTTATTTAATTTTCTAATTCTTTGTCCTACGTTTCCTAGGCCTATTTCAGCAATGTAAATATTTCCTTCTGAATCAAGTGCGCAACCATGAGCTGCTTCGCACACTTCAGGAATACCTCTCCATCTATCTATAACATCTCCTGATGATAGATCCCATATTGAAATACCACTTCCTTCACTTTGTTCGACTACATATGCTATATCGCCTTGAAAATAAATATCTCCTGGGCCAGCTAGTCCCTCAGTCCAAATATCTAAAAGCTCTCCATCTGGAGAAAAAATTTGAATCCTATCATTTTCTCTATCACAAACAAAAATTCTATTATCTTTAGAAACTCCTAATTTGTGAACTATAGCAAATTGGCCATCTCCCGTACCATGTTCACCCCATGAAAGTTCATGTTCTCCTGATTTTGAAAATCTATGAACTCTTCTATTACCATATCCATCAGAAACGAATATTTTTCCATCAGGAGCAATTGATGAACCTGTTGGCATATTAAATGGGTCCCCCTGAGTCCCATCAGTTGTGAGAGTAAAATTAGCAAAACCGAACTCACCTAATTCTAAAACACATTCTCCATTAGGTTTATGCTTGGTTACTTGATGAGTCTGATGATCTGTAAGCCAAATAAATCCTTCAGTATCTATATTTAATCCATGAGCAATTCTAAATTCTCCTTTTTCACTTCCTTTATTTCCCCATGATCCAAGAAAATCTCCATTTTTAGACCATTTTGTAACTGGATGATCTCCTCTAGAAAAAACCCATGCATTATCTTCAGCATCAATATCTATATCTGCACATTGTCCAAGTGTCCAATATTCTGGAATCTTAGTAGGCCAATTTTCATCAACTTCATATTTAAAATCTCCATTTCCTACTATCATTTAATTACTCCTTTTCCATTTTCTTAAAGATGCAACTTCTCTTGGAGGATCTTGATTAGAACCGTAAGCTGTATAAGATACTTCAGCAATATAAACAGAACCTTCAGAGTCAACTGCCATTCCATGTGGCCCAATAAGTTCATCAGGTTTTTCTCCCAATGTCCCTTTACCAAAAGAAGAGATTTTTTCTCCTTTATCATTTACAATCACAACTCTTAATCCTAAATTTGGAACTCCAAATTGAACTTCAGGAGCTCCAGCTTCTGCAACAAATATTTCATTTGAATATTGTTCAGAATAAATAGCAATTGGCCTGTGAAAATGCCATTGATCTAAATAGTTTCCCTCAAAATCAAATATTTGAACTCTAAAATTCTCTCTATCGCATAAGGCAATTTTATTTTTACTAAAAATACTTATATTATGAGGTAGAGAAAATTCTCCGTCTTCAGAACCAGATTTACCCCAACTTTTTAAATGGTCCCCTTTAGAGTTAAATTTGTGTATTCTTGAATTTCCGTAACCATCTGATACAAAAATATCACCTGTTTCATGATCTATTGCAACATCAGTAGGTCTATTGAAATATCCGCCTTCTTGCCAAGGAGACGGGTTCCCTTTATTTCCTATAGTGAATAAAATTTCACCTTTTTTATTTCTTTTTTCAACTACATGTGCAAGATCGTCAATTAAAAACAAATCATCATTTTTATCTATTCTTATTCCGTGAGGTCTATTAAATTCTCCTTCTCCCCAGTGATTAATATAATTCCCTTCCTTGTCAAAAATTATTAAAGGATATAAACCTCTATTAAAAACATAAACATTATCTTCTGAGTCTGTAGCAACACTTGTTGCTTCATGGAATCTCATAGGATGAGGAAGTTTAGCCCACAGTGGAACTGGTGTATATTTTTGTGTAACAGAAATCATAAAGCCTCCTTATTTTTTTATCCATTTTCTGAGTGATTTCAATTCGCCTAAAGGTTGTGGCTCTTGCTTTGAACCCCAAAATGTCCAAGCAACTTCTCCAACATATACATTACCTTTAGAATCAGTAGTTACTCCGTGAGGTGCTACAAATTGATCATCATCTTGACCTGGAAGCCCTCTTCCAAAATCTCCAATTTTTTTACCATCAGGAGATAAAATGACAATCCTATTGCCTAAGCCTTTGACTCCTATTTGTACATCAGGTGGGCCCATCTCTCCAATATATAAATTATTATCTCCTTTTTTCCCTTCTGTTACTGACATTGGGTGATGTAGATGCCATTGATCAATAAAGTTTCCTTCCAAATCAAAAATTTGAAGCCTAAAGTTTTCTCTATCTGCTACTATAACCCTGTCATCACCAATCATAGAAATATTATGTGGGAGAGAAAATTCCCCTTCTTCAGAACCTGGAACTCCCCAACTTTTTATATGATCTCCGTCTGGTGTAAGCTTATGTATTCTTGAATTTCCATAACCATCAGAAACGAATAACTCTCCTGTAGTTGGATGTATTGCTATATCTGTAGGTCTATTAAACATACCTCCTTCTTGCCATGGAGCTTCTTTCCCTCTTTCTCCTACTGTAAAAATAACCTCTCCTGTATTATTCCTTTTTTGGACAAAATTTCCTGGGCCATCATCAACTAAATAAATATTATCTTCTTTGTCTATTTCAATACCGTGTGGTCTATCAAATTCTCCTTGCCCAAATGATCTTAAAAAATTCCCTGATTCATCAAAAACGCACACAGGATCTGTTCCTCTATTAAAAACATAAACATTATCTTTTGAATCTACCGCGACTCCTCCGCAGTCTCCGTAAAAAGATACACCCATAGGAATTTTTGCCCAATTTTTTACCGGTTCATAGCTTATACTCATTTTCCCCTCCTAAGTTAGTAATATAAGTCATTTTGACTAATAATAAATGTTTGAATTCGTTTAATGAAGCTATAACATGAAATAAATTCACTATTTTCCTTAGGATTTATATATGCTTGCTCCTTACAGAGGATATCAAATTGCTCTAATAGCATTTTTATCTACAGGTTTATCAATAGGTATGTCTCAATATGCATTTGGCCAATTTGCAACTCCACTTCAATCAGAATTTGGATGGACTAAGACTCAACTAAATGGTGCATTATCGTTGGCATTTATATCTGGAATTACTGGACCTATTTTAGGAAAATCAGCTGATAAATATGGAATTAAAATCGTCCTGCTAATATCTCTTTTAATGATAAGTCTTGGGTTTTTACTAAGGCCCACAATAAGTAGCCTATGGCATTGGTATTTATACAGCGCATTAGTTTATGCAGGGTTCCCTGGAGCAACACAAATAACTTCAGGTAAGATTGTCCCATTATGGTTCCCTAAAACTAAAGGAAGAGTCATGGGTGCAGTTACTTCTGGAAATAACTTTGGAGGGTTCACAATGCCAGCTCTTGCTGCATCAGTAATATCATTTTCAGGATGGGAGAACGCATATCTGATATTTGGAAGCATAATGTTAGTTTTAGCTATATTTTCGTATTTTGTTATTTCAGAATCAATGGAAGATGTAGAAAAGGAATCTATAAGAACTAACAGAGGTTTAGATTTCCTTGATCTAGTAAAAAAACAATCGGCTATAGGCTTTAGTATTAAACAATCTTTGAAATCATTTAGATTTTGGACTATTAGCGTGTCTTTAATGATTGGTGTTTTAACTTATCAAGGAATATTAACCCAGCTAACTCAATACTTAGAAGATGAGGGTATGTCTCAAAATATAGCAACTTCATGTTTAATGATGATAGCAATTATGGGTGTGATTGGAAAAATAACATTTGGGAGAGCTAGTGAAACTTTTACCGCTAGAAAAACATTGATACTAAGTATCTTTTTTCAAGCTATAGGAACTTTAGTTTTATGTATGTCAGGAAACAGTTTGATTTTATGGATTGGCTGCTTTATTTATGCACTTGGATTTGGTGCCTTTGGCGCATTGATTTCTCTTACTATAGTTGAGCAATTTGGCATGAAAAATATTGGAAGCATGATGGGGTTTAATGCATTTTTAACATCTATAACCATGGCACTAGGACCTTTAACTGCAGGTATAATTCATGATCGAACAGGTTCTTATAAAAACGCATTCCTTGGAATAGCTATACTATTTTTCATAGCTATGTTTTTAGCCTGGATTTCCAAATACGGCAAAGAGCCAAGCTAAATATCTAAAGACTCTATTACATTTTTAGCATAGCTTATACTCTGGTAATCTTTATAAAACTGATCTCCATTTTGAGTCCCTTCTATAGCCATGTATCCTTGATAGCCCGCATTTTTCATAGATGTTATTGCATATCTATAATCTATTTCTCCATCTTGTAGAGGCACTCTTATAAATACAGATCTTTGATTTTCAGGGTGATACACCGTTTGAAGATTCTTACAATGCCAATAATTAGATATAGCTGCAACATTATCAATACAATTTTCAAATTTTTCTTCTGGTTGATCATAATTCCATAAAACATTTCCTAGATCAGGATTAATTCCAAAATTACTTCTATCAACTAGGCTATGTAAATATTTAGCTGACCAAGAATTATCAACCGGAGAATTTTGATGTATCTCTACAGATACATTAATATTATTATCAGAAGCTTGATCACATGAATCTTGATAAATTTTTGACAAGTGTTCATATAACAACATTGATGCTTCTTTAGAGGAATCTTGAGATTTAGTCCAGCCAGAACCTGAAGCAGGTAAGCTACCTTCAGGACTTCCTGGATATCTTGCAGGAGCACTGATTGCTCCATTAACAACTTCTGCTCCTGTAAACTTTCCATACTGTATAGATTTCTTCATCTTTTCTATATTCTCTGGACCATTCTTTGCTTCAGTTAATGTTCCTCCACTTCTAATAGAACCTATGTCTAATCCATAATCGTTTATTTTTTTTGTAAATTCCTTAACAGATTTTTCTGATCCACCTGTTTTGTCTAAAGTATCACTTCCAATTTCCAGTGCATCAAATCCCATATCTTTAACTTTCTTTAAAAAATTATCAGTATAATCATTTGGAGATAGATCCCAAGGGTCTACAGAATTTGGGTATAAAGTCATTCTTCTATTTGCATAACAAAATTTCATATTGTCCCCCTTTTTTTATGGCGTTATATATAAAAAATAGTAATTTAAATTTATATAGAAAAATATATCATATTTTGAAAGAATTTTTAAAAGAAATCATAAAAAGTCCCTCTATTTTAGTGGTTATTGTTGGAACCTTCTTTTTCTGGGCTTCTCTATACTTATATGTACCTATTCTTCCAAATCATTCAAAAGATTTAGGAGCATCTGCAACTATGATTGGTTATATAGTCGCATCTTATGCTATAGGGCAAATCATATTAAGAATTCCACTAGGAATAGCTGTAGACATATGGGGAACTAAACCTTTTGCTATATTAACTATGCTTTGCTCTGGTTTAGGGTCATTTGGGCTTTTAATTTCAGATGGGCCTATTGACATATTTTTTGCCCGTTTAATCACAGGGATCGCTGGGGCTGGATGGGTAGCTATAAGTCTATTGTTTGCATCACAGTTTAAAAAACAATTATTACATTATGCTAGTTCATTTATGATGGGAATTAATGGAGTAGCAATTACTCTTTCAACTTTTTTAAGTGGTAGACTTTCAGATTTATACGGAGAAAAAACTCCTTTTTTAGCATCTCTTATTGTAAGTTTTATGGGGATGATTATTTTATTTTGGGCTAAAGATAAAAAACCTAAAAATGTAAACTTAAACAAGTCCAAAATGATCAAGCTTTTAAAAAATGATGTTTTATTGAGAATATCTGCAATAGCTATAGGATTTCATTTTGTTACTTTTGCAATAAATTTCGGTTTTCTGCCGATATTAATTGAAAATTTAGGAGGTTCTAAAACAAACATAGGAGATATTACAACTTTATCTCAACTAGCTGGAATAACAGGAATGGCACTTTCAGCATGGTTTATAAGTAAAATAGGGATAAGAAAAACTATGATTTTAGGATCTACATCAATGATTATAAGTTTGATTTTTACTTCATACATAGAAAATCTTACCATTATAGCTGGGCTTCAATTTATTTCTGGATTTGGAAGAGGAATATTATATACAGTCACAATAACTTTAATTTTATTTAGCTTTGAAGACAATTCAAGAGGATTGGCAATGGGTGCATATCAAGCTTATTATGCGGTAGGAATGTTTTTAGGACCAGCTATTTCAGGATTTGTAGTAAATAGTTTTGGAATTAATGCTATATTTTGGTTATCAAGTTTAATAACTCTTATAGCATTGATAATAGGAGTTTATAAACCTTATAAAACTGACCTTAAAGGAGTAAATTAATTATGAAAAGTTATGAAGAACTTCTTGAAAAAGCTAAAGAATGGAGAGAGTGGTATTATGATGGCGACCCAGGAACTCCTGAAGTAGCTAAAAGTACAGAAGAAGCTTTTAACCTTATAAATGCAACATTATTTGGACATATTTATCAAAGACCCAAACTGGATGGAAAAATCAGATCTTTATGTACAATTGCGGCTTTGATAGTTTTAGACAAACCAAACCAACTACCTGGACATATTACAGGTGCTCTTAATTATGGTTGGAGCAAAGAGGAAATTGTAGAATTAATAACTCAAATGCTTTTTTATGGAGGATATCCAACTGCAGTTAATTCATTAGCAGCAGCAGCAAAGACATTTGAAGAATATGATAAAAGACACAAATAAGTCTTTAGGAGAAATTTTATGAATATGAGATTAGAAAAAGATTCAATGGGAGAATTAGAAGTACCTTTAGATGCACTTTATGGTGGAAATACTAGAAGGGCACAATTGAATTTTCCTATTTCAAATCTCAGATTTGGCAGGTCTTTTATAAAATCTTTAGGATTAATAAAACAATCTGCAGCAGAAACAAATCTAAATTTGAACCTTATAGATAAAAAATTAGCAGAGGCTATTATAAATTCATCTCAAGAAGTAATAGATGGAGATCATGATAACAGCTTTGTTGTTGATATTTTTCAAACTGGATCTGGCACCTCTACCAACATGAATGTTAATGAAGTTATTTCAAATATATCAATTTCAAAGCTTGGAGGAAAAATAGGATCAAGAGACCCTGTTCATCCAAATGACCATGTAAATAAAGGGCAATCTTCAAATGATGTTATACCAACAGCCATTCATATAGCAGCTGCCATTTCAATAAAGGACGATTTAATTCCTTCAATGAAAATCCTAGAATCTTCTTTACATAAAAAATCAAAAGAATTTTGGGAAATTGTAAAAACAGGTAGAACTCATTTACAAGATGCAACTCCAATTAGACTTGGACAAGAATTTAAAGGATACACAGGACAGTTACAAAATTCTATTAGAAGAATTCAATCTGCTCTTGATGAACTATCTGTTTTAGCATTAGGAGGAACAGCTGTTGGAACAGGCATAGGAATGAATCCAGAATTTTGTGGTCAAGTAATAGAAAGAATAGGTAAAAAAACTGGAATTAATTTTACTGAGACTGATAATCATTTTCAATCTCAATCAACAATTGATAGTATAGTATCCGCTTCTGGAAACATTAGAAGTTATGCTGTTAGTCTAATGAAAATTGCAAATGATATTAGGTGGTTAGGATCTGGCCCAAGAGCTGGTATTGGAGAAATAGCATTACCAGAAGTTCAACCTGGATCATCTATTATGCCAGGAAAAGTTAATCCCGTAATAGCTGAATCTATTACAATGATATGTGCACAAGTAATGGGAAATGATCAAACTGTGAGTATTGCTGGCCAAAGTGGAAATTTTGAATTAAATGTTATGATGCCAGTAGCTGCTCATAACTTATTAGAATCTATAGAAATTTTATCTACGGGAAGCAGAAATTTTTCTCAACAATGTATTGAAGGACTTATTGCAACCAAAAAAGGACCTCAAATGGTCAATCAAGGGTTAGCAATTTGTACTGCATTAGCACCAAAAATAGGATATGATAAAGCAGCATATATAGCACATAAAGCGTCTGAATCAGGCGAAACTATAAAAGTGGTTGCTCTGCGTGAAACTCAGCTAACTTCAAAAGAACTGGATGAAATTTTAGAACCATTAAGCATGACAGAACCTAAATAAAAAAGGAGAAAAAAATGAGTATTGAAGAAAAATTAAAAAGTATGGGAATTGAGCTAAACACTCCACCTACACCTGTGGCAAACTATATTCCCGTTCAACAAACAGGAAATTTAATTTATCTTTCTGGACAAGGACCGAGAGATGAATCAGGAAATTTTATCACAGGAAAAGTCGGATCAGAAATAAGTGCAGAAGAAGCATATGAACTTTCAAAGAATACTGCGATTAATCTTATATCCGCTATGAAGGCTTATTTAGGCTCATTAGATAAAGTAGTAAAAATAGTAAAAGTATTCGGAATGGTAAATGCTGAACAAAATTTTATAGATCATCCAAAAGTAATTAACGGATGTTCTGACTTTTTTGTTGAAGTTTTTGGAGAAAAAGGAAGGCATGCTAGGTCTGCGGTTGGGATGGGTTCACTACCAAATAATATGGCAGTAGAAATTGAAATTATTGTTGAAGTAGAATAAAAAACATTGAGGTTAAAAATGAGTGAACTTAAAAACATAAAAATAAAAAAAATAAATCATGTAGGTATCCCAGTAAATGACAGGAAGGATTCATTTAGTTTATATATGGATTTCCTAGGGTTACAAGTCATTCCATCAATGGTAGATGAAAAACATGTAATTTGGTCAAAAACATCTGATGGAACTATGGTTCATTTAATCGAACCACAAGATGGCCCTGGAAATGAAATGCCCAGTTTTCATGTTGCTTTTGAAGTTGAAAATTTTGATGAAACTGTTGAAATATTAAGAAAATCTAAATACAAAATTACTAATGGCCCAAATACCAGGCATGATGGACAAAAAGCCATTTATATACAGGATATAGATGGTAATACATTAGAATTTACAACACATAATAATATTAAACATTCCAATAGAATTGTTGATGAGTGGGGATACACTAAAAACCCCTAAATAAATAATTTTGAATAAAGAAAAATTTTCAATTAAATCAATAATTTGGAGTGTGTACGCTCCCAGTTTCTTATTATCTATGGGGCAAGGGGTATTAATCCCTGTATTGCCTATTTTTGCTAGAGATACTTTTCAGTCAGGAGACTTATTAGTAGGTTTCGCAATAGCCGCTAGGCATTTTGGGACCATGGGATTTGATGTACCTGCCGGAATTCTTATAAATAGGTTTGGCCTGCATAGAACGATGATCACTGGTGTTCTTCTGTTTGGAATTAGTGCACTAGTGGCAGGTTTCAGTGGAAGTTTTAGCATATTGTTACTTTCAAGGCTTTTAGCAGGTGCAAGTTTTGCGTTATGGTCTATTTCTAGGCACGCATATATAGCTTCCGTTATTCCAAATGAATCTCGAGGAAAAGCATTGTCTCTTTTTGGAGGATTAGGCAGAATTGCAACTATCATTGGCCCTTTACTAGGGGGGATATTAGCTGAATTTGTATCAATAAGATCTCCTTTTTTTCTACAAAGTGGGATAGCTCTAATTACACTAATACTTATCTTAAAAACTTCTGTTAATTATGAACTTACTCAAAGAAAAACTAATGATGGATATTTAGGAGATTTTAAAAACACATTTTTAGATCATAAAAACGCATATCTTACAGCAGGAGTAGCAGCAATTGCGCTTCAATTCTTGAGAGCAAGTAGAGAAATCGTAATACCATTATGGGGTGACAATATAGGATTACGAAAAGATGAAATCGGATATATTACTACATTAAGCTTTGCAGTCGATTCAGCTATGTTCCCAATTTCTGGTTATGTAATGGATAAGTTTGGAAGAAGATTTACTGGGATCCCTGCTTTTACGATTCTTGGGTTTTCTCTAGTGTTAATAGGAACAATCAATTCCCCTATTTTATTCCTTACAAGTTATTCAACTCTAATTTGTGCTTCTGTTTTATCTGGTGTAGGAAATGGGATATCAAGCGGTCTTGTATTAACACTTGGATCTGATCTTTCCCCTCCAGATAATAAAGGAGGATTTTTGGGCATTTGGCGATTAATTTCAGATGGGGGAGGAGCAGCCGGACCTACGGTAATGGGATTAGTAGCAAATTCTTTTTCATTAGCTATAGCTAGCTACTCAAGTGGAATAATTGCATTATTAGGAATATTTTTCTTAAGATTCTTCGTGAAAGAAACATTAATAAAAAAACCTAAAAAAGTTGATTGAGTTTTTCTAAACAGATTTTATCTTGCTCTAAAGATCTTCCATCTACCCAAGGTTTACTTTCACCTGACATTCCTTCTACTGCGCCCAAAGAAACTGATTCTTCAATCATTCTTTTTCCTTCATCAACAGAAGGTAAAAAGTTTTTTCCTTTTTGAATAGATAATCCTGCTATTAAGCCATAAGCTCCCCAATTTGAAGTGCTTGCGATGATATTTTCAGTTGTAGTTACAGTAGAAGGATTAGGATAAATTCCCAATTCTAAAATTTCATTCTTATAGTTCCCCATTCCAATTTCATTACCACCATCTCCTATACCTATTGAGTTTGGTAATTGTTCAAATAAGTAATCAATTTTAGCGTTATAGTCAGAAAAATCTATTCCTCTAAAGTTTCTATATTTACCGTCATCAGAAAACCCTGCTCTTTCTATAGATACAATAAGTTTAGGATCATATTCTTTGATTAAATCATTAGAATAAGCACTTGAGTCAAAGTGACTCAGAATAGGAAATTCTAATATTTTTTCTTTATCATACATACCTTGAAAAACTTCTAAAGAAAATTTGTCAGTTACAATAAAAACTTCATTACCTAAACTAGATAAAGTTTTAGCTAAAGCAATTACACCAGGAGGACCATCTGTTTCAGGTGATTTAGAATTTATTATATAAAACCCCGAACTTATAAAAATTTTACCTTTTGTTTTAAGTACTAAATCTGTAGATCTTTCAATATACCCTTTTTTGATTTTCTCGTACAAAAGAGACATACCTCTAGTGTCATCTTCTAAAATAATTTTTTCAATTTCAAGAAATTTCACTAGATTACAGCCATGTCTTCGTCGGTTAGATCAGTAACAAACATTTTTCCTGGAGAATGAGTTATCGAAATATCTATTTTTGCAGATTGAAGTACTAATTGTGGAGTTACTCCACATGCCCAATATAAAGGAATAAAATCTTTTTTGTTTTCAGGTATCCATGGATCACCAAAATCCGGATTGTAAGGATCGTTGATTCCAATTTCATCAGAGTCTCCTATTTGTATAGGCGTCCCATGTTGGTTAGGAAATCTGCTGGTTGCTTGTACTGCTTTGACAACTTTGTCTTTTCTGACCCATCTTTGAGTAACAACCAGTTTACCTGAAAATTCTCCTGCAGTTTGTGTATCGATAGAAGTAATAAACATAGGAACGTTCTTTTTACTTTCAAAATAAGGTAAATCAATACCATTTTTAACTAGTTCATTTTCAAAGGTAAAAGAACATCCTAAAAGAAAAACTACAAAATCTGATCTCCAAATAGATGTTATATCAGTAGTATATTCAACAAATTCACCATTTTTAAATATTTTATATTCAGGAACATCAGTTCTAATATCAGATCCTTCCGCAAAAGTTGACATGAATTCTCCTGGATCCATAACTTCAACTATAGGACAAGGTTTAGGATTTCTAATACAAAAAAGTGTAAAATCAAATGCATGAGATTTAGGAATAATTACAACATTTGTCTGTACGCTTCCTTTAGCGAGGCCAGAAGTAGTAAAATTCTTACCATTTCTTGCTAATTCTCTTAATTCTTTTGGTCCCATAATATTAATTCCCATCTAAAATATGATCAGAAATTTTTTCTCCAATCATTATTGCTGTAGCATTAGTATTTGCTCTTACACAATCAGGCATAATCGAACAATCAACTACTCTCAGTCCTTCAATTCCATGTACTTTACCATATTTATTAACAACAGAAAGTTCATCAGATTCATTCCCCATTTTACAAGTTCCTGATATGTGATGCATTGTATGAACTTTAGATTTTATCCATTGAACTAATATTTTTTCGTCTTCAAGCGCTTCTGGAATTGGTTCAATTAGGTCCCCTCGAAAAGAATCAAAATTTCTATTTCTAGCTATCTCAAAATTAAATTTCACACCTTCAATCAATTTTTCAAGGTCAGAATCATTACTTAAATAGTTGTAATTCATAATTGGATAATCTTTTGGATTTTGTGGATTTAAAGTAAGCTCCCCATGACTTTTAGCAAGAAACAATCCCGTTGTTATAGCTATTCTAGATTCACCAAAATCTGAACTTCGAAAATGCAAATCATCTTTAGAAATACCTCCAGGTTGAAATCTCATCACAGAAATCATATCCAATTTGTCGTTTGATTTTTCTGATGTATACCTTAATGCAACTTTTTGTGCTCCAACATCAGTTAATTGATCTAAAAGTTTTTCACTAGATTTCCATACTAATTCTACTGCTGGATGGTCCCTTAAATTTTTTCCTACACCTTTTAATTGATGAAGAGGATCTATTCCATGTTTGATTATTTCATCAGTATTACCAATACCAGAATTTAGTAACAATTTTGGGCTTTCTACTGCTCCAGCTGATACTATAACTTCATTAGCATAATATATTTCATCATTTTCTAAAATTACACCTCTCTGAATTCCTTCATCTATAACAATTTTTTTACATATTGAGTTGGATAAAACTTGAAAATTATCTTTAAATAACGCTGGAATAACATAAGAAATACCAGTACTCCATCTTATACCTTTTACATTGTTTAATGGAAGAGGGCCTACTCCTTCAGAAAATGGCATATTATGATCATCAGTGGTAGGAAATCCCATATCTTGGGCAGTTTGGTAAAAAGCCCTTTGGTCTTTTAATAAGGAGTCTAATGAATGCCTCTTAATGGGTACTGGTCCATCATTTCCATGGAACTCATTATTAAAATCTAGATCATTTTCAAGTTTGATGTAATATTTCAAGCAATCTTCAAATGACCAATCCTCTAATCCTTTATTTTTCCAATTTTCAAAATCTTCAGGTATGGCTCTTATAAAAACTTGTCCATTAATCGAACTTGTTCCACCTATTACCTTTCCTCTAGGAACTCCCATGTTCTTAAAGTCTTGATTAGAAATAGCTTCGTACTTCCAATCATATTCTGTTCCTACAGCAAGATTACCTGTCCAATCAGCACCTGTTGCCATACCATTTTTTATAACATCAGGTATCTCTTCTGTTTTTTCAAATGTGTCGCCAGCTTCAATCAGCAAAACACTATTATTTGAATTTTCACTTAATCTTGAAGCTAAAACAGCTCCTGATGAGCCAGCACCAATTACTATATAATCAAAAGTTTTTTTCATTTTATTACTAATTTAAAGAAGCTCCACCGTTTACATTCAAAGCTTGACCTGTAATTTCAGAGGAATCTTCTGATGCAAAAAAAGCAACAGTCTTTCCTATATCTTCAGGTGTCTGTGCTCTACCTAATGGAGTTCTAGCTTTTACTGCCAATTCTTCAAAAACTTCTTTAGGATCCATATCTTTTAGATTTGGATTCTGTTCAATATGATTTTCAGCAATAGCTTTCCAAATGGGTGTCCAAATAACTCCTGGACAAATAGCATTAACATTAATGTTAAATTGGCCAAGTTCTATAGCTAGTAAATGAGTATATTGAATAACGGCAGCCTTAGAAACTAAATAAGGAGTTTGAACATTACCTCTATGCATATCTCCTAGTCCTCTAGGTTTTCTTCCTCCATGTGAAGCAATATTTATTATTTTTCCATACTTGTTACTTTTCATATGCTCAGTGATAGCATCCGCGCTATTTACCACCCCTATAAGATTGACGTCATATGTATCTTCCCAATCTTTCTTAGAATAATTTTTTCTTTCTGCAAATCCTTTTGCACCAATCACTCCAGCATTTGAAACTAGAATATCTATTTTCCCATACTTTTCTAAAGCTTTATCTCTAAATTTTTCTAAATCAGACAATTTTGTTACATCAACAGAATCAAAAAGAGAATCATCTGATAAGCTTTTAGCTGTTTTTTCAGCTGATTCTCCAAAAAGGTCACAAAGAGCTAATTTTGCTCCTCTGTCATGTAAAACTTTTGAAATTCCTGCTCCTATACCGCTACCAGCACCAGTTACTACGGCTATTTTGCCTTCTAAGTCTTTATTTGGCATTTAACACCTCTTTAAACAGTAAAAATTATTAAGAAGTATATGGAGTATAAATATTAATAGCAAACTAATTTTACTAATTAAATAATTTAAGTAATTTTTCTTTAAAAAGATTTTTACCTGAACTTACATTTTCTTTCCAGTTTTTACTTGCATTTCTATCAGCTTTATCACTAACATATTTAAAGCAAATGAAATCAATTTTTTTTATCATACAAACTTTTGCTAAAGCATATGATTCCATATCTACCAAATCAGTTAATAATTTAGGCTCAGAAATTACAAAATTATCTCCTGTCCCACAAGATAATCCTTTTCTATCAAAAGAAATATTGTTTATAGAATCTAATGGAGTTTCGCCAACCTTGAATCCTAACTCAGAAGCATCCATATCTCTTTGAAAAAAATCTGAAACTTCATACAAACCATTTAAATTCTCTCTTAAACTTCCTGCTGTTCCATAATTGATAATTAATTTTGGATTAAATTCATTTATTATTTCTAATGATTTATAAGTAGCATTAATTTTACCTACTCCTGAATAAAAGACATTAAATTCTGGTAGTAAATCTCTAGGTAACTCCTCTTCAAGAGCAACAATTATAGCAACTTTATCTTTGTTTAGATTTAAATTCATTCAGTAAATTAGGCAAATCCTCCGGGCGCATAATCCAAATCTACTCCTGCCCTATCTGCGATAATTTTCCTTACTATTCCAGAATTTTTTCTACCCCAACCATTATTTAATGCTTCTATAACTTTTTGTTCAAGAATGTTTGCCATATCTAATGGAACTTTATTCTCCCTTCCCATTTCACAAGCTAATCTTACATCTTTAGCTGCTAGTTCTAAGAAAAATGACATTTCATTACCTTCAAAGTTATATTCTTTAGCTGCTTTCCAATTATCAAAAGGAGGATTTTTAGCAGAAGCACATCTAGAAATCGCATCAACTAAAGTGTCTAAATCCATACCTGCCTTAACTCCTGAAGTTAACACCTCTGTAGTAATGCCTAACAATAAGCCGCTAAAAAGTTGATGTGAAAGTTTGCAAATAGTACCGCTTCCAACTGGACCACAATAGATAGCTTTATCTCCCATAGCATCTAGAACTGGTTTTATTTTATTGTAAGTGCTTTCTTTTCCACCTACCATAATTGACATATCTTTTTTCATTGCCCCAACTACACCTCCACTAACAGGACAGTCCAGAAATTCTACTCCTTTTTCTTCAAATAATTTATGAAGTTTTTTTACCATAGACAATGAATTGGTAGAAGCATCTAAGATAATAGTTCCATCCTTCACAGATTCGATTATTCCATCTTTTCCTAAACATACTTTTTCGACATCTTGTGGCATTGGCAAGCTCATAAACAAAACATCTTTATTTTCTGCACATTTTGATGGTGTTTCTGCCCATATGCCTCCGTCTTCAAGAATGTCTACTGCTGCCTCTTGATTTAAGTCACAAACTGTAAATTCACTAGCATATTCTTGTATATGCTTAGCCATTGGCTTTCCCATATTTCCAATCCCAATCCATCCGATTTTCATACATACTTCCTACTATTTGAATAACATAATATATGAAATTTTAAATATGTATTATTTTATTTGAAGCATTATTATTTTAATTTTATTTCTGATAAAAATTCAAAAATTATGTTATTTTGAACTTATATTACCTAATCAAATATAAGCAATCTAAGATAACCTTAAATATAAGGAGAAAATTTTGAAAAAAAATAGTTATCAACTAAAAGATCTAGACAAACTTGTTTCATTGGCAAAAAGAAGAGGGATAATCTTTCCTTCAAGTGAAATATATGGAGGTTTAGCTTCAGTATGGGATTATGGTCCAGTTGGAGTTGAAATAAAAAGAAATGTAAAAAACCTTTGGTGGAAATCATTTGTTACAGAAAGAGATGATATTTTTGGAATTGATGCTTCAATACTAATGCACCCAAATGTATGGAAGGCTTCAGGACATTTAGATTCTTTTTCAGATCCTTTAGTTGAGTGTTCTGAAACAGGTAAAAGATATAGAGAAGATCATATTTTTATACTAGAAATAGAAACAAAAAAAGAAAATAAAATTATAGCTATAGAAGCTAGTGATAAAGATGAAGCTGAAAATGCTGTAAATGATAAAATTATTTCAATCACTCATCTTCCTGAAAGTAAAAAAAAAGAAAATCCTTCTCCAGATGGCGGAACTCTTTCAAAACCTAGAAATTTCAATCTAATGTTCAAAACATTTATTGGACCTGCCGAAGACTCCGCCTCGACTGTTTACCTTAGACCAGAAACTGCTCAAGCAATGTTTGTAAATTTTCTTAACGTCCTAAATACTTCAAGAAAAAAAATACCATTCGGAATAGCTCAACAAGGTAAATCTTTTAGGAATGAAATAACTCCTGGAAACTTTACTTTCAGAACAAGAGAATTCGAACAAATGGAAATGGAATTTTTCTGTAGCCCTGATGAAGATGAATCATGGCATGATTATTGGATAAATTTCTCTTTAGATTGGTTCAAGAAATATGGACTTAGAGAAGAAAATCTAATGATAAGAAAACATGATAAAGAAGAGCTTCCTCATTACTCAAAAGCTAGCTCTGATATTGAATATTTATTCCCTTGGAGCTGGGGAGAGTTAGAAACAATTTCAAATAGAACTGATTACGACCTAAAAGCTCACTCTGAACTATCAGGTAAAGATTTATCATACTTTGATCAAGAAAATAATAAAAGATACACTCCATACGTTATAGAACCGGCTATGGGTGCTGATAGAAGCGTTTTAGCATTCTTATGTGATGCTTATTGTGAAGAAGAGACTGAAAAGGAAACTAGAACTCTATTAAAGCTACACCCAGATATAGCACCAATAAAGATAGCTGTTCTGCCATTATCCAGAAATGAAAAATTAACAGAATATAGTAGAAATATTTTTGATAAATTAAATTCAATTTATGAGACTCAATATGATGACACCCAATCGATTGGTAGAAGATACAGAAGGCAAGATGAAATTGGAACTCCTTTGTGTGTTACTGTAGATTTTGAAAGTGTTGAAGAAGACAATTCTGTAACGATAAGACATAGAGATACTATGAAGCAAATAAGAGTTAGTTCAGATAAATTGATTGAAGCTATTCATGATCAACTTACATCATTTTCATAATAAAATTATTAAGACTTTATTTTTTATAGTTATATTATTTTTAATGAGCTGTAATTCTACAAGTCAAGATAATATTATTCACCTAGATGATATTTCATTTCCTAAAACCACAATTGACGGAAAACCGTTTAATATCTCAAAATTCAAAGATAAAAACATCTTATTAAATTTTTGGTTCCCTTCATGTCCTCCATGTGTGTACGAATTAGAAATTCTTAAGAAAATAGATGTTGACTTGGACACAACTAATGTTATTGGAATTCAAATGCTTGGGCTGGATACAAAAGAAGATGGGAAAAAAATGTTAAAAAATAAAAATATTAAATATCCGTCTGTTGCTGACGAGAAAGACGAAATAGTATTGGATCTAGATATAACTGCATTCCCCACGACCATTTTATTCAACAAAAACGGCGAAGAAGTAAAAAGATGGATAGGTATAATTGATGAAAAGGTTGTTGAAAAAAAATTGCTAGAAATTGGAAAAGAATAAATGAATCAAATATTATTTACTTTTTTTTTATGGATGCACAGCATGTCTGCAGGAGTTTGGCTAGGAGGATCAGTTCTTTATTTTCTTAAGTCCCTAAAATATAAAAATAAAAAAATGAATACTCTTGACTTTATTTCTGATTACAATTCTATACTTCTTGTATCAAGTATTATTCTATTTTCATCAGGGGTAATAATTGCTTTTGATAGACTAACATATGGAGATTATTCTTCTGTAAAAGCAATTCTTTTATTAGTAAAAGTCTTCCTAACATTTTTAGTTCTTTTATTAACTTGGAGCAACAAAAATAGTATTAAGGAGTACAGAATCAATCCTTCAATATTCTTGTCAATGGCTATTTATTTAATTGCTACTATTTTGAGCGTATACTAATAAATCTTTTATTCTTTTTTTAGACAACGGATCTTTAAAATCTGGTGCGATTTCGTTCAGTGGTTCTAGAACAAACAATCTTTCTGAAAATCTAGGATGAGGAATGGCCAATCTTTTTTCGTCAATTATTAAATCATCAAAAAACAAAATATCTATATCAATTTCTCTTGGTTCATTTTTTTTTTCTGATCTTGTCCTCCCCAATTTTTTTTCAATTATTGAAATATTTTCTAAAAGATCATATGGAGATTTTTGATAAACTATCTGAACAACTAGGTTCAAGAAATCATTTTGCTTAATAGCTACTTTGAAAGGCTTGGTTTCATAAATTGAAGAAGTTTCAATTATTTCAGAAATATCTTTTAAGTATTCTATGCACTTTGATAAATTATTATTTCTATTCCCTAGATTAGAACCTAGAGATAGAAAAACTTTTGAAGATTTCATATTTTGTACCTAGAATCTTTAAGTACTTGAGTCATATTTTTTACATCAATCATTTCTTTATAATCATGAACTCGTAAAATATTTGCCCCATTTAATACACCGAAAGCGATTGTTGATGCTGTTCCAAATATTCGATTGTTAATTTCTTTTTGAGTATATTCGCCTATAAAAGATTTTCTTGATGTTCCAATCATAATTGGTAAATTAAATGATTTTTTTATGATTTCAATATTAGCAAAAATATCTTTTGACTCTCCAAATTTTTTCCCAAATCCAATACCAGGGTCTAATATTATTTTCTTTCTATCAAATCCAGACTTCATTAAAATATCAATTTTTTTAGAAAGATCTGATAAAACTTCAGGAATTACATTTTTATGTGATGAATTTTGCCTAAAATGTCCTAAAACATAATGAACATCATGTTTAATTATAACTTCTAAAATATCTTCATCTTCCAACATAGAAATATCATTAGCAATTACAGCTCCTGCCTTTAAAGCTTCATCCAAAACAATTGGTTTTTTTGAATCTATTGATATAAAAATGTCAAAATTTCTTTTTATATCCTCAATTACAGGGATTACTCTATCTAGTTCTTCATTTTCAGAAATTTCTAAAACATCTTTATAAACTTTTTTTGGGCGGGTAGATTCTCCGCCTACATCAACTATATCTACTCCATTTAATACCATTGATTCTAATTCTTTTTTCAAATCAAAATTCGTATTTGAATATATTCCATCTCCTGAAAAAGAATCATTTGTAGCATTAATTATGCCCATAATAAGATTAGATTCTGTATTTAGTGAAAAATTATTCATAGAATGTTTCATATAATGCCATTTTTACCTATGAAATATTATATTTCATATTTATTATTAAGTCTGATAAAAGTTGTGAAAATAAGATTTAGGAAAGATATTTGCCAGAAAATAACAATAAAAAAGATCTTCTAAAAGATCTGTTTGAAAAAAGATCCAAAGCTTTAAAAGGCGGAGGAGATAAAAGAATAGAATCTCAGAAAAGTAAAGGCAAACTTACAGCTAGAGAACGGCTATCAATATTTTTTGATAACGGAAAATATGAAGAATTAGATATTTTTGTTCAACATCAATCTAAAGATTTAGGATTAGATAAAAATGTTTACGATGGAGATTCCGTTGTCACAGGTTATGGATTAGTTAATGGAAAGCCAACTTTTGCATATGCTCAAGATTTTACTGTTTTGGGAGGTTCTCTATCTTTAGTAGCAGGTAAAAAAATAGCCAAAGTGATGGACTTAGCTTCAAAAAATGGTGCTCCAATTGTTGGCTTTAATGATTCTGGAGGAGCTAGAATTCAAGAAGGAGTTGATTCTTTAGCAGGTTATGGAGAAGTATTCGTCAGAAATACCTTATATTCAGGAGTCATCCCTCAAATAAGTGTAATAGTAGGGCCTTCTGCAGGAGGGGCAGTTTACTCACCTGCAATTACAGATTTTATATTCATGGTTAAAGATATTGGTCAAATGTATATAACTGGACCAGATGTGGTTAAATCTGTTACTGGAGAAGAGATTAGCCATCAAGACTTAGGAGGGACAGAGGCTCATTCATCAAAATCAGGAGTTGCTCATTTCGTTTTCGAATCAGAAGAAGATTGTATGAATGGAATAAAAAAACTGCTAGATTTTATTCCTCAAAATAATCTTGAAAATGCTACAAAAAAAGAATTCTCCGAAAACTCTGCAAATAATGAAGAACTGCGAAGTATAATTCCTGAAAAATCAACTGAAGCATACGATGTAAAGGAAATTATTAATAGAGTCATTGATAACGAAGATTTTTTAGAAGTCCATGAAAACTTTGCGCCAAATATTGTAGTTGGATTTGGACGAATCAGAGGTAATAGTATAGGGATTGTAGCTAATCAACCCGCTAGTTTAGCAGGAATGTTAGATATTAATGCATCAGATAAAGCTGCTCGATTTGTTAGGTTTTGTGACGCTTACAATATACCAATCATAACTTTTGTAGACGTCCCTGGTTTTATGCCTGGAGTAAACCAAGAACATCAAGGAATTATTAGACATGGTGCAAAATTGATTTATGCTTATGCAGAAGCTACAGTGCCTAAAATATCAGTGATTTTAAGAAAAGCTTATGGAGGAGCCTATATTGTAATGAACTCTAAAGAATTAAGATCAGATTTAAATTTAGCATGGCCAACTGCAGAAATAGCTGTTATGGGACCTGAAGGGGCCGTCAATGTAATTTCTAGAAAAGAAATTTCAGAATCGAAAGATCCTGAATTAACAAAAAACAGACTAATAGAAGAATATAAAGAAAAATTTTCTTCACCATTTCTAGCTGCGTCTAGGGGATATATTGACGATGTTATAGATCCAGCAGAAACAAGAAACAAAATAGCAGCATCTCTTGAAATTTTTAGCAAGAAATTTCTTGATAACCCACCTAAAAAGCATGGTAATATACCTCTTTAATAATGAAAGGAAAAAGTAATGATTGACTTGTTAAAATTAGCTAAAACTGAATCTGATGGTGGAAATTTATTTGAAGAAATTTCAAATTTATTTAAAGAAGCAGATATAAAACCCAGTGGTTATCCTGATGCCGTTGTTTGGCAAGGAGGAAATCATGATGGAAACATAAAACCTATAGCTCACTCATTAACTGATGCTTATGCACTTTTAGGAACTATAGCAGCCGTAGATATTTTGGGGTTACCTTTTTATGCTGTTCCTATGTGGTCTCAGTTCAGACATGATACTAAGTTAGAAGCTTTGGCTTGGTTTGGTAATATACCAGCAACATCAATCAAATGGTCAACTGCTGGAGATGCATATGTAAATGATGACGATGGAAACAAAGTTGTTGTTATGGGAAAATCTGGAAATGCACATCTAAGAACTCAAGCTGGTGTATTTTGTAACGTAAGACCCTATGGACCTATAACTGTAGTGAGATGTATGCCTTGCTTACCATACTCTCAGAATAAAAATAAATTCACTGTAGATGATTCAGGAATAGTCCATTCTGAAATGAATACCCCTGGTGTTCAAATGGCATATGCAAATAGATTATTCTTAAAGCTTGTAAATGATAGTGGTTCTATTGGAAGAGTTGCAACAAAACCTACACAGGCAATGGAGGATGGAATAAATGCAGGGCTTCATTCATGGTTACTTAAAGATACAAAATTCGAAGTTGGGAGAAAATATGCTGTTGATCCTTATGAAGAGCATAAAGAAAGTATAGAAAAAATCATTAAATTATTGCCATCCGATTTTAAAAAAGGAATGGAAAACTGGTCAGGAAGAATTGAACAACATATTGCTGACACAAATTACGGGCTACTTATATGGGATTTGATAAACAAAGAAAACACAATAGTTTTATCGACTGATTTAGATGGTGACAGACTTACAGACTTACTAGCGGATATATCTGATCCATTAAGATCCTACTCAGGGATGGTAGCAAATAAGCTTGGAAAACAAATAGACACAAGTGAATTATGGGAAGAAATGGGTTATACAACTGGAAACGGTAGAGATATGACTTCTGTTATGCACAGAATGGATGGACCTCCAATACATGAACAAACTTTAGGTTCTGCCGATGCAATGCTATTGAGACTGTTAGATGGTGATGAATGGGTAGGAGGAACAAAACAGCCTTATGATCCTAGAATACACTTCGTATTAATTAGAGATGCATACATTGATGCAAATCCAGGAAATAAAGAATTGCATAGTTGGTTGGATAATTGCCTAAATAAATTTGATGAAATCTACTCAGGCAACAGACCTGGTTTTTTAGATGGCTATAAATCACTGAAACAAGCAATAACCCCTTGGGGAAAATAAAATTACCAAATTGAAAGGAAATCATTATGAAATTTAAAGTATCTGTAATTGGAGCTGGAAATGTTGGAGCAACAACTGCTCAAAGAGTTTTTGAAAAAAAATACGCCGATGTTGTACTAGTAGATGTTGTTGAAGACATGCCACAAGGAAAAGCTTTAGATATATTAGAGTCTGGCCCTGTCTTGGGAACAGATAGTAAAATAACTGGTTCGAATGGATATGAAGAAACTGCTAACTCAGACGTAGTGGTTATAACGGCTGGAATAGCAAGAAAACCAGGTATGAGTAGAGATGATTTATTGCTTACTAATATGAAAATTGTTGGATCTGTTACAGAAGAAGTTGTAAAACATTCTCCTGAAGCAATCATAATTGTTGTATCAAATCCTCTCGATGCCATGGTGCAACATGCTTACAACATCAGTGGTTTTGATTCCAAAAGAGTTATTGGTATGGCAGGTATATTAGACACAGCGCGATTCAGTACTTTTATTGCAGAAGAACTTAATGTTTCCGTTGAAAGTGTCAATGCATACGTACTTGGTGGACATGGCGATACAATGGTCCCTGTTATTGGAGCTACTAACGTTGGTGGAGTACCAGTTGAAAACATGATTGAAAAAAATAAATTAGCATCTATTGTACAAAGAACAAGAGATGGAGGCGCAGAAATTGTAGCTTTATTAAAAACTGGATCTGCATTTTATGCCCCATCAGCATCTATTGTTCAAATGGTAGAAGCAATCTTACTAGATAAACAACAAATCCTCCCCTGTGCAGCTTTATTAAAAGGAGAATATGGGTTTAATGATGTTTATGCAGGAGTACCAGTTAAATTAGGAGCAAATGGTATAGAAAAGGTAATTGAAGTAGATTTAAATTCTGAAGAACATTCTGCTCTTTCAAAATCTGTGGATTCAGTTGTTGAATTGCTAGATATTATGAAAAAAAATTCATAAGAGTTTAAGGTTTTTTTAAACAATAATTATTATATTTTGTTTAGAATTTCTTTTGTCGATACTATATGACGTCCAAGGCCTACATCCTTAGTTTCTATACCCATTGCTAAAGCAATCATTTGTGGCATATGTATAATTGGAAGATCTGCTTTATCTCCCCTATTATTACTTCTTGCTTTCCCTTGATAACCATCCAAGTTCAAATGGCATAATGGGCAAGGTGTAACCATTGCGTCAGCCCCTAGATCTTTAGCAGAACCTGTTTGATTGCTAACCATTTTCAACGAATTCTTTTGATTGATAAATAAAACAGGAAAACCACAACAAGAAAATTTTCCTGGAAAGTCTATAGCCGTTGCTCCAACAGATTCAATTACTTTTTCAAGATATTCCTGTCTCTCAGGTTTTTCATCAAAACCTAATGCTTCTGATGGTCTTACCATGTAACATCCATAAAATGGAGCAAATTTAAGACTTGAAAGTTCTTTTACAAAATGAGATTTAAGTTTATCCAAACCATAATCTTCAACTAAAATCCACAGTAAATGTTTGACTTCTGTTGTTCCTTTATAGTTATATCCTTCATCTTTTATAAGCTCATTTATTTTTTTTAAATATTCTGGATCTTTCTTTACTTTATGATTAGCTTGGCTTAAGACACCTTGGCAAGTTGAACAAAGAGTCATAATATTTAGTTTTTTTTCTTCAGCCATAGCAAGTGTTCTAACATTGATCGTGTCTCCTAATAAAGGGTTTTTCTCTTGAAGAACCCCTGCTCCTGTACAACCAGCCTTTGTTAACTCTTCTACTTCAATGTTTAATTTTTTTAATACAGCCATTGAAGAAGACAAAAGCTCTGGAGTGCCTCCTCTTGCAACACAACCTGGATAAAATGCATACTTCATTTATTCCATCTCCTTTATTTTCTTAGCTATTTCTTTAATTTTTTTGTTATCTTCTGCTTTATGAGGAAATAAAGGTGGTAATTTACCTTTGATTAAAGCCCTCAATCCAACTGGAATTAAATCTAATAATCTTGGGATATTAAAAATACCCGCAGATTCAAGAGCTAATCTACTTTCGTCAAGTCTACCATGAGCAACAACCGATTTTTCAAAAGAATTAGTATGGTCGTAACCATGTGTTTTTTTTGCTCCAATTTCTATTGCAGTTTCTCTGAGATCCATTATTCTATCCATTGGTGCAACATCCTTAGGACACACATCAACACATTGCATACATCGAGTGCAATCCCAAATCCCACCTGGCTCGTCATTTAAAAAATTCAATCTATCAGATGTTTGAGAATCTCTAGGATCATATACAAACCTTGAAGCCTTTGCTAGAGCGGCTGGGCCAATAAATGTATCATCAACTTCAAGAATCGTACACTCAGAAACACATAACCCACACATAATACAGTTCATTTCGGTTAATAATTTTTCCATTGAATCGTTAGATGCAATAAATTCACCTTGCTTAGGTAATTCATCAGGCTGAAGGAAAGGGGTTATTTGTGTCATTTTAGCGAAAAAGGCACTTATATCAACAATAAGATCTTTTATAACTGGTTGGTTCCCCATTGGTTCTATAAGTAGAGTTTCTCCTTCTTCAGCAAGTTCTTCAATTCTAGTTTTACATACCAACTTAGCTTTCCCATTTACTCGCATTCCACAAGATCCACAAATTGAAGCTCTACAAGCACATCTTAATCCCAAAGTACCATCAATTTCTTCCCTTACATGGATCAAAGCATCAAGAACAGTTGAGGATGGATGAATATCCATTTTATAATTTTGCACCCAATGATTTTCATTTAATTTTTCAGGGTCAAATCTTTTTACGTCAATGCTAACTTTCATTATTTCTAATAAACTCTTTCTATTGGTTCCCAATCTGTAATAGTTACATCTGGTGTTTTAACAGTTATTTCGCCTTCTAAACTTTTATAAATCAAAGTATGTTTCAGCCATTCTTCATCATTTCTTCCGGGTATATCTGTTCTAAAATGTGCTCCTCTGCTTTCTTTTCTAGTAAGAGCTCCATGTACTATAGATTCTGCACAATCAATCATATTACCTAACTCAAGGGCAAATAATAAATCTGTATTATAAACTTTCCCTTTATTTTCGATTCTAATTGAATCTCTATAATCTATTTTAGTTTGGTCTACAATTTTTTTTGCATACTCCATTGATTCTTGATCTCTAAATACTCCGATTCCTTTAGTCATTGCTGTAGCCATTTTATTTCTAACTTCAGCCACTTTATATTTTCCGTCTGCATCCATTATATTTTTTATTAATTCAAGATCCCTTTTGACATATTTTTCTGTTGGAATAATGTCATTTGGTACTGATTTTACATATTCAGAAGCTTTTTCTGCTGATCTTCTTCCAAATACAACTGTATCCAGCAAAGAGTTTGCCCCCAATCTATTTGCTCCATGCACACTTACATTTGCACATTCTCCGGCAGCGTAGAGACCAGGAACTCCAGTTTCTCCATCAACGTCTGTTTTTACACCACCCATTATATAATGCATCCCAGGTCTTATCGGAACAGGTTTCTCAGCCATATCAATACCTAAAAACTCAACAGAAACTTCTTGTAAATACCCAAGCCTAGTTTCTATGAATTCTTTTCCTAAATGCCTCAAATCAAGAAGAACGTTTCCATCTATTCCTCTGCCTTCATTTATTTCTGTTTGCTCAGATCTAGAAACTACATCTCTGGAAGCTAGTTCCATATAATCTGGAGCATACTCTTTCATAAATCTATCTCCTTCAGAATTTAGAAGATACGCTCCTTCACCTCTTGCAGCTTCAGAAAGCAAAATTCCTGTTCGTGCTAAAGTTGTTGGGTGGTATTGAATCATTTCCATATCCATCAATCCAGCTCCATTGTTCCAAGCTAAAGAAAGTCCATCACCTGTACATATTAATGCGTTAGTAGAAGGCTCAAAAACTCTTCCAGCTCCCCCTGCAGCAATAACTACAGATTTTGCTGTTATTGATTCTAATTCTCCTGTTTTTAGATCTAATGCAACAACTCCTCTTACTGCTCCTTCATGTTTTATTAATGAAGTAACAAACCATTCCTCGTATACTTGCAATCCAAGCTTTAAAGATTGCTCATATAAAACATGCAATAAAGCTGATCCTGTAATTGCTCCTACAAAAAAGGTTCTAGCAACTTTTTGTCCACCAAATCTTCTAGTCCCTAATTTGCCGTCATCTCCTCTAGAAAAAATAACTCCCATTCTTTCTAATTCAAGCACAGCCTCTCCTGCTTCTTGACTCATTATTTCAACCGCATCTTGATCAGCTAAATAATCGCTTCCTTTAATTGTGTCTAAGGCATGACCTTTCCAGTCATCTCCTCTATCAGTAAGTGGCGCGTTTATTCCGCCTTGTGCTGCGTTTGAGTGACTTCTAACAGGATGCACCTTGGTGATGACAGCTACTTTTAAACCCAATTTCTGAGCTTCAACTGCACATCTTAATCCTGCAAGCCCTGCTCCTACTATAAGTAAATCGTGATCGTACATTCAGTTTCCTCCATAAAAATTATAATATCGATTTGTAAATATTTAGAGCACTTATAGTACCTTGATCAATAATTTCATTATTATTAATTAAATTAAATGCCTCTTCTAAACTAAACTCTAATAATTCTATTTCTTCATCTACATCAGGAGTTAATGGAGATTCAAATAAATCCTTAGCGACAAAATACTCTGTAATTTCAGAACTATAGCCAGGGGCTACAAAAAATCTTCCTATAGATTCGTATTTTTTAGCACTAAATCCTGTTTCTTCTCTAAATTCTCTATCAGCAGCTAACATTGTTTCTTCGCCAGAATTCAAAGTCCCACAAGGAAGTTCTAATGTGAAATTAGCAACAGGTTGTCTCCACTGCTTAACAAATAGGATTTTTCCTCTCCTTAATCCTATTATGAGAACTGAACCAGGATGATCAACATAATCTTTATTAATGATAAGTTTATTGGACGTTTTATATTCATCCCTTCTAATATGAATAGAATTTGATTTAAAAATCAACTCTGTTCTATCAAAATTTTTAATCATCTATTGAAATTTCCCTTTTCTGATCCCTAGTTTTTCAGTAATTGTTGACCAATAATGATTAGCTGGGTTTTTTCTTAAAAATTTTGCTTTAGTTCCAGATATTTTCAATCTAATTTTATCTCCATCAGAAATTTTATGTTCTATAAACCCGTCTATGCTAATTTGTGCATCTTTTCTTGAAGAAATGGTTATTTCACATAAGGATTCTGAGCTTACAATTACTCCTCCAAATTGACTCATATGGGTTGCTATTGGCTTTATATAAAAATCATTTGATCTAGGGTCAATAACGGGACCTCCTAGCGCTAAAGAATATCCAGTCGAACCAGTAGCTGTTGACAAAACAATTCCATCCCCTCTATATGTCGCTAAATGGATGCCATCAATTTCCGTAACAGTTTCAACCATTGATACAGATGATCCTCTTGCAATAACAATATCATTCAAAGCTTTATATTTTAAAGTTTTCTTATCAATAACAAACTCTACTTCAAGCATTGAACGAACTTCAGTTCTAATGTTTTCAGATAAATAAAACTCCAAATCATCTATTGCATTTTCTCCTTCTATTTCTGTCATAAATCCAACTGTTCCCATGTTTATTCCTAAGACAGGAACATCATATTTTAAGGATAGCGAAACAGCTCGCAAAAGAGTTCCATCTCCCCCTATTGCAATTATTAAATCCATAGGTTTAGCATTTGAAAAATCAAAATCTTCAATGATTTGCCATGAAAATTCAGAAAATCGAGTAGCAACACTTTTGGACAAGTTTTTTGCTTGTGTAGACTCAGGATTTACAACTGAGCATATTTTTTTATATAACAAATAAATTACCTTTTTTTATAATCCAGCAATAACATTATCTATCGTTGACAATATTATGTCTGGGTAAATTCCCAAAACTAAAACTAGTATTGATGATATAAATGCTACTAAAATATAAAGATTGTTGCTATTTCCATTTTGTTCAAATTTATCAGAAGATACAAAAACGTTTCTTAAAAGACCTAAATAATAATACGCAGAAACAAACGAATTTATAACTCCAGCAATAGCCAATAATACAAGTCCATTATTTACAGCAGAAGAAAAAACCAAAACTTTTCCCATAAATCCAACAGTAGCTGGTATTCCTAAAAGGCTAAGTATGCCTAAAGCAAATACAACAGAAACATAAGGGTGTGAATGGAACAAACCTTTGATGCTATCCACTGAAGTAGATTTAGTTAAATTAATCATATGTTGCAATGAGAAAAAAACAGATAAATTTGTAATAGCATACCCAACTACATAAAACATAGTGGTAGATGCAGATGATTTTGTTGTAATTAAAGCAATAATTCCAACTAGCATATATCCTGCATGTGCTACCGTTGAATACGCAAAAAGTCTTTTTAAATCTTTCTGTAAAATAGCTCCAAGGTTTCCTATAGTCATTGAAGCAAAAGAAATTATTGATAATAAAATTATCAAATTTGTATAAGAAAGGTCATTAGAAAAAATTTCTGAAAAAATTCTGATAGTCAAAACAAATCCAGCTACTTTAGATGCTGTTGATAGATACGTTACTATAGGCATTGGTGAACCTTGGTAAGTATCTGGTGTCCACATATGCCATGGAGCAATGGAAAGTTTAAAAGCAAGACCTATAAACAAAAATACCATTCCTAATATGATTGCAGGATTAATTTCAGTAATGTTCAAATAGTGTAAGTTTATACTTCCTGAAGCACCATAAATATAAACAACTCCTGTAAGAAATATTCCTGTAGAAAAAGACGCTAAAATTAAATACTTAAATGCAGCTTCTAGACTAAATTTTCCCTTACCAAAAGCTATTAAGGCAATTATAGGCAATGATGATAATTCTAGAGACAGATAAATTGTTATAAAATCAATAGCCATTATCACAAATAGTGACCCAACTAAAGATAAAATAAGTAAACTAATAAATTCTGAGCGAAATGATATTTGATTAACAATGTAGTCGTAAAAAGCTATAAATATAGCCAATGTTATTAAAATTAATGTAATTGCAGAAAATAAATAAAATTTATCAAAAACAATTGTTTCAAAAAACAGAGTTTGATTTTTTTCAAAAGTAAAATATTGGATAAATAAAACTATTAGAGAAATACCTAATCCAAATAATGTTGATATAAAAATAACTGGTTTTTTATTAGTAAAAAAATCAATCATTAAGACAAACAATGCTGTAAAAGTTAAAATTATTGGAGATAAAATATAAAAAATATCATCATATATCATTATTTAATCATCTCCTTTATTCCAAGATCAAAAAAATCTATAAATATATTTGGCCAAACTCCTATTATTATTATTGGAATAGTAATTAAAAATGCAGGTAATAAATCAAATAAATTAGCATCTTTTAAAGATTTAAAATCATAAGTTTTATCATCATTTTGTAATTTGTTTTCACCAAAAAGGGCTCTTTGAGTCATCCATAATATATATCCGGCTGCTAAAACTACCCCAAATGCCGAAATAATCGTATGAATAGGATAAATTTTATAACTTCCTAAAAATATCATTATTTCAGATACAAATCCTGAGAAGCCTGGTAAGCCTAGCGAGGCTAATCCTGAAATCATAAAAAATACAGCTATCATAGGCATTTTTCTTGTTAATGCTCCTAGTTTATTAATGTCTCTAGTATGAGTACGGTCGTAAATCAAACCTACAGTCAAAAATGATAATCCCGTTATAGTACCATGAGTAAACATTTGCATCGCTGATCCATTTAATGAATAATAAGAAAAGTTTTGGTTATTCGTCATAGCAGAAAAACCAAGCAATACATACCCCATATGACTTATAGATGAATATGCAATAAGTCTTTTTAAATCAGTTTGCCTTAAAGTCACAATTGCACCATAGATTATTGAAATAGTACCTAATAAAACAAGTATGTTCGTGTAATCAAATATTTGGAATCCTTCAGTTTCTTGAAAGAACCCTAAATTAATTCTAAACAATCCATATCCGGCCATTTTCAACAAAACACCTGCCAACATAATTGATACCGCTGTAGGAGCATCAGTGTGTGCATCAGGGAGCCAATTATGAAGCGGCCATAGTGGGAGTTTTACAGCAAAAGCTATAAAAAAGAAAATAAAAATAACTGAAGCAGGGATAATAAGTTTTTGTCCAGCAATCATTTCTGGAATTCCTACTATACCTAGTTCATTTATTGAAACCATAGAAAGAGAAGTAACTGCTTCACTACTGAAAAGAGCTAAAATTGCGATTAGCATAAAAGCTCCACCTGCTAATGTGAAAATCACAAATTTAGTAGCTGAATATTCTTTTCTTCCAGATCCCCAGATACTAATTAACATATACATAGGAATTAATTCAAATTCAAAAAATACAAAAAATAAAAGTAAGTCTAAAGATGTGAAGACTCCCATTACACTTGTTTCTAAAAGAAGAATCCAAATAAAATACTCTTTCACTCTTAGTTTAATTCTCCATGATGCCATACATGCTACAAGGGATAATAGTCCAGTTAATAAAACAAGAGGTGCTGAAAATCCATCAATCCCCAAAAGATAGGATGATTTGATGTTGTACGAATCTATCCATTTAAAATGATCAATAAATTGAATTCCTCCAAGAGATTTATCATAAGATAAAAACAGTAGCAAAGAAAAAGCAAAAGTAATTACAGAAGATAAAATAGCAGCAAAAATAATTTTATCTCTATTTTTTAAAAACAATAAAAAAACTGCTGTAATAGCTGGAAAAAAAACTGTAATTGTAACTAAATAATTAATCATTTATCAACCTAATAAAACCATAATAAAAATAGCGATGCTGGCAAACATTATCATAGCTAAACTATATGTATGAATCTGACCATCTTGTAATCTTAATGACTTAAAGCTTAATCGACCTGTAATTTTTGAAAGATTTATATTAGCCCCATCAAAAATATTTTTATCTAGCCATTCTCCAGCTGAACAAATTATTTCATAGAAAACATTAACAACAATAATTTTCTCGTATAAATAATCAATAAAATATTTTTTATCTAAAAGATTATTTAAATAATCAAAAAATTTATTTTTATTTAATTCAACTTTATTTTTATAAGTATTAATTCCAAATAAAATCCCTGAAATTGAAATAAAAGAAGAAACAAGTGCTATAGAAAAATTAAATGAATGTGAAGCATGGAAATGGAATATTTCTAAACTTTTTTCTAAAAAAACAGCAAATAAATGCTTATCAATAAAAATCAAATTAGAAAAAACAGGATTAGCCAAATATCCTATAAAAATTGCAAAGAAAGACAAAAATATAATTGGATATACCATATTTTTAGGTGATTCTCCAAGATGAACATTTTCTACTGTTGGAGGAACAGGTAAATTTTTCTTCTTTAAATCCTCTGACTCTTTATCTCCCCCTCCTCTAAATTCACCTAAGAATGTTAGGCTTACTGCTCTAAACATATAAAAAGCAGTTAGAAATGCAACTATTAGCCCAACAATTAAACATATGTTCCCTAAAATGCCTCCGTAAGAATATGCAGATAAAATAATTTCATCTTTTGACCAAAAACCTGACAAAGGAAACAAACCTGCCAAAGATAATGAACATATTAACATTGAATAATATGTATATTTCATGCTATTTTTTAGTCCACCCATATATTTCATATTAAACGTTCCGGTTGAATGGTGAACAGAGCCTGAACTCAAAAACAATCCTGCTTTAAAAAATGCGTGGGTAAAAAGGTGAAAAATGGCGGCTGTGTAAGCCCCTAAACCTAGAGCCATAAACATATAACCTAATTGAGAAATAGTAGAATAAGCAAGCACTCTTTTGATATCAGTGGCGGTTAAAGCCATCGTGGCTGAAATGAAAGAAGTCAGACAACCCACGATTGCAACAAGAGGCATAATATCAGAAATTTGGAACAATGGAAATAATCTTGCAACTAAGAACACTCCAGCCGTTACCATAGTAGCTGAATGAATAAGAGCAGATACAGAAGTCGGGCCTTCCATTGCATCAGGTAACCAATTGTGAAGTGGGAATTGAGCTGATTTACCAATTGCTCCAATCAAGAAACCTACAGCTAGTATAGTTGCTATTCTACTACTAATGTTTTCATTTAAAATTGCTTCGTATAAAACTGGTATTTGCAAATAATTTGAATCTAAATTAAACAAATAAATTATTGAAAAAAGAAATCCGAAATCTCCTAATCTAGTCATAATAAAAGCTTTTTTAGCAGCAGCTGCTGCTGAACTTCTTTCATGCCAAAAACCAATAAGCAAATAAGATGATACTCCAACTAGTTCCCAAAAAATAAATAATTGAAGAATATTTCTTGATAAAACCAACCCTAACATTGATCCTGTAAAAAGTGCCATAAATGCAAAATATCTAGTATAGCTTTTATCACCATGCATATAACCTATTGAATAAATTTGAACAAGAAATGAAATACCAGATACAACAACTAGCATAATGGCTGTCAAAGAATCAACCATTACTGAAAAATCTAATGAAATTCCATTGATGCTTATCCAAGAAAAAACATATTGATTGTTAAAATTTCCTAAATTGAAAATTAGAAAAATTGATAAAAGTAAACATAAGCCCATACCAAATACATTTAAAAACCCTGAAATTTCACTTTCAGAACCAAATTGATATCTAACAATTAATGCATTTATTGAAAAAACAATAAATGGGATCCCTAATATTATTAAAGCTATAGTTTCAATCAAAAGTATCTCCTCATACTTTTCTAATTATTTCATCTGCAACGTGCTCTCGACCCTTTGGGACTAATATTCTAAATTTGGATAACTCTGACCAATTCAATAACCCCTCTTCAGGAATTATTCTTGTAGGTAAACCCTCTGCTTCTAACAGATTTTTATACGTTTCCGCAATACTCAAATTATTTACTTTTTTATAATCAATCCACATTATTAATTCTTCATTTCAGACAAATCACTTAATTCCACTGTCGATTTAAACTTACCTAAAGCCAAAACCATTGCAAGCGCTAATGCTGTTTCTCCAGCAGCGACGCAAATTATAAAAATACCTAATATGTTTCCAGACAAAATAGCGAAAAAACTATCAACAGAAATATCATTTAGCACTAAAGGGTTTAAAGCATATCGATTAAATCCCACTGCTGACAAAACTACTGAATTAAATATTAGCTCTAAAGACATTAAAGTTATAACAATATTTTTTCGTGTAAGTAATCCAAAAATACCTATTGAAAATAAAGCCGATGAAAAAATCAATATAATTTCTAATGTCATATCACTTCTACATCTCCTTCCTCATCATTTTCAATAGTATTTTTTGTCACAGCTATTGAACCTATTACACAAGCTACAATTATTAGCCCAATTATTTGTAATGAAATAAAATACCTTGTAGCAAGTAATGAACCTATAGGTATAATTGAATCTTTAAATAATCCTTCTCTTATTTCTGATTTATTAGTTTCTGGTTTTACATTTATTATGAGCATATTTTCTTCATCAATAGAATATTTTTCAAATAATATTTCATTCATTGCTTGATCTGAAATATCCTCAGTTCTATCCCATTCTGTATTTAAAATTACAAAAACTAAAACAATAAAAATCAACACTGTAGAAAATAAAGAAAGAAAAAATCTTAACCCTATTGTAGAAGATGAAGCTGTTTGTAAATCTTTTACTAACAAAACAGAAAATGCCATTAAAACAGAGACTGCTCCAATATATACTAAAATTTGAACTGCTCCTAAAAATTCTGCATTGATAGCAAAAAATATAACTGCTACTGTCATAAATGATAAAGCTAAAGCTATAGCAGCTCTGAAAACATTAGTTTGAGAAACAACATAAACAGCACTTCCTGCTCCAATAACAGCAGTTATAACAATAAAAATATTTAACAAAAAATTATCCATTAAATTTCCTCTTGTTAACCCAATCTTGTTTTATTTTTTCATCGTTAGGTTTTTCATGTCTTCCTGCTTCTTTAGAATCAGATACTTCAGAAGTCCAAGGGTCATATTCATTTTCTTCAAATTGAGGCCTAAACCAACTACTAGGATTCTTGACTTGAGAAATAAGAGTTTCTTTATCAAGTACTAGTTCTGATCTAAGATAATTTCCTTTTTCAAAATCTGTACCCATATGCAATGCATCATAAGGACAAGCTTCAACACATAAACCACAAAACATACATCTTCCTGTATCTATATCGAATTTATCTATTTCATAATTTCCACCTGCTTGAAGGTTCTCTTCACTAGCATGAGTAACTATTTCTATTATTCCTAATGGACAATATTTAGCACAGGAAGCACAAGCTGTGCATCTATCATCGTACCAAACAAATTCATTTCCTCTAAATCTAGGGGATTGTTCAATTTTAACCTTTACTTTAGCCATTCCTAAAGCTGCAATTAAAATCTGCTTTGGGTTTTCTTTAAATAAAGCTAACACTGATTTATTTTTACTTTTTGCTAATCCAAAAACACCTACTCTTTTGTCAGGATATTGAATAGTAAAAACAGGAGAAAAAAGATTCCTGAATGTTACTGATAGACCTTTTATCAAACCAAATCCTAACATTTAATTTTTCTCCTTATGAAATTTTGGAGTCTCAGAGCCCACAGGGTATCTAATAAGTTTTTTGTTATCACTATCATAATTTTTAGTTTTTAGCATTTTAAAAATCAAAAAAACAAAAGGGAAAGCAAAAATCCAATTTGCTAATCCTATATAGATTAGTCGATTTGCTTCGCCATCAGTCCATATAATTACTGCTATTGATGTAACTATAATATTTACTAAGGTAAGTTCAAACAATCCTTTCCAGGCTAAGTTTAAAACCTGATCAATTCTAAATCTTGGCCAAGAAGCACGAATCCAAATAATAACAAACAATACAGCTATTACTTTTACTGTCAGCCAAAAAATCCCAGGTAATATAGGACCATTTGGTCCACCTAAAAATAAAGTTGAAAAAACTGTAGCTGCAGCTATTGCCGCTGCAAATTCACCTAAATAAAAAAGTCCCCACTTCATACCAGAATAATCATTTTGATATCCTGCAGCCAATTCAGATTCCGCTTCAGTCAAATCGAATGGAGTTCTATTTATTTCTGCTAATGATCCAAGAAAAAAAACCATCGCAGCCACAGGCTGAATTAAAATAAAAGGAATCTTTTGGTAAATAACAATATCCATAACTGACATAGACTCACAAATCAGTAAAATTCCAACTAAAGAAAGTCCAACTGGGATCTCATAAGAAATCAACATTGCTACTGATCGCAATGCAGAAAAAATTGCTATTCTATTTGCAGAAGCCCACGCAGCACATATTATGGATAAACCACTTATAGAAGTAACGGCTAAGATAAATAATACGCTTACATTAATATCTACAGCGTATAAACTTATTCCAAAAGGAATAACTGAAAATATTATAAAAACAGGAATTACCAAAAGTAGAGGAGCTACATTAAATATATATTTATCTGCCTCTTCAGGAACAATGTCTTCTTTAAACATAACTTTTATAGCATCTGCAGTAGAAGTAAGAATTCCTTGAGGACCCCATCTATTTGGTCCAGTTCTCTGCTGAAATCTTCCTAAGAGTCTTCTTTCTCCCCATATGAGTGCTAGCACTCCACCAAGTACACCATTAATAATGGCAAAAGCTATAATGATTCCTGTTAAGGCTGTAAGAATATAATTTTCAAATTTTATATCTTTTATGAAAAGATCAATTGAAAAATCAAGAATGTTATAAATAAATTCAAACACTATCTATCAACCTCTCCCATATTTATATCTATTCCGCCAAAGGTTACAAATAGATCCCCAAAAAGAGTCCCTATAAGCATATCTCTCAATAACGTCAGGTTGATCAATGAAGATGATCTAACATGCCATCTATAAGGAGAAATAGATCCATCAGAAACTAAATAAAACCCTAATTCACCCTTTGAGCCTTCTATTGCAACATAGCAATCACCTTTTGGAGGTCTCAAAAGAAATGGCACTTCGTCATGATGTGGTCTAACTGGCCCAGGCTCAATAAAATCAACGCACTGTTTTACTATTTTTAAACTTTCTCTCATTTCTTGAACTCTTAATAAATATCTTGAATAGTTATCTCCAGCATTATGAGTAGGAATATCAAATTCTACTTTATCGTAAAAATCATATGGGTCGTTTTTTCTTAGATCCCACTGGACTCCAGTTGATCTTAATATAGGTCCTGTAATTGAAGCGTTTATAGCTTGTTCAGGAGTTAAAACAGCAACATCTTTAGTCCTTGAAAAAATAATTTCGTTAGAAGTCAACAATTTTTCAAGTTCATCAATTGCTGATGGAAACTCTTCAATAAAACTTGTAAGGTTATTCCAAAATTGTTCTGGAGCATCCATAAATACACCTCCAGGTCGAAGATATGAATTAGTGATTCTAGCGCCGCATAACATTTCAAACATTTGAAGAATTTTTTCTCTTTCTCTCATAGCATAAGTAAGAGGTGTTCCCCAAGCTCCTAAATCTTGGATAAGAAAACCAACAGCAACTAAATGACTAGCTATTCTTTGTAATTCTGAGGCTATCATTCGAAGCCAAACTCCTCTTGTTTCAGGCTGAATACTAGAAAGTTTTTCTACAGCCAAGATATACCCTTGATTATTTAACATTGAAGAAACATAGTCCATCCTGTCAGTTAAAGTAACTACCTGGGTATATGTTCTCTCTTCAGCTAATTTCTCTGACCCTCTATGTAAATATCCAAATATAGGTTCAACATCGATTATAGTTTCACCATCAAAAGTCACTCTCATTCGAAATACTCCATGAGTTGACGGGTGTTGAGGTCCTAAATTGATTGTTATTGGTTCACTCTTTATAGACATCAGTTCTCATTTTCTTCTTCAATAATTGATTGGGAATTAGTGACAAAATCTTTCCTTAATGGATGTCCGGGAAAACCATCCCATAATAAAATTCTTTTAAGATTTGGGTGATTATTAAAATGAATACCCATAAGATCAAAAGCTTCTCTTTCTTGAAAATCTGCACCTTTCCATAAGGAATAAACACTGTCTATTTCAGGTTGATTTTGTCTTCCAAAACCAACTTTAGTCTTTATCGTAGCCTTAGATAAAGTAATCAAGGATTTAAGATGATAAACAACCTCAAAATGATCAATATAATCTACTGCTGTTATAGAAGATAATAAATCAAAAGAAAAACCTGATGTTTCTTTTAAGAATTTCATCACTTCATAAATTTTTTGACTATCTATAAAAACAGAATCATTATCACTATCAACAACGCTATCAGCAATTTGATTATTTATTTCTTTTCCTAATGTTTTACCATTCCATTCATTCATGATTTTATACATCCCCCGCTTTTTGACCGGTTAGACTGTATTTCTTTATTTTCTCGTGCAATTGCATAATTCCATAAAGTAAAGCGTCTGGTCTTGGAGGACATCCAGGAACATACACATCAACAGGGACTATATGATTAACCCCAGGAACTACAGAATAGCTTTCATAATATGGACCTCCAGAAGTGGCACATACTCCCATTGAAATAACCCATTTTGGTTCTGCCATTTGATCATAAAGTCTTCTCAAAGGAACAGCCATCTTCCAAGTAACTGTTCCTGCTACTATCATTAAGTCAGCCTGCCTTGGAGTTGCCCTGAAAACTTCCATACCAAATCTTGAAATATCAAAACGGCTCATCGCCGAAGCAATCATTTCAAATGCACAACAAGCCAATCCAAATTGGAGCGGAAACATACTCGATTTTCTTGCCCAATTTAGCAACTGATCTGCAGATGAAACAAGTACATTTTTATCGACATCATCATTAGATATAACAGGTTCAGGGAAAGGAGAAATATGAGTAGATTTCATTGAATTAATCAATCCACCTTCTTCTCTATCAAGATCCTTCGTCGATATATCTAAAGGAATTCGTTCTATTTTATCCATTCTAAACACCCCTTAAGCCATACATAAATAAAAGAAACAGTAAGTACTGTTAAGAAAATAAGAATACCTACAAAAGGTAAAATCCCCCAAAAGCTTGTAATTAAACCGTGACTAACAGCCCAAGGGAAAATAAGGACAGTTTCAACATCAAAAGCTACAAAGAGTAAAGCATAATAAAAATAACCGAAACTAAAGAGAGAGGGTTTTTCACTGAACGCAGGATGCCCTCCTTCATAAGCTGCTTTTTTTATACTTGTAGATCTGCTAGGTGTAACACCAAATCTTGTACCAAATTTTGCTGCTGCCAACATTCCGATTGGCACAAAAATAGAAAGTGCGACAAAAATCAACAACAAGCTATATTCTTGTAAGTAAGTTTGTTCCATTTAGAGCTAATATATTAAATTATTATCTTAAACTTTTGCTAAAGATTCAAGTTTGTTTATTACTTTAGCTTTCAATTCTTTTGCTTCCATAATATCTGGAGATTTTCCTTCAGATTTTTTATCCCACAAAACTTCACCATCAACAGTTACTTTAAATGCTCCTGCTGTTCCAGGTTTCAATGAGATAGCTATTGCTGTACCTGCTGCCTGAAAAAGCTCACTAGTCATCCAAGCTGCTAAATTTGCATATCCACAAGGAACACAATATTCTATTTCAGCTTCCATTTTCCAATCTGCCATATTTAACCCCTTTGTATATTCTCTTTCTAATATAATTTACTATAATCATTTAAAAGGTAAATATATCAACATAACATTTTAGTGTTTTTATGAAAAAAAATAATTTTGTTAAATTAAAAAACGTAAGTAGAGAAGACATTCCTCGCATAGTTGAATGGATTAACGATAAAGATATTTATGAGAACTGGTTTGGTCAATACGCATATGATAAATCTGCACACTTAGGATACGAGCCTAAAGATATGCTAAATGCAAGTGAAGATCAATGGAATGAAGTTTTTCATGATCCACACCATGAACCTCATAGATCCATTTTTTCTATTTACCACGATAAATTTCATATAGGCGAAGCTCAATTATCTATCGATGAGTCTTTGGGTGATGTTCAAATTTCCGTTCTTATTGGAGATAAAAAATATTGGCATAAAGGGTATGGAACTCAAACTGTTCAAGCTTTATTAGAGCACAGTTTTCTAAATTTAAATTTATACAGAGCATGGGTAGACATTCCAGAGTTTAATTTAAATGCAATGAATTTATTTAAAAAGATAGGATTTGTTCACGAAGGTACCTTTAGAAAAAGTAGGCCAAAAAATGGCAAAAGATTTAATTCCGTAATAATGGGTTTCTTAATTGAAGAATATGAAACTGCATACCCTGAAGGAATATCAAGCCATGTAATTGAATGGGATAAGAAAGCAATCTAATCCCCCCAAAATTTTTCTTTAATCATATCTAGATATTTATAAGCTGAACCAGTGTTTACTATAACTACTTTATCTGAATCCTTGATAAAACCTGATTCTTTTAATTTTTTTGAAGCCATTACTATAGCTCCCCCTTCAGGAGCAGCGAATATACCTTCTTCAGAAGCTAGCAAAGAAACACCTTCAAGCATTTCTTCATCATTTATTCTAATAGCAGTTCCATTACTTTTCTTTAAAATGTCATAAATAATAAAATCTCCAACAGCTAATGGAACTCTCATTCCAGCAGCTAGTGTTTGGGGATTCTCAATAGGTTTAGCAAATTTTTCGTTTTTTTCATAAGCATCCACTAATGGAGAACATCCTTCTGCTTGAACTACTACCATTTTAGGTTTTTTTGAAGAAACTAGGCCAATTTGCTCTAATTCTGAAAATGCTTTCCAAATCCCTACTATTCCAGTACCTCCTCCAGTTGGATAAATTATAACATCTGGAACATCCCATTCCATTTGTTCAGCAATTTCTAACCCCATAGTTTTTTTTCCTTCAACTCTATAAGGTTCCTTTAAGGTTGAAACATCAAATAATCCTTTTTGTTCGGCAGCAATGGCTGAAGCTTTTCCTGCATCTGAAATATAACCATCTACTAAAGTTACATTTGCTCCAAAAGCAATACATTCCATTTTATTTGCGATAGGAGCATCTTTAGGCATAAAAACATTAGCTTCCATTTTTGATTTAGATGCATACGCCGACATTGCTCCTGCTGCATTACCTGCTGATGGCATAACTATTCCTTTGATACCATATTCCTTGGCTTTAGAAATAGCAGCTGAAAGACCTCTAGCTTTAAACGAGCCTGTTGGGTTATTACTTTCATCTTTTACAAATAAATTGTCTATTAGAAATTTCTTTGACAGGTTTTTTAATCTCATGAAAGGAGTATTCCCTTCCCCTAAAGAAACTATATTTTTATCATCTAAAACAGGCATTAGTTCTTCATATCTCCACATATCATTTCTTCTTTTATAAAGATTTTCTTTGTTTAGAGTATTAGCAGCTTTTTTCAAATCATATCTTGCTAATAATGGTTTGTCTGAAGTTGGACTTAATCTCATTGGTTGATCAATAGGAAAAGTATCTCCAGTCAAAGAGCATTCCAAATGTTTAAAAGTGCTTAAAGTTTTAGTCAAGTTTTACTCCAATTTTATTTATATCTGTATTGAATTCTATTGGTATTTGTAAAAGTTCACTCATAAATAAGGATAAGTTTTGAGAAACTTCTTTAATATTTATTTTTTCCCCCAAAAGATTGCTAACAGAGTTTACTTGTAAGTTAGGCATACCGCAGGGAACAAACAAATCAAATAATTTTAAATCATTATTCACATTTAAAGAAAATCCATGAAGAGTAACATTTCTTATAATCTTTAATCCTAAAGCGGCTATTTTCTCTCCTGACGGGTTTTTTATTTCATTATATTTTTCCCTAGGGTTCCCATTAACCCAAATACCTCTTCTTTTCTGAACTGTGTGGGCTTCTATTTTGTAAAAGTTTAGAGTTTCAATAATAATATTTTCTAAAAATTTAACATAATCTAGAACCCCGTTAAAATGATTTTTTAAATTAATTATTGGATAGCAAATTAATTGCCCTGGGCTATGCAAGGTTATTTCTCCACCTCTAGTAGTTTTTATATGTTGAAAACCAAGATTAGATTCATTCAACTTTTCAATTTCAATCGTTGATATTTTTTCTTTAGACCCATAAGTGAATACATTATCGTGCTCTAAAAACAAGATAGTCTCATTAAATTTATTAGAATAAATTAGAGAATTGATTTTTTCCTGAAGGTTCATTGCAGACAAATAGTCCATCTTTCCTAGAAAAAAAGCTTGAATATATTTAGATTTACTTATCATAATTAAATATCATTCTAATAAATTATATATATATAGGAGTAATAGATGGGAATAAAAAACATGCTAAATAGAAACGCTTATTTAATTTTAATTTCACTTATAGCTTTTTTGATATCTTGTTCAGATACAGAATCTCAAGAACAAACTTCCACTGAAACGTTTGGTCCTCCAACAGGCAAGATTGATCAGTCAAAAGAATATTCAGCAGTATTTGATACTCAAGTAGGACAGTTTACTATATTGCTATTTGATGACAAGGTCCCTTACACTGTTGAAAATTTTGTAAATTTAGCTAATTCAGGATATTACGACAAAACTACATTTCATCGAGTTTTACCAGGTTTTATGGCCCAAGGGGGTGATCCTTCAGGTACAGGAGCAGGAAATCCTGGATATAGGTTTAATGATGAATTTCATGTAGATTTGAGACATGATTCTGAAGGTATAGTTTCAATGGCTAATTCAGGCGTAAACACTAATGGAAGTCAGTTCTTTATAACATTTGCACCAGTGGCATTTCTTGATGCATTTGATGCAAATAATAATCCAAAAAATTGTCAAAACATGCAAGTGTCTTGCCATGCTGTTTTTGGTAAAGTAATTGAGGGAATGGATGTTGTAAAAACTATTCGATTAAGAGATCCCATGAGAGACACTTCTCCAGGTACAGTTATAAATAGTATAGCTATAAAAATAAAATAAAATTAAATATCCAAATAAGGTATATCTTTTTTGTACCTCACTTGCTTTCCTGATGATCCTATCCATGGGCCATTAGATATATCATTCCGCCCATCAGCTGGAATAGAGTTAATTCTTATATTTGGGTCATCGGGCTTAGGATGAATTTCCATATATACCTTATTATCTATAAATTCAAAAAAACCACCTGAATAAGGAAGTTGTTTTATATCTGAAAAATTCAATCGTTTGGGGTATATAAATTTAACAACAGAGTTTCTAGAAATAGTAGAAAAATCTACAATAACATTATTTTGAACATCGGTTAGAAAACCTGTAATTTTTGTTTGCCTTAGATAATTTACTAGAAAAATAATTACAATAAACAAAACACCAAAAATAGCCAGCCAATAATAATATCTCAAACCAACGAAGTAGAAGTAATTGGTGTTTACATTAATTGCAATTTTTTTTGTTAAACTTTTATGATTTTCATCAAGATATGTCGTATTTAGATTAAGATCAATATAAACAGTATCTTTTAACTTTTCATTAGATTCTAGATAAATATTAAACAGATATGATTTATGAGTGTCTTTAACTTTCACAGGATCTATTCTAAACAAATATTCATTATCAGAGATTAGTTTATTTTCAATTTCATCTAGACCTACTAGAAAAGGATAATTATTAACTTTAGTTTCAAAAGATGTAACAAGAAATTCTTTTTGTTCTTTCCCGCTTAGATCAAAAACTTTTGTGATTTGTATTTCCGGAAAATACTCTACCTTTATTTGATCTTTTTTAATGACAGGGGTAGATAAATTTTTCCATTGTAATGTATATTCGACATCTATTATTGATTGATCGTTAATAAGTGGTAATTCTGCTGTATATATTCCATTTGAGGGTGTTTTATCATTTTTTTGACCTAAATCATTCATTATCTGAATAGTTTCTCTTCCTTGATTATCTCTAATTCTTACTTGCATTTCAGCATTAGGAATATTCATTCTTTCGTTTTCTATATAAGCTGCTACTTCAAGAATTATTTTTGATCCAACTGGAAAAATCTTTTGTCCAAATGTTTCTAATTTAAGAGGATTTAAAGTATCAGTTAAAATTTCTAATCTTCCTGATTTTCCACTAGATATAATTGTCCATGTTCCAGAATCAGGGTTTGAAATATCTAAATATAAAATCTTATCTAAATTCCAATATTCATAATCAATTTTAGGTTCAATTTCAATACCTTCAGGATTAATTATCGAAACATTAGTCTCACTATTTTCTTTATATATTCCTATTCTTATTTTACTTACTGTAGGAGGTATGTTAATAAAATTTGATAAAGGTTTTGATGATAAATTTGTTTGCAATATTGATATTGGATTATCCATAAATATATTCAAAAAGTTCACCATTGAAGAAGTTGAAGAAGAATCAAAATCAATAAAATATCCATTAGTATTTTTAGAAAACCCTTCAAATAATTCTCTCTCTTTAGTATTTGAAGAGGGCAAAGACATTACATTTAGTTTTATTTTTGAAGAAGCATATAAATCTGATAAATTCCTTAGCTTTAATAATGAAGATTCTTCAGAATTTGTCATTTTCAAATTTGAAATTATATAAAAATTTGAATCGCTAGTATCTCCTATTTCTGCGATTTTAGTAAAAGCTTGAGAAATAATAAGATAATGATTTGAAAATGAGGTTTCTTCTTTAGGTAAATTATTAAAAAATTCATCAAGTTTTTCTTCAATCTCTTCTTTTTTTATAGTAATAGGAGAATAACTTTTATTACCATATGGTTGTAAGATTATTGTTTCATTAGAATTCATAGAATGAAAATTAATTATCTGAAAAATAATATCTTTTGAAAATGATAAATCTGATTGGTCAAAGTAATTGACATCAAAAGCTATAAAGGCAGTTTTTTCTTTGGTTATTTCATCAGCAAAAATTTTATTATTTAAATCAAAATATAAAGTAAAAGAAATTAAAAAAATAAATGCAGACACAGTAAAAGTTTTAGAAAATGTGCCCAAATAACTTAAAAAATTTTGTTTCATATGGTTCATTATTAAAATAATAAACTTTTTCTCAAGATAAATCCTTCATGAATTTATCCGAGATATTATGGAAAACAATTAATGGAAAATAAATAAAATGAAAATCATAGAACTTAAAACAACTTTATTTGAATTTAGCTTAGATAGAGTAATGGGAGACGCTAACTCTCCTAGAGGCAGAACAAAATCTGGATCTTGTCTAGTTGAGTTGATCACAGATGA
>Ga0315316_10000017_pt1 | contig 74895 bp, 66 predicted proteins | sample M160m3416metaG_FD_203702 | JGI IMG/M metagenome (GOLD analysis project Ga0315316, IMG submission 203702) | Ammonia-oxidizing marine archaeal communities from Monterey Bay, California, United States - M1 60m 3416 | ecosystem: Environmental > Aquatic > Marine > Intertidal zone | place: USA... | reverse complement strand
CGGGGAACTTGCTTTTGCCACTAAAGCACTAGGTGGGGCTACAGCTACCGCACCAGTCGAAAGAATGCGTATTGACCCTGCCGGTAAAGTCGGCATAGGGACTAATGCGCCAGATTCACTATTGCAAATAGCAAACGCTAACGGTAGTTCCTACAGGTTTGGGTATGCTGGAACATCTGATGTTTATTTTGATGCAGATGATGTTTATTTCAGAAGTGATAATGGCGGTGTGAACAATATGGTGCTGAAGGGTTCTAAACTCGGCATCGGGACAACCGCGCCGGGAGCTAAACTTCACGTATACGGTGGTAACATACGCATTTCCAGCACTGATGATAAACCGCAATTAGAATTTTTTGAAACTGCTGCGGCTAGGTGGGTGATAGGACATTCTACGGCTCCCAATAATTATTTCGCCATAAGTGAAGGAAGTGATGTTGCCGCAAGTGAAAGACTGGTAATTGCTCCGACTACAGGAAGTGTCGGCATCGGGACTACTGCGCCAGATGGAATACTTCATGTAGCCAATACTACTTATATTGATGCTCCAACTAACACGGGAAATTCATCCGCGCTAATTTGGAGACGGCTCGATAAAACTATAGTGGGTCGTATCGTTTCCGATACCACAAATCTAAGAACTCAATTCTGGGATAACAACAGCTCTGTTTTAACTATTAGTAATGATAAAGTGGGTATTGGCTCTGAAAATCCCGCTTATAAACTTGACGTAAGAGGCGACTATATATTTGTAGATGAGGGTAAAGGAATTAGATTCGGGGGTAGTAGCCATCAAGTAACAAGAGAAACAGGGAACGAATTAAGACTTAAAGCTGCAAATACTACAGGATTTATAACATTTCTGACGGGTGGCGGTACGGAATATATGCGTATAGCCGCTGACGGCAAAGTTGGTATCGGAAATACTAATCCAGCCGCCCCTCTAACTGTTACAGCAGATTCTGGCGCAAATGCTTTTGCTCTTAGGGCAAGGTCTGCTGATGATTATTCCTTTATTCAATTTTTTAATAATGCGGGTAGCGCGCTAAGAGGGCAAATTTATAGTAAGTCCACGGGAGATATAGGATTTACAACAGGCACTGATAGCTCAGCAGGTAATGATCTATATATTAAAAATGGTACTGGAGTCGGCATTGGGACTACTGCGCCAAGTGTTCACCTTGATGTCTATGCATCGGTTGGTTGGGGAGTTGTAGATATTGACGGAGTTTCTGGTGGAGAACTAAGGTTTCAAAAAGCAGGAACTACATGGTTGGATATTTATGGCAATGATTCGTCGTATGCCGTATTAAAAGCAACTTCTCATCTTTCGATATACGTTAACAGCTCTACTCTTGCGGCTTATTTTAAAAGCGACGGCAATGTCGGAATCGGGACTGATGCGCCCACTACTAAACTATCCGTCAAATCTACTGGCAGTAACGTCGATGAAATCTCTTTGGTTCACTCTGGTAACACGGTTAAACTTGTCTCCCTCGGCCAAGAGTCAAGTCACGGTAGTATTTATGTGCGGGCTAATAGCGGGGTAGCTCAAGCTAGAATTTCGGCAGTTAATAGTAATTATTTTTTACAAAATGTCGGCATCGGCACTACTGCGCCGCTTTGTAAACTGGATATACGAACAACTTCAGCCTCGTTAACTGATGCGGGGGCAACTGTTAATATAGAGGAAGATACTGCTTGGACACAGGGATTAGCATTCTACCTCAATAACGCAGATGTAAACAACGCAGACTACGCATCGGCTTGTATAGGTGTGGCAAATAGCGGTAGCAACATTATCATTACGTCGGGAGCTAGGGTTGTTAACAACACCAACACTACAAGTGCTTATAAGACACTCAATTCTACAACTCCTGCCGTCTACCGTCAGTTGAACGGGGCGCACGTTTTCTATGGAGACACAGGGGAAACTGTGAATACGGTTTATACCCCGACTGAACGTATGCGTATTGATGCATCAGGCAAAGTCGGTATCGGGACTACTGCGCCCGTAGCTCAGTTAATGGTTTCAGAAGCGATTCCACCGGGAACTCAAATAGGAGGCTCTAATACTCTTAAATTAGCAGCGGTTAGTTCTAACGCGGTTGGAAGAAGAATGGAGATTGGTTTTGACCAATTTTACGGTTCCACTTATTCGCATTCGGTTATCGGCCAGATTGTTACCTCAAGGACTTCTTTTGAGACAGGAGATTTATATTTTGCTACCAAAGATGGCACGACTAATGTGGCTCCGACAGAAAGAATGCGGATTACTTCTGCAGGAAATGTCGGCATCGGGACAACTGCGCCTAGTAGACCCCTATCTATATACAATAATTCATTAGCTTGTTTACAGCTTTGTAATTCAACAACAGGTGCAGCGACTGGCGACGGGTTTCAGATGCAACTGTCTGGTTCAACTGGATATATATATAATTATGAAGCGGGAGATATAATATTTGGTACATCAGCGGCGACTAGGCTGACTATATCGGCGGCTGGCGTAGCCACATTCGCGGGCGCCGTGACCGTCAATGGTCCGCTGACGGGGACTACTGCTAAGTTTAGTGGTGATGCACAGATTGGGTTTACGGGTGGGTTGAACACTTGGTATAGTGGCATAACCCAACTCGCAATAGGGGCTAACCAATCAGCCGTAGTGGGTAATAGCTCTTACATAGGGGTACAGGAAAACTCTTACCTGAACGCAAGTGGGTTATGGAAAAAGGTAGGTGCTGGCGGTGCATCAAATGTCTGGCAAGATGATGGCACAATTTATTTAAGGACAGCCGTAACAGGGGGGAGTGCGGATGATACAATTTCTTGGAATTACCCGTTAACGCTTTCACCAACAGGGGCAGCCACGTTCGGTGGTGCGCTGACGGGTACTACGGCTACATTAGCAGGAACAGGGTTAGCCAATGCCCCAACACTTGCAATAGATAATAGTTCATCAGGTACATACGTTCATTCTCTGGAGGCGTACACGGCAAACATTACCAGCGGGCAGACTAATATATTAGTAGTTGGCAAGGAGGGGAATAATAAGAACTGTGGGTACATTGGGTATAAGTGGAATGGAGATGGGTCTGACGCCAACTTGTTAACGCTTGGTCATTGGGGGTCAAACCACTTGCTGACGATAGCCCCAACAGGGGCAGCCACATTCAGCGGTGCGCTGACGGCCAATTCAACAATTCAAGTAAGCCGTTCTTCTGCTTCGCCGTTGTTTCAAGTCACCGATGCTGATGCTGGTGGTGGAGCCAAAAGCCGTTGGTTTGGGTTGGTGGACGGGACAAGTCGGTTTGCTATTTATGGCACGAACGGTTCTACAGAAGAGTTTCAGTTGGATGGAGGGACAGCCACATTCAGCACTGCGGTAGCTGTTGGTAACTCCTACATTTATAACAACTATATACGTTCATCTAATATTAGGGTTACTGACAACGGCTACTTAGGCAGTCAAAGCGTCCAGAGCGTAATCCAAATACAGGGCGATGGGGATGTAGCTATTGGTTATCCAACAACTATCAACAGTAGTTTAAAAGCTACAACAATTTTAGACACTAATAATAGCGCTGGGACTAATGGACAAGTTTTAACCACTACCGGCTCCGGTTTGGATTGGAAAACTTTAAGTGAGATTTCTGGGGTAGATGGCAGTGGTACTGCCAATTACATTTCGAAATGGACTGATAGTGATACGATTGGGAACTCGATTGTATACAATCACGCTTACGGAGTTGTAATTAATGCTACGAATCTAACTAGTTATGCGTCTAATAGACAAGTTTTAGAGGTAAGGGGCACAGCGGGAACAGGGGACTTTGATGGTGGCATAACGAATCTTAGCGCTTCTTCAGACACGAATGCCCATAGAGTGGGTCAGCTTGCTTTTATCAATACGGCCAATGCAAACCACGTAAACCCCAACTCAACGATTGGAAGCAGGATAGCTCAAATTATTTCAACGGTAGTTACATCTGATTCAAACGCTGGTGATGACAGTGGTGGTGATCTTCAGTTTTGGACAAAGCCCGAGGCGGGAGTTCCGGCCGAAAGAATGCGTATAGCTTCAGGCGGCAATGTCGGTATAGGAATAACGGCCCCTTCTGAACTTTTGCATGTCGATGGTGGCGGGTATTTTGAAGGTGATGTAGTAAGAGATGGCGGCTGGCATAGAGGTTTAGAAATAACTACACAAAACGCTAGTTATGCATCTTTGTATTTTGGTAATCAGCAAACAAGCAAATATTCTGGTATAATTTGGACTTCTACCACATCTGGTAATACTGTATCGGCAAGGGGAGCTCAAGTTTACGCACAACCCACGAGTGCAGCCAATACTGATTTACGCTTTGATACAAATAATGCTGTTGGGACTTCTAGCCCAACACTAAAAATGATTATTAGGGGTGACGGCAAGGTCGGCATCGGGACTACTGCGCCAGCTTATCAATTGGACGTAAGGGGTTCCGGAGCGACAACTTTACAAGTAAAAAGCGCGAATAATTCTGATGACACCCAACTCAAACTTCAAAGTAATGCTTTTTTCTTTAATATCACCAACCAAGGTGCGGGTGGAAATATCACCTACGTATCAGACGATGCTCAAGACCAGATTTGGTATACAGATAACGCTAGTAACTCCTCGGTAGAAAGATTTAGAATAGAGGGTGGGGCTGATGTAGACTCCGTTTATTTTTCAAATAGTCATGTCGGCATCGGGACAACTGCGCCATCTGCTATGCTTGATGTAGTTACCCCTGCTAGTTCAACTGTATACGCGGCAGAGATAACCCAAAGCAACACTTCAAACGGGGATGGTTTATATGTTAATATAGGAAGTACTTCTGCCTCAGATTATGTGGCCACCTTTAGATCAAGCAATAATAACCTTTTTGACATAAAGGGAAATGGGAACGTTGGAATAGGGACAGCTTCTCCGGGACAACTGCTTCATGTCTGGAAAGCCGGAGTGTTGGAGCCTAATTTCCAGAGTACTACGGGTCGTGTTGGGCTTCAGTTAAATGCTGGAGCAGCTGGGGACGTAGGCTGGATTTTATACAGTGGTTATCCTGCCGCTGGAGATTTCAATATTAGACAGAGCGGCGTAGCTAATTGTCTTGTTATTAAGAAGACTACTGGTTATGTAGGCATAGGAACAGATAGCCCGGGGAGTCTGCTTACTATTAGTGGCAATTCAGATGATGGCGATAACGCTTGTGCATTAGCGATCAACGATGAAGATTCTACTGGAGGAAGCAAGCTACCAGCTATTATGTTTTATGGTGGGGGCACCATGCAAGGGCGTATTCGCGGAGGAGATGCAACTTTTTCTATAGCAGTTGGAAGCAGTCCTTCTACTGCCCTCTCAATAAATACCACTAGTAGAAAGTTAACATTGGGTAGTTACGGCTCGGGAACTCATACAGGAACCGCTGCTTACAAACTTTCCGTTGATTCTAGTGGTAATGTTATAGAGACATCAATCGGTTCTGGAGCGGTAGATGGCTCTGGTAGCGCTAACTATATCACTAAGTGGACTGATGGTGATACGATTGGGAATTCTTCTATACAGGATAATGGGAGCGCCGTCGTTATTAATGACGCCAGCGGCGACGTAGATTTCAGGGTGGAAAGTAATAATGACGATTACCTTCTATTTACTGATGGCGGCGCTGATCGAATGGGTGTTTCCACTAATGCTCCACTTGCTAAACTTCACGTCGACGGCGACCTTAGAGTTGGAAGTGCCAGCAACGGTAACTGGATGGGATACAAAGATGTAGCGATGAATGGGTCAAGTTATACCACGGCACTTACAATTAATTTAGCCAATCACCGTGCATGTCATGTAAAATTATTTATAACCGGAGACTGGAGTAGTCATAGCGCTGTAGCTTTTGTCGGAGAATACTTTGTACAAAATGGAGGCGATGGATACCAAGAACCGGGGCTAATAATTAGTGAATTTGATAATACTAATACAGATTTAATTATGTCGAAGATAGTAGACCCAAGTACCGATACATTTACGATACAATTAAAATTAAGCACAACTGCTAACGGAAGTTTCACCGGTAGCCTAAGTTACCACGTAATGGGAATGGCAACAGCAGTATCATAAGGATTTATAATGGCAGATAGAACTATACCAGCATTTAAAATTTTAAGAGGTAACATCGGCGTGGGAACCACTTTACCGGGATCTCTCTTTAACGCATACGTCGCCTCCCAAAGGCAATTAGATTTTTATGGGGGGACTTCCCCGAGTGGAAACAACTATGTAGCGGCTTTAAAATTAGGAAGAGGTAAGGCGAGTAATTCAGCATTAGAAATTAAGTACGATTCCGAAAATGCTGAACACGCTTATATAACTAGATTGTACACTAATGCTACCTTGCATTTTGATAAGCAGGGTACAGATCACATGACAATTACTTCTGTCGGAAAAGTCGGTATCGGTACTGCTTCGCCGGGAGCGGTTCTATTAGATGTAAGATCAACAACGACCAGTGGAGGGTCTTTTGACGTTCAAGATTCTTATACCGATATAACCTCTGGAGCCTCTTCTCTCTGGTTGTCTAATTCTAACACTACAGCTGGTAATTATATTAGAATAAACTTCGCTGATGCGGTTGGTGGAAGTTCGACAGCCTTGATTGCCGCAAAATGCACCGATCATACTAATAATTATGGTGATCTACAATTTTGGACACGGGGAGCTACGGGTTATGGCACAAGGTTGCATATTGACCAAGAGGGTAACGTTGGCATAGACCAAACTGATCCTAAAGCAAAGTTGCATATTGGAGGCTCATTTGGTGACGCTGCTAATGACTTGGGAACCGCAGCCCTAGCAATAAAACAAACCAGTACTTCCGCTGAAAACGGAATTTACATAGAGAGGTCAGCAGAAGACAAAGGTTATTATATAGGTATATCTGGGGTAGATGGTTTAACTTTTAGGCGTAATTTTGGTGGTACTAAATCTGATATAATGTCCCTTACAAGAGACGGCAATGTTGGCATCGGGACTGCTACGCCAACTAGTTCTTATGGGAGAGTGTTGCACTTGCATGCAAATGCGTCAGGTCATGCAAATGTTCATATAACGAATACCACCACTGGTTCAGGTTCGGGGGACGGAACAGATATTATTGCATATGAGAGTGACACCTACATCAGGAATCGTGAAGCTGGTAAGATGTACATCGGGACGAACAACACGAATCACATTACAATTCTCTCCGGCGGCGATGTCGGCATCGGGACTACTGCGCCATCACAGCAGTTAATGGTATGGGAAGGATCTAGCTCAGTTTCTCTTGGAGAGTATTCTAATGGAGCAGTCATTTGGCTGGATGGAGTTAATGGAGATTTATCTGGGGGAGATTATTTTAATATATGGGCGGACGGTAATGCGGCATTACGTTTCGGTTACGGCACTGCGCAAAAAGTATCAATGTTGAGCAACGGCAATGTCGGTATAGGTACTAATGATCCAGCAATTTTGTTTGATGTAAAATCATCAAAAACTCACAATTTTATTGGGCGATTTGTAAATACGAGTACGGTGGGATGGGGAGCCTACATAGAGGGCGGCGGGGATAGCGCTGATTATTCGTTATTGATTCGCAACCAAGCCAGTAGTGATTTATTTGCTATAATGGGGGATGGTGAAATTCGAGTGGCTAATCAAACATTAGTTGATAGTGCAAACACAAACTACAAGATGACCTTCCCTGATCTGAGCGGTATAGCAATGGGGAGCGCTTATACCTATGCAAATATTTATGGAAGCGGCGGGAATCTTTATTTAAAAGCGAACGCTTACGCAGCAAACTTAGGGAATAACCCGTCAAAAATATATCTGGTAACTGCTGGTAACTCGGGGAGCACCGCACCAGATGTAGTGGTTAAAGGGGGTATAGTTGGTATAGGCACTGATGCGCCCGACTCACTTGGGCTTAATATAGCTTCTGCAAGCACCGATCCAACCGCCAGTTACACGGGAAATTCTCAGTTAGTTATTGGCCTAGTTGGCAGTACAACACACAAGCTAGCTATCTCAAGAGACACGGACGGAAACAACGCATATATCCACTCGTATCAAGATGGAGTTGGCGCAAAGAACTTAATTCTGCAACCGGGAGGAGGCTCAGTCGGTATCGGGACTGATGCGCCAACCGGTAATTTGCATATAAAGCCAGCTAGTGGTAATGCATACTTGAAGTTAGAAAGTGATAACACTTCTGCTGATGTTCAATTGATGCTAGATAGCGCGAACAGTACGAGAAACGCTCACGTTACTTTCTATAATGCTGGAGTTCAGAAAGGTGGGGTCGGTTATGCATCTTCCGATGCCATTATGAAAATGTGGGGGGGCAACAACCCTGCTGATGACCATTTATGCATTACCTCTACCGGTGTTGTCGGGATAGGAACTACTGCTGCCTTAGCTTCTAGCAGTGAGCGACTAGCGGTTTATTCGTCAAGCACTGGTCATTCATGCTTTAAGAATTCTTCAGATAGTACTGGTACTGTTTACATTAGAAACGCTTCAACAACAGCGGATACTTGGCAACCTTATTTAATTTGCGCGGACACCGGCGGGAACCGTGCTGGTTTAGCTGTCAAGTACAGTACAGCTGGATTAAAAGTCCATGGTCAAGGGGGTATAGAATTTTGGACAGGTTCGAGTTTTGGTGGGGGTACAGTTAAGATGACCATACTTAGCGGAGGCAATGTTGGTATAGGGACAAATAATCCGGGCACTTTGTTGCATCTCAGACAATACGATACCACAGGGCCAACTATTACTATGTCAAATAACCCCAAGACGGGTTATATTAACTGGTGGGGAGCGGCTGGTGGAGGTACTGACCGTACTGATCAGTTTGAAATTAATGCGGTTGTAGATGGATACGGTGCTACCATAGGAGCAAAAACCTATATTCGTTTCAAGACAGACGGGTTAGGTGCTACCGATGAGAGAATGCGTATTGCTTCTGACGGCAATGTCGGCATCGGGACAAATAATCCATTAGCTCATCTGATGGTTGGCGCTGGTACTCGAAATGCAGGAGCGGCAGTACAAAATCAAGCTGGATATTTTAGCGGGACTAAAACTGCATTTGCAGGCTCTGGAAATAAAGGGTTGTGGCAAGGACAGCTCCACGTTGCAGATGACTCGGCTTTAGCTGCTGGTATTGGTGGCGCAATTACATTTGGTGCGACACAAGATAATACTAACGGAACCTATTTAGCCTCTATTGAGGGATCAAGAGATAATGCGACTAGCGGGCAATATGGCGCAAGCATGATCTTCAGGACTAGAACTAATGGAAGTGCGGTAATGGGAGCACACATGGTTATTAATTCTGTTGGTAATATCGGCATAGGAACAACTGATCCAGCTAATAAACTTCAGGTTAAAGACGCAACCGACATATCCCCTACGGGTTCAGGAGCTGGTCAATTTGCTGTTCTAGGAAATGGGTATACCACTTTTCTGGCAATGGATGGAACTGCGGCATATTTTGGACACAATTCTAGTGGTAGGCATTTAAGATTGATGACGAATGAAACCACTAGGCTCGCAATTGATGGCAGTGGTACATACATACACTCTTATACGCATTTTCTTCCAGTTGCTAATGGAACCTACAATCTTGGCGGCTCAGGTAATTATTGGAAGAATTGCTATTTTGAGGACACCTCCATAAATGGCGGACTTACACTTTCTAATGATCAGACTCTACAAATTGGCACTACAAACGGAAACGCCGGGAAGATTCGGCTCTATGGTAACAGCGGCACAGCCTACTACATGGACTATCAACCTGTTGGAACCAATGATCGACAATTTAGATTTAATGGATCGTCCAGTGATAACGCTTATACAACCTATTTTAACCAACAGGGAAGTGGAAATCACAACCTTTACGTCGATGGAGATATCACATCCGCAGGTACCGGTAGATATATTTATGCGGTAAATCTTAATGTCACTGGTTATAAGAATTTTGAAATAGAGCATCCCACCAAGGAAAACATGATGCTTGTCCACTCTTCCTTGGAAGGGCCTGAAGCTGGAGTTTATCATAGAGGACGAGTTCAGTCAGATACTATTACAATGCCCGACTACTGGAGCGGCTTAGTAAGAGAGGGTACAATCACGGTTCAATTAACACCAAATGGCTCCTTCCAGCATTTATATGTGGTGAGTACCTCCTTAAGTGAAATCAAAATCGGCGCTGCTGATGGCGAAACAATCGATTGTTATTATGTAATTTATGGAGAAAGAGCTGATGTAGATCCTTTAGTGGTAGAAGACACAGCCGCATGGGAACGTTTTCAGAAACGCAAATCAGCTAGGAATGAAGGCAAAGCCTAAAAAGAAAACTAGTAAAGAATGGTTGTTAGCCTCTAAAATAGTGTAATTTTAGAAAAGATGAAAATTGTCGATATAGCAGATGAAATTTACAGAGAACTCGGAGAGCCGTCGACGATTTCTATTCCAGCTATTGCCTTTTGGATAAGAAGTAATGTGGGAGAGCTTAATAACAGGATAAATACTACTTTCAAAATTGTTGAGTATGGCCCGGATGCCTATGAGTTTTCTGGATCTTTTGCTAGCCCTTACTATGAGCCTCAAGCCTTCAATGAGGGGACCGGAGCTTTAGGTTTATCTGCGGATAGTGACAGCGGGAGAGTGGCCGAACCTTATATTACCGCTATTCAGCCAGAAGAAGCTTCTATTTTGAAAAAAATGTATATAGTTCATTATTATGATCAGCAAATTAGAACTACTGTCGGCGCCGCATCTAGCGACCCCGTTGTAGAAGTAGCTTCGGATGGATCACGAGTCAGGAAAATCAACAAAAATGAACTTAGTAAGACTTACATCTCCTTAAAGAAGGAGGAATATATGGAACTAACTGATCTTATAAACGCTTACAAGCTAAGAAAGGCCTCACCGGTTCAGGTAGCTGGAGATGATACCGTTGCTGGATTCTATTCAAACGATTACGACGGGTACCCTTATAACCGAACAACCCCTAACTTTTATTAATGCCTTCGCTTATACCAACATCAGCTCAGACAACGTTCAAGGCGGCTCTTGCCGATCATTTTGACACGTTTAAGGCTACGATCACGGTTAATAAAGATCCCAAGAAAACAATAACTTTGGCCGCTGATCAAAATATTTACGCAGGCTACAGCGCGCCGAAAGAGACCGTGACCTATACCCCTGTTAGTCAGGACTTTACAGCTATAATTAATTACAAAGAAAATCAACCCTTAGAGTATCAAGACGAACTTAAAGTTATGATAGAAAAGGGCGACGTAAGAATTAAAGTTGAACTAGATTGTAAAAATTACATTGAGAAAGGTAAAACTAACTCTATAGGAATCAATGGCAGCTTATTTAACGTTGTTAGTTCTGATGGAGCGCGATTTTTTATAGGTCAAACTTATTATGTTTATTACTTGGAGGCTACCACTTAATGAAGCTCAAACCTAAAAACTTAACAGTAAAGCAGGTTTTAAAGAAAAAAATTGCCAACTCTAAGACTCTGCAAAATATAGCTTACGGAGCTGCGTTAAAGAAAGTAAATAAATTAAAGAAAGAACTTCTTGCAGAATTAAATAGTCACCCTGTTACAAAAGAGATAGAACAGGGGGTTTCTGGAATGAATAGTCCTCTTATGGGGGGGTATGGAAACTTTTTCGCTTTTTTAGGCTTCCGGCAATCTGCCAAACCGGTAGAAATAATTCGTCAAGGGTTTGAAGATTTTATTCAGGTGCAAAAACAACCTAGGTTAAGGAAATCAACTGCGAATATTTTGCAATGGGATTTCCCTATAAGCTACCCTTCTATGACCGAAATATATGGGGTTACGCCGTTGCCTTGGACAAGCCAGAGCTGGGTTAAAGGGGTAGAAAAAGGAATTGGAAACTTTACAAATACCATTTTCGGTAGAAGCGAAGACAGTAGGTCTGGGTTTGCTATTCAAGGGGGAAAATCTAGCTCTACTTACGTCAACTTTTCACCTACTCCCTACATTACCCCAATGTTAATGAAATTTAAACGTCGACTGAAATGAAGCCCCAATTTGATAATAAAGTAATGTCCAGCCTGCTTCTATGGTTTGATAACAAACTCTTAGATAAAGGCGATGCTTACCAGAATACTACTGGTCGTTTTTATAGTGTCTCTGAGGATTTTGCAGGATATGAAACTTATGCCAGTTCTTACTCTCAAATTGTTGCGGATTCCTCCATTGATGGCGCCACTATCCCCACAGGATTGTACGTTGGGAGTAATGACAATTTAGTTAACGTGGGAGAAGGCGGAGCCACTGGTTTATATGCCATTGATTACAATAATGGAAGAACCTACTGGTCCGGAGATAATACGGACCCGATCACAGGAAGTTTTGCCATAAAGGATTTCAATACCTTTCTTACTAGTAGGACAGAGGACGAGTTATTATTTCAAACTCAATATACTAACCGTAATCAAATTTCTAGTGTGGTCCCCACGGGATTAGAGCCAGATACAAAAACTTACCCCGTAGTTTATCTGAAGGCTAACGGAACTTACAATGAGCCTTTCGCTCTTGGCGGCCAAGATACCACATGGGTTAAGGCTCGAGCCATAGTGATTGCCGATAGCCAATTTGATATTGATGCTATAGGTAGCCTTTTCCGCGATCAGGTTAAAACTGAAATAGCTTTATTTGAAGAGTCTGATATGCCTTTTAATGCTTTTGGTTACTTTAGGACAAATAATGAATTTAATTATACAGGAATAGCAGGCACCAAAGGTTATGCGGATAGAATGTTTATCGAAGAGGTAAACGTGTCCCGTTTTGACAGGGTTTTAGAGAATGAAGTAAGGAAGTTTAACCCCAATGTTTATTCTACTTTAATTGATTTTGAGCTTAGTAACGTCAGATTACCCCGAGAATAACAAAATAATTTCACTTTTAGACATATTAACTGTAAATTAAAATAACAATAAGGAATTTTTAACATGGCAAGAAATCGAGTAATTTACCAAAGTCAGGCTGTATACGCCAGTCAAGCTGCATACGACAGCGACCTTACCCAGTCCGGAGACGTAGTCGCTCTACAACGTGTTCAAAGCGCAAACTATAGTTTTAGCGTTGCTCGTCAGGACGTTAACCAGTTCGGTGAGCTAGCTGCTATTGACCGTATCATTATCGATACTCCTACTGTCAGTTTTGATACGAGCTATTATGTGAATGGTTTTGGTAACGAGGAGGCCCTTGGATTTGAGATAACCCCAAGTGGAGTTCCTATGTCAGGGAGCGCTACACAAGGAACGGCGGGCGCTGAGCCAAATATAGGTCCGGAAATGACCTCTTGTATTTCAGGTATTATTAACTCAGCCACTACGGCAAACCAAAAAGATTACTTTGTCCTAACTACTAAAGAAGGCGCAGATGCAGCCGATCTTATGGTGACTGGTAATTACGAGAGTATTATTGGTATTGGTAATGGGTTTATTACTTCTTACAGCACAGAAGCTTCTGTAGGAGGCCTGCCAACCGCAAGTGTTTCTGTGGAAGGCCAAAACATGAATTTTGTAAACCTTCCTATTAAAAGTGGTGACAATGTTAATCAAGTTGGGGCGTCTCCGCTAAATCCGGGTTTCCGGACCGGGACTGTAAATGGGGTGCATGAGCAGCTTCAATATATCTCAGGAATAAGCCCAGCGGTTAACGCTACCGATGGAACGAAGGTAAGTGAGAACGTCGCTCTACCGGTTTATAGCGGAAACGCTACGATGGATGCTGGCTCTGACATTAGCTCTCTTCGTCCGGGTGACATTACTCTAAGTCTCTATGCTCACGATGCGTCAGCTAATATTGACGAAGCCTTGATGAACGGAGGTGCTACCTCGGAAGACCTTATTAATGGTGCAGACATTGCTGATGCTCATATCCAGAGCTATAACGTAAGTTTCGATCTTAGTCGTACACCAATTGAAAGACTTGGCTCACGATTCGCTTTCGCTCGTGTGGTTGACTTCCCAATTACTTCAAGTTTAAGCGTCGATGCCGTGTTGGCAGATTTGACGAGTGGCAGTATAGCGGACTATATTAATTGTGACGAATCTTACGATGCTGTAATCAAGATGAAGACTGCAGGAAATTGCAATGTTCCCGCCGACAAACCGGTTGTAGCGGCTATCTTAATGCGTAAGCTGAAACTTGACAGTGAATCGTTTACGTCTTCTATCGGTGATAACAAATCAGTAACTCTTGATTTCAGTAACCAGATTGGTGGACCTGAGCAGACTGATGTTGGTATTTTTATGAGTGGATTTAATAATATCACTACAAATAGAGGGTTCTAATGTCCCGTTTTATATTTTGCAAAAATCCCCCTTTTGGGGGATTTTTTTTGTTCAAATAGTGTAATTTATAGTAGGATATAAGGTAGAAGGCATGTCTAAGGAAGAAGGAAAGGATAGGGACATAATCAATAATTTTTTTGCTTTTCAAACAAAGCGGAAAATAACAAATCTCTATAAACAATTCTTTTTTATCCTCGAAGATCTTCAGGTCGATGGACTCAAAATTCCCGAAGAAACCCACCAAAGAATCCGTAAAAGAATCCTAGATTTAGGAAATGATACAATTCGCGATTTGGAGGAATATTTTGAAAAATTCGTCGAATACAACAATAATAAACCAAAATGAAGCGCATATACGAGTTCACCGTAAATAAGGAAGAGACCGTTCAAGAAAAGTCCGTTGAAAAGAAAAAAGACGGTAGCGAAGTAACCACTTCTAAAGATGTAGTAAAAGAGGTCCCTCATAAATTCTTTTTAAGACGACCTACTCGCGCTATGACTGATGAGGCCGAGTTATATTATGGAGTAAAACTAGCTGAAGGAATTAAAGCTGGGCTCTTAACGCGAGCATTGCTTGAAAAACGCTTTGAAAACGACGGGGGAACCCGGAGCGAACAAGATACTAAGAAATATAAAGCTATTACAGATAGGCTTAAAAACTTCTATGAAGAGCAGTCTAAAATCCTAGACATCACCGAGAAAAAAAGAACCACTTCCCAAAAGAAAAGGCTTAAAGAGCTCGAAAAAGAGGTCCGTCCTGCGCGTAAGGAACTGCGAGATCTCCAATTAGAGGAAGACAGCCTTTATGAAGAAACCGCGGAAAGTCGTGCTCGCAACAAGGTTATATTGTGGTGGATGCTTCACTTGGCTCACTCAGAACAAGACGGAAAAGACGTAGAATTTTTTGGTTCTGGCGACCTTGAGAGTAAATTAAAGACCTATGACGACATAGACGAGGGAGACGATATCTTTGAGATTGTCGTAGCTCGTAAGTTCGCCTATTATGTCAGCTTTTGGTTCGTGGGAAGGCCTAATACTCAAAAAGAATTCCAAGAAATGGTAGATCTAGCCCTTAAGTTAGATGAAGAAGCCGAAGAGGAAGAAAAGACAGATGGGTGATGGACCCTATAGACTTAAAGGTTACTTTTTCCGAAATACTTAGGGGTTTTTCCCTAGTTCAGTCTGAATATTATAAAACAGTTAGGATTAAACATTTTACTAATTTTGATTCTGCTGAATTAGATATTAAAAATCGCGCCTTCTATAAAAAAGCTATTGACGAAGGTCTCCCCTCCAGAAAACAACGAATCGACGACCTTCTGGAACAGGAAATTTGGACCGAAGAAAAAAATAAAGAGGTTTTAAATACTAAATCACACATAGCAGGATTGGAAAATACAAAAAAGAAAGTTTTTCTTCAGGCCCACGTAAATCAAGCTAATGAGGAGCTTAAAATTCAACGAACCAAGCTAATAGAACTAGAGCACGAGAAAGAAGAGTTAATAGGATTTACTGCCGAAGCCTATGCTTCACGTAGGATCAATGAACATTACATTTACAATGCCTTGAAAACTGAAGGAGGGGAGAGCTTGTTTACGGCTGAGGAATATGAGGATTTAGAGGAACAAAAACTTGTAAGTTTAATCGGGTTATATAATAAGTCGGTAGAAAAATTTAAATCCCCTCTTTTAAAGAGGATTTCCGTCTCCGCGTTCTTTACTAACATCTTTTATTTATGCGAAGACAATGCTCATGTATTTTTTGGGAAACCTTTAGTCAATTTGAGTTTTTACCAGCTTGAATTATTCGGTTATGGGCGTTATTACAAGAGCATGATCCAGAATTCAGAGAAGAAGCCGCCAGATCATATCGCCGAACACCCAGAAAAGCTTGTAGAGTGGTTTGAGTCGACAAAAAGCGCCGCTGAAACTCTTGAAAAATCTGAAGCTAAAGCGGGAGAGCACGGAGCTACATCGCTTGTTGGAGCAACAAAAGACGATCTTAAACGTTTAGGTTTAGATAATCCGGGGGAAACTATAAGTCTCGCTAAGAAAGCCGCAGAAAAGGGAGGAAGGCTTAGTATGGATGATATGATGAAAATTCACGGAACGTAAGCCAAAAATAGTGTAATAATACACTAGGAATATGGCAAAAGATAGCGTAACAATTGATTTCTTACTCAATACCCGAGATGCAGACAGAGATTTAGCCCGTATCCGAAAGGAAATGGAGAGGCTTGGGGTCGCTAGCGGTAAAGCTCTCAAAGGGTTTGGAGGCACAGGAGGGGAGAAAGTCCGTGCATTAGGCTCCGGCCTCTCTAAGGCTACGGTTAAAGCCGATGAGTTTACCAAGTCCCTCGAAGCCTCTAACGCACGTGTTGTAGCTTTCGGCGCTTCAGCCGGAATCATCATGCAAATTGACCGCGCCTTTAAAGGTATGGTCTCTAGCACTCTCAAGGTAGAAAAAGCCCTCCTTGATGTCAACGTGGTGATGAACGCCTCCCAGAAGAGCCTCAAAAAATTTGGGCAAGGGATGTTTCAAGTGGGTAAACAAACTGCTCAAGGGTTTGATACGGTGGCGGAAGCCGCTACAGAGTTAGCCCGTCAAGGTTTAGGGATGGAAAAAACATTAATGCGTACAAAAGACGCATTGATTCTTACTCGATTAACCGGCATGGATGCGGCAGAAGCCGTTAAATCTCTCACTGCCGCCGTTAACTCTTTCAATAAAGAAGGGGTGACTTCTGCTCAAGTAATCAACAAAATGGCAAAAGTTGATGCAGCTTTTGCTGTTAGTTCCGATGACTTGGCTAAATCTATATCTCGTGTAGGCGCTTCTGCAGTTTCTGCGGGGGTCAGTATGGACGAGTTGTTAGCTATAACTACCGCCGTGCAACAAAGAACTGCTCGAGGCGGAGCTGTTATTGGTAACGCCTTCAAAACTATTTTTACAAGGTTGCAGCGTAAAGACGTTTTACAGAATTTAAGAAATTTAGGTATTGCTGTTACCGATTTTAATGGGGAGGCGCTGAGTGGGATACAAGTCTTGCAGAATTTAGCAGGTGGTTTTAGTACGTTATCTAAAGCGACCCAAGCTCAAACTGCGGAGCAGGTAGCTGGAGTTTTTCAAGTTAATATACTTAAAGCTGCAATGGCCGACTTATCGTCAACTACCTCCAACTATGGAAGGGCGTTAAGAACGGCCAGTAGTGCCACTGACGAAGCCTATAGAAGAAACGAACAGTTAAATCAAAGTTTAGACGCCTTAGTGAACCGGACTATGTCGAACCTGACTCAAGCCGGAGCAGGTTTAGGAGGGGCTACAATTGAGCCAGCCATCAGGAGGACCTTGGGGGTTGTAAATGGAGTTTTAGAGAGTTTCGGAGAGGGAGGGGCTTTGGCAGATTTCGGCAAGAATTGGGGCAAGGGGATAATGCAGGGGTTGGGAGACTTCATCGCTGGTCCCGGCCTTGTTGTTATAACCGCTACTGTTAGTAAACTTTTCTACAATTTAACAAAATTCACGGGAAAAGCTTTTGCGGATATAATGAATATCAATAAAGCCTCTCAACAGAGGCAGGGTATTCAGACGGCTATCGTGGAGACTTTAGCTAAAGAACCACTACTCCTCCAATCGGTCTTAAGGAAAGACACTAGCATTTTAAGTCTAGAGCAGCAAATACTAAAAACCCTTCAAGCTCAGACTTTAGCACGGGCCGCTATGACAACTATAGCTGCTCCCATCGCTGCAAGTGTTGCCGCTAAAGGTGCAAGAATTGGTCGTAGCGGAGGCCTCTATATGGGGTCGGCGGGTTTTATACCTAACTTCGCCAGTGCGGGAGCAGAAAGAGCAGGAGCGGCCGCAGGAGGATATAAAGCGGGAGCTATTAGGACTATGACCCAACCGGGAGGTAGTAGGGTTATGTATAATTCGGCGGAAACCGTTAAACGGTTCCCCGGTATGTCTCAGTCAGCCATAATGCCTCCTAGGCGTAGCCTCGCAGGGGCCAATTACAAATCCGCTTTTAGTGCGGCTCACGGATTTAATCCTTATGCAGCTGAAGGGTTTGTCCCCAACTTCGCGGCAGGGTCAGCTATCGCTAGCACCCTTAATAGGAATAAAGGCGCAAGAACTTTAGGTATACAAGCGGAGTTGGCCAGAAAACAAGGTAAACCAGCTCCCGTTAATTTAGATGTTGCTGTTGATATCTCTAAAATGAAAGATATAGGGATTATCACAGAAGAAGGCACCGCTACTACCCCTATAATGTTCAGCCAGCAAGCCCTCGGGCCGAAAGGTATCCCAGCTCTTCAGAAGATGTTGCCTAGAAAGATGTTTGATGGAAAAGATGGGAAGATTCTTCAGAGTCTAATGTTAAGGATGTCTCCACTTCCAGCGGTTCCTATATTCCCGTTTAGCCAAGGTACAGATACTTTCTCGAATACTGTTGGCGAATTTCCCTCACTCCAAAGGTCTTTCACTAAATACGCAAAAGATTTATCTCGTCAACTTTTTCCGAATTCTAAGGCTCGTAAATTCAACATGAAAGCCTTGAGTAAAGGAACCGAAGGGGACATATTTGAAGAAGGGATGAGGGCGGCCGTAGACGAACAATCTTTAGCTGATAGATCAGCGGCTTTTGATTACAACGGGCCTAACTATGCCAATAAAGACTTAATAGCTTTCATTAATAAAAAAGGGGGAAGGTTAAAGCCTACAAGAAGCAAAATCGAAGCTAAAATTGGAACAGAGGCGGCGATGAGCGGAAACATACCTAAGAAAGTTGTTAACGATGCTCTCGCAGCCGGAATGAACGTAGGGCCAAATATAAATAATATAGTAAAAGCCATAGCAACGAAGTATGAAGCCACAGCTGGAGGAACAGTAGGGGTTTTGAACACTACTGGGAAAGCTCCTACTCGAGGTATGAACAAGGCTTTGGGCCATATCCCCAACTTTGCTGTCTCTCCACTAACTAATGCAATAGGTAGAGAACTCTCAGCCGGAGTTCCTTCTTCAGCTATAAGGGTAGGTAGCAGTAATTCTTTGGTTTCGGGGGGTAACCCGGGAGGATTGGGAGTATATAATACTATACATGAACCCGCAGGATTAGGTCAAGGTATTTCGAGAGCACGGTCTCGCGGTATTAATCCTAAATCTCATGGAGTTCCAAACTTTTTTGATGAAACTACCGGCGCGGGTAGGCCACACACAGGGAGCGTTGATGTAGACCGTTACAAAGACCTTGATAAAGGATTGAAAGATGCAGGCAAAGCTGCCAAAGATTCAGCCAAAGCTAGTAAAGCGGCCACTTCGCAAACCCGAAGAATGGGTGCTGCAATGGGTGGCATGCTGGTACAGATGGCCGCCGGGGCTGCAGCCTCAAAAATGGAAGAGGGGAGTATAGAGCAGACACTTACTCGGGGTGGCGGTGGTATAGCGGGTTTTGCCGGAATGGGAATGATGATGGGTGGTCCGTGGGGAGCAGCTGCCGGAGGAGCCCTTGGGGCCGCCAGTTTAGGGATGGATTTAGTGACCCAGCATACTTATGCAGCTACTCGATCTTTTGAGGTTTTATCTGCTGAATTAGCCGAGATGGAAAAGAAAGGATCGCAGGTTTCGGAGGCTATAGCGAACCTTGGATCTAACTTGGCGCAATTAAGGGTAGAAACTACTCCTGAAAAAAGACTAGCTAAAGGACGCGAAGTCACTAGTAATATAAGAGGTTTGATCTCTAAATTAGAAGGCTCCCCTACCGCGCAAAAAAATGTTCAAGGTATGTTGGATAGGATAACGGGAGGGGGAGGCTTCACTTCATATCAGGAGCTTGAACAAATACAAACAGACGCTAACAGAGAATATCAAAAAGGTTTAAGATCTAAGAAGTTTGAGGTTATGGGTTCAAAACTTGCCTCTATAACCGAAAAAGAGGCAGCCAACGCAGGAGGGTTTCAGCAGTATCTCCCGGCCCCGATACAGCAAGAATTTGCTCAAGGCAATACCGGAAGAGGGCTGGAAATGTTGGCGCCCGGAACGGGGTGGCCGCTACTAGAAGCGCTTCACCTGCCGTTTCGTGTAGCAAAAGATTTCGACGTTCCGGTGCTAAAGCACCTTGCTGGCGAGGGTATGATGGAGGAATTTCAAAGGGAGATTGGTTCAGCGCGAAAAGCTAGAGCCGCTCGTGCCACTCCGGATTTTTATAGTAAGTTTATGGGAACAAAGGCTCTGGATCAGAAAGGGGACATAGGAACCGTCTTAAGGAATAACCCAGAAGCGTTAAGCATTATTCAGGGGTTGACCGCCCAAACCTCGAGGTTAGGCCCATCTGGGGGTCGAAATTATGATATATTTAGATCCAGTCCGCTGATGGCTGCCGGAGGAGGTTTTGAAAAGAGAATGGATAAAGCTATGGACGTAGCTGGTATAGCTTCGGACGCGCGCACCGCTTTTAAGAAAACTGTAAATACACCGGAAGCTAGGATAGCTTTTATAAACATGCTGTCAGGAAGGGGCATCCCGGGAGCGGGTAGTGGCTGGATTTCCACTGACGTTAAGGGTAGGAAGGCTAAGCCCTTTGCTAGTCAATTTAGCCCGCAATCCATAAAACAAGATATAGGACTCGCAGAATCAGCATCCAAACTAGCCCCAGAAGAGCAGAAGGCAGCCGCAAGAATCGGAGCTAGAGAGACTCGGTCTTTTGTTGAGGGGCTCAGGCAAGCTTCAGTAGCCAGTAAAAATCGAGTTAAAGAAACTCAACTTGAAATAAAACAAAGTACTGAATTAAGAAAAGTTCAAAATAATTATGACATGGCTTTAGCGAAAGCTACTAAGGATACTTTCGGGGTAGCCGACGCAAAGCTAGCGCAATCCCTTAACGAAGCTGCTAAGAATTTTGAAAATGCGAGCCGCGTGGCCAGAGAGACTTTTGACTCTCAAATGGCCTCTGATGTGGCAGGATTTGCTAAAGAATTTGAAACTTTTGCCTCAAAATTCGACAAAGGGACTTGGGGTCGCACAGGGACAGCTTTCGACCCTAAGACCGGAAGGGCTTTACCTAAGGGTGCCTTCGGTCTGCCATTCGGCGGCGGTGTAGACGTTCCTAATATAGATATCGCTCGTAGCACTTTCCAAAGTTTGGGCCGAGGTGGTACTGACGCATTGCAAGAGAGAATTTTAGCTGTTCAAGAAAAAGAGAGAAAAAAAGGTACCCTCACTATTGAAGAGCAGATAGTAAAAGAATTTGGACCAAAAGTTTTAGATAAGCTGCTCACAAGAAGCGAGGAGCTCGATCAAAAAATGAAAGAGCTCGGTATACAGAATAGCAACGCAAAAACTTTAGCAGAAAAACAGAATGCTATTGATAAGAAGATGCTTGAAATCTCTCGCCAGTTCAATAAAGATAAAGCTAATGAGCTCGCCATAACTAAGCAAATAGTAGACCAGAAGAAACTAGTATATTACGAGGATCTTAGAGCGGCCGGGAAAATGAGTGCTGCTGATGTTTTGTCGCAACAAGATATCACGCAAAGAAATAGAATGCGTACAGAAGGCATTAACCAGAGTGATATAGGGGGCGCTTTTGGCCGAGGTTTCCGTGGTGGAATGACTTATGACGACTACGCTTTATTCGATGATTTAAAGTCAGGAGGAGCCGATGCCGCTGCATCCATGAAGTCTTCTTTTGCCGACGCGTTTAAGAGTATAACAAGCGGAGCTACAGATGCCCGTAGCGCAATAGCTCAGTTTGCCGATAGTATATTAAATACAATTTCAGACATCACAGCACGTATCGGAACTAACATGCTGTTCTCTCAAATGGGTTTTTCACGGGGGGGTTCGGTTCCGGGGTATAATAGAGGGGGGATAGTAACTGGTGGTTCTGGTTACAAAGATGATGTTCCAGCCATGATGAATGGCGGGGAGTTTGTTATTAAAAAATCTGCAGCTCAAAAGATTGGCTATAGTGCTTTAAATGCAATTAATGGTGGAGCGCCGGGGTACAGTATGGGGGGGATGTTTGCGGTTTCGGCTGGAGCAAGCGCTGTGTCAGGATTAATTAATCAAAGTAATCAAAAGCAGGCCTCCCCTTGGAGGGGGCAGGATTACGGTCATGGTCGAGGGGCTTACGGTTATTACGGAGGGCCGGATGTTAACGCTACAGGGGCTAGCTTTGCGGGTGGTTCATCTCAGAGCGCTGCTATTTCCTTGAGTAAGGGGTTCAATTTTTACCGTAGAGATCCCGCGACTGGACGTTTGGTAAGTGAGAGGTCTCGCCCCACTGAAGGTGCCTACGATGTAAGTAGCGGTTTATCATTAGCAGGAAGGTTAGGAGCCGATGACCCTCAAACCGCTAGAATGTTTAGTAGGGAAGAGGCTATGGGGGGTTATCAGGACTATTTAACTGATGAGACTCGTCGTCGCAAAGAAGTAGTGAGAGCTCATGAGGCTAAAAAAAGGGGAAGGCTCATAAGCGCCTACGCTAATGCAGCCATGTTAATCGGCGGAAGTTATATGATGGGGAAAACCGGACCACTGACATCCGAATTAACGGGTGCCAGTGTAAGCGGAGGAGGCAGGAAAAACTTTAATGCCTTGAGCGCTTCACAACGGGGCGGCATGAGCGCTCGTGATTATTTGGATGCGGGAGTGGGTATAAACGATAGCGGCTTACCTGATATGGCGCAAGGTGGATCGGCTAAACGTTCTCCAGCTATGTTAATGGGTGGTGAATACGTAATGAGTCCTGATACCGTCCGTACTCACGGATTGGGTTTTATGAACGAGCTCAATCGTGGTAATGTTCCCGGTTACGCCAATGGAGGGTATGTTGGTTCGGCAGGTACAGTAGGAGCTGGCATTAACAATAACGTTAGCATCAACGTCAATGTTGATAAACGAGGAAATGCTAGCGTAGATGCCTCTCAGGACAGTAGCAATGCATCTTCCGAGGGGTCAGTGAAAGAGGCTGAGAAAAACAAACAACTGGGTGCCGCTTTACAGACTGTCGTCGTTCAGGAAATTATAAAGCAGCAGCGACCCGGGGGGCTTCTCCAAAATACTACCAAGTTTGGGTCAGTTTAATTCTTTGCTTTTAAGCGGGTTATTTCCCGCTCAAGCTCCATGAGCCTTATATCAATAGTTTCCATCGCTTTATTATATATCGAATGGGGAGCTATGCAGCTAGGCGGCATGAGGGGGATTTTATTAATAGGGGAAAAGTCGGAGCTAGTCTGGCAAGGTACGTTATCAACACCTTCAGCGGAATAAGGTTGGGATAAAGAGAAAACTGTTTTAGAAAGGATCATCTCTCCCTCTTGTATATCCGTAGGAAAAGGGTAGCTCATGTGGAGTTTTGTTAGTCCACCACGGAACTCAACGTGTTGAAAATCCCTTTCAAATACCGAAGTCTCTGATGCGTCATCAAATTCAATATTTAATTCAAGGGTAGTGCCATCTTCATGGGTAACTTCCACAGGATTAGAAGGCGGCGTAAGATAACGACCTCCCTCGTTTATGAAGCATTCCTGAGGAAAGCCTTTTTTATCTACCGACCCTATCCTAATAGAAGCGGGAAAGCCTGTAAGGTTATCCCGAGAACTAGATTGATGACCACCTTGAGCAGCAAAAATTTCTCCAAAAGCTCTTTTAGGCGCTCCTTTAACTACTTCACCTATGGAAACTGCCTCTTTTTCGGCGAAATAAAGCTTAGCAGAGTCTCCTCGGCTTATCTGGGAGGTATAATCTCCTTTTATTGTGATATAATCCCCATGGCATACGAACTTCTTCTTTAGTTGAAGGGTACGGGAGGATTCTACCTGATAAAATATTTCATTTTTACCAACTTTAACGTAAGTCCCGTTAGGAGTGGAAACTAAATAATTAGTAGAAAGATATAGATTCTTGCTATCTTTTTTTATACTTGCTGAGAAAGCTGCCGATTCCATCAATTAATTATAATTTTAAAGGGGTACGACGTCAAAAGTATCCGTCTGCAATATACCACCTTTAATCTTGATTTGTTGACCTAAAAAGTTCCAGTTAGCCAAACCGGATTTCCCGTAAGCATTGGCGATAAAAGTATTTACCTTTTGCTGCTGTTTAGAAAGAGCCTCTGCTTCCACCGAGCCCTCCATACCCGTAACCCAAGTATCAATGGACCACTTACCTTCTTGAATGTAATCAAGGGATCCCTCAGAGTTTAGGTTTGTCATCATGTAAAATCTTCCATTGTTATTAAGGTCGTCTCCTCCTCCATTAAAGTTGGGGTACCACGTCTTATTGTTAGGAACCCAGCCTTTTATTATCTCGTTGGTTGTGGCGTTTTTCAGGTAGTCTTGAAACCCGAAGGTGCTAAAGTACCTCACATTCGTAGTAACACCAGCAGTAACCCTAGAGTCAAACTGTAGGTACCTTGCTCCGTAGGGCTGCGCCTTCAGGGTAACTCCCGCTCTTAACTGTACCTTGGTTCGTGCGCCATTTGCAGGATAACCACCACTTTTCCACTGATTCCTATATGTGCCGTAATCGACCCTCCCGGGGCTCGCCACCCACCACTTTCTCCACCACCACCATTCACCTGACTGCACCTTTTCTTCCGCAGACATTCCCCCTTGTGAGACGCTGCCTATATAGAAGGGGGAGAGAAAGAGTTTAATATATTTTTTAGACTTTTCTTCAAGGCGGCAGTCTCCAAGGGGGTAATCATTAGGGACGTAATCCCTTAAATTAGAATTTTGATTGGTTTCATTGGGGCCATCTGTTATTTTTACTACTTGTTGCTGGGAGGAGGCCGCCGTCATTCCTTTGAATTCTAAATCCACCGTATATTTAGACGGGTCCTGCTCGGTCTCAAAATTAATAGTGAGGTATCCCTCGAAAGGAAAATGCCTTCGGTCTCCCGGGGTGCCATATTCAAGAAGACTCGAGGGTGTCACCTCAAAATCGATAGAGGATATTCCTTTAAACTTATTTTTATTAAGGGCAGCCGTGACGCTCTCGGCATATTTCACAAAAGGACCAGAAATCTTCTCTATGGCAGCTTCGCTCTCAGGGAGCTCTGCTCGATTTAGTTTATATGGCCCCCTGTAGAATGGGGTCGTGTCTCCCTCTGTAGTTACTAGTGGCTGATCAAAATCCATTTCAAAATATTGCTCTCCCGGATCTAGGGTTATATCCCACCATGCCCTGTAAGCTAGAGCCGACTGACCTTTGGTCTGTAAGCTCCTTTCTTTAAGGAAAATAGGGGATCCCGGAGGGAGCATGAACCCTACTGGGGGATTCACTGTTTCATTCCTAAGCTCATCCTTCCAGTCAACAGGTTGGCCCGCAGCGTCATGGCTGTCATATGGAATGGTAGAGAAATTCAGGGTGTCGTCGAGAAGAATAGTCTCAACTGTTTGAGCTACAACCTCGGGATCTCCGTTAGGTTTTATTATTACGCCCGGAACTGGTGTTTTACTTGTCTCGGAAGCAGCGCCGTTTAAATCTAACGCTTTAGTTTTAGGAAATCCCCGTTCATCAAAATGTTCTAAGAAAGATAGACTATCAAAAAGAGCCACGGTCAAATAAAGATTTTGTACATTACTTGCCGCAATTTTAGGGAACTTAATGATTATATTACGGGGATCGGTAGAACTATCAAAAAGATGAAAATATCTATAAACTAATACATTTTTTCCTGTGTCGCGATAAACCGGAGGTTGCCCTTCCTCCGCTATATTTTCTGCCAGCTGACCTTCAGTCGCGGCTGGAGAATTCTTTTTTCCGTAGTCGCCGTAATCGCCATTGCTTTTTATATATTTAACATTTCCTTGGCGCCCAAAATTAAAAGAGCTCGCTATGTTTTCCGGCTGGAGGTCAAAGAAGGGAGCCTTATTATTTGGGTTGAAGACTATTTGACTCTTCCCGTTCAATCCTTCTACTTCACTGTCAATACTTGAGTTGTCTCCCGTGCTATAATAATAAACCAAACCTCTTACATCAGGAAAACTATTCTTTAGTTGTGCGGGATCTAAAATAGTATTGCCTGCCAGATCTTGGGAGAGATCCAAATTTAGGTGAAGTTCTCCATTTGTATAAACCGCTGCATGAGCCAAGTAAGGGTATTCTCTCGTATGGGCTTGGCCTTGCGTCAAGAAGGAATAATCATCCAACCTATCCTTAGGGTCTTCATCATACTGAGCAAACACTAAACCGCTAGGTGTTCCCAGAGAACATGGCAAGAAGTTATACCCGTTCATCTCTTGGTAAGTATTGGTTGTTTCCTCTCCCACTGTAAGCACGGGGTTAATTGTTCCGTTCCAAACGAAGTTGCCCGCGCTAGTGGCCCCATCTCTGTCATGAGCTTCTACAACAACATCAAACTGCCTTAGAGGGAAAGCATTAGGGTTATTTTTGAATATAACCCCACTTTCATCTACTTTATACCATGCGGTATCTTCTTGAGAGAGAGAAGCGTCTGCTTTTCCTTGGGCGTCATATTTGGTGGCGTCACTATTCTCATGAAGACTGGAAACTATATGGGGACTGTTATAGTCTCGTAAGAAGACAAAAGAAGCGTTAAATATTGGCTGTTCATATCCCGTTATTTCTAAATATATATCGGAAGAAGGGGTCCAGTCATTAACCGCGCTATTAGTTTCGAAGCGTTTGTTATATTTTCTTATAGTAATACGGTATAACTGCGTACTTGAGAGAGCCATTCTCTTTCCGTAATCGTCATAAAAATCTATTAAACCTACGTTATCTTCATCGTAAATATTTGAAAGGTCCCAGTTAAAAGAAGGCTGAGTGGAATTTAATACATTTAAGGCATTTCGCGTAGTGGAGGGACCAATCAGGCTTTGAGTCGACAACCCATCTATATTAAGCCCTTTAACGAGAGAAAAAGTTTGATTAGATTTAATTCTTTTAGAGGAGATTAGACCGTTCGAGACTACCGCTGTCGTAGAAGGGATCAATCCGACAATAGCTTCACGGGAACGGGTTCGATTATTGAATGCAAATATAGCAAACCAATAATTAGTGTCTTTCGTAATTAATTTTTCTAAGAAAAACTGAACCGCCTTGGGTGTCTTACCATCTTCTACTGTTGTCGCCCCAATAGCAAAGCCTTTTTGGGAGGCGCTTTTTGTAGGGTCCCCGTCTAAGTAATAAAGAACCGGCCGCTCAGGGGGAAGGTTATCCGAATCGGTCATTAAAAAGTTCTTATTATATTCCTCGTCGGTTACTTCATGAAGGATGGCTCCTACATTTTCAGTAGCGCCGCCATCGTTGATGGGGATAGTAAAACTGTTCTTTGTAAGACTAGCATCATTGAAACCATTCCCCAATGTATCCTGCTCCATTACGTAAATGTGATAATTCATCCGTTGGGGCAATGAAAATTTACTTGCTGACTGTATGTCATACCGGGTGTTAACGCCCGCTGCCATACCAGCTTCGAGAGCGGTGGAGGCTTGAGGGAAAGTGACTTCAAACGTTGAATAGTCGTCGTACCGAGCTTCAGGAAACCCAGCGGTATTATCATTAGGGTGCCCGGCCTCTATAGTTGCCCAGTCTTGAATACCCGACTGTGGAATAGTTCTGTTATAATGAAGATAAGGCCAAATCGGTCTTTTATCTACTTGCACGTCCTCAAAAGCTAAGCGATTCTCTACGTAGTCATATTTTCCTGTAGAATAGGCTAAAGCGGATACTCCGTAGCTATTATCTTGGTCACTCTCAGCAACGTTTATAATACGATAGTTAGCAAAATGCCCACTAATATATTCACTTCCCGTGGGGTTGTTTACCTCAGCGCTCCACACTAGATTTTCTCCAGAAAAGCATCCCCCCGAATAAGAAGCGGGGACATCTGTGGTTCCATCCACGTCCCCTTTGACATAATCATTGGTGTAGCCAGTAATAACATAATTGTCGAAATCCAACTGATTCCCTGTTCCTATAGGGGTTCCATCTGTGAGCATAAGCCCGGTATGGAAATAAATTTGAGTAGCAATCCCGCTTCCTCCTTCTTCATAGTCGGACCGTAATAGGTTATCGCCATAAGATCCTGTGATCGTCTGGGTATGGCTTCCATCGAAATATAAATTTTGAATTTGGGACCTTCTTACTTCATCCGTGGAGGCTAGGTCGCTAATTTCCGTAGACTCATAATTGTAAGTAGGAGTTAAAAGCGAGAACTTATAAATAGTATCCGGGGTAAAAGCTACGGCATTATCAATTATAATACTATTCCCCGTTACGGGTCCTTGGTCTGGGCCGAGAGTATATTCGCCGTCAACTATTACAGGCTCGGGGTAGGTTATCGGTCCCGCCGGAGAAGATTCGACTCCTTGAACTATATTAGTCCTTCCGCCAAACTTCAAAGGGGTGCGGTATTGATCATATATTTGAACTATATCGCCCGGTTTCAAATAAGCTCCATCTTGACCTACGTCAAATGAAACACTTTCGGTCTCCTGAGACTCGCTCGCTAGGAGCCATTGACCAAATCTTCGAGCTTGACCGCGACTAGTACACCCCAGCGCGGTAGTTTCTATCTGACGTAAGCCATATCTTTTTATAGATTCTGGATCTTCTACATACTCTACCGCGGGTTGATATAGGTTAGTTTTATCTATATATCTTACCACTGCTACGCTGTGACGAGACTTCTTTGAGGAGGAGGAATAATTAAAACTACCCTCCACCACGTTAGAATTGTTAAATTGATAAAGGGGTTGCTTGAAAGCGTCTTGAACTGCATGTATGAGGCCATTAGAGTAGTAGACAATTCCCCGAAAAATAGAAGAGAGGTCATTGACAACCTTGTAAGCTTCTTCGCGCGAAGTGATTATATGGTTCATGGTAAAACGGGGCTCTAACCCCCCATTTCCATCAGGAACTATAACATCACAGTATTGGGAAATTTCATACAAGGCCCATTTATCCACTTGGGATTCTTCCAAAAAGTCTCCTAAACCGTATCTAGGATTAGTTAATAAATCATAAAAACACCACGCCGGATTATCGGTCCATTCTTTTTCCACAAGAGCAGGGGTCGGAAAAGGAACCGCCATCCCTGCGGGCCACTGATCTATCTGCTTAAAGCCTCCATCCCAAAAATTATCGCTATCAGTTCCTCCGGAGTATCCTTCGGTAGTCGCTGCTTGGTCTCCAAGAGTGGGGTATTGATAGTTTCCATAGAGAGCTCCATGTGACCCTCCTCTTACCCATGTTGACCCGGCGGGTATAGACGTACTAGCAGTAGGGAGAGTTTCGGTCCCAACTTTCATAATGGCCCCGTTTTGAAAGTAGACTAATTGATCTTCTTTCAGTTTAGTAGTAACCTTACAGTTAATTGTACCGCCTCCTAGCCCCCATCCCGCGTCTAGTATGGTTAGCGCATCACTTCTGCCGTACGTTTTCTTTATGGGGTTGTAATTGTTAGGGATCTTAACTTTTAAAAGCTTCGTGTCGTACGAGCGCGAAGGAATTCTGCTAAAAAATTCGGCATCAAATTTAGAGTATACCATGCTGCTATAAGGGTAACGCAGCTTAGTGCCATAAATTTCTACAATAGAATCTACAAAGCTTTGGTTTTTTAAATAAGCAGTAAGAGACTCTGGGGTTGTCCTGATGATTTTAATTTCCCATCCATTGAAGCCGGGTTGATCAAAATATTCAGAAGGGAAGTCTATAGTTGTAGAACGCACATATACTTGATCTACATGACCTTGTATAGTTTCCGTTTTGTAAAATTCCCATTTAGGGATTTCTGGGGGTGTACCGTCGGTAGTGTCTGAGTAAGTGTCAAATAAAGGGCGGTAATAAATATTGTATCTAATAGAGCGAGCTTTAATGTCTCCATACCCCACTGCTGGGATGTCATCGTCTTCATCATAACTCCTAGGGGCATCATCGTCTCTTATTTGTTCGAACAACTGAGACACTCTCACGCGTAATTGAACTTTGCCGCATTCTTTGTTGATTATTGAATAAGTTTTAGCAACAGTATCTATAGCGGCGCTTTCCGCCAATTCGCTCTGGGATGGTGTACTGTCTTTTGTGGCGCTGGGGATACTGCCCCCTTGGAGGGAAAGGCCGTACAATCTTTCCCCAATAGGTCTTTCAACTGTCAAATCCATCGATTCCTGAAAAGGGAGGTCTGGATTTAAAGCTGCTAAATTGCCCTCTGGTAGCCCCTTAGTATATTCAACGTTGATATTGGAGAAATTATAGAATCCGTTTCTATCTGCTACAGGAGTGTTGTTCCAGTATATAGACTGCAAGAAGCCCAAGTCCTTGCGCTGTTGTTTGGCCTCCTCACTGTCTGAGTCAACGAGGGTCCCCGTCGCGATATAATGAGTAAACCCGTTGGACCCCATCCAAGGCGTTGTTGTAGTGTAGCCAGTGGCCCCCTTTGCTCCTTCGAAGCTCCATGTCCCGGAGACGAGGCCTTCTATAGAACCTTCTCCTATTAAATCTACAACTTCTGCATCAGAATCTACTACTACTAATTGCCCCTTGCTTTCGTCCGAGGAAATTTTGCCGGACACCACTCCTCGTTGGTCTGTAACCGGCGATCTATTAGTGGGAACCGACCCTCCTCCAAAAAAATTCGCCAACAAAGCAGGGCTCCCCATGGTCAGAGAGTCCCATATCACATCCACGGCGTTATCCAATAAGATTAAAGGTATTTCATAAACGAAACATATAGCCGCAATAATTATATCTATGTCACTTATCATGTTGCAAAAGGTTTGTTGATTTGGAGAATCCTCTTATAGAGCCTTTGGTCGGTTCCTCTTATATTATATCTTAAGCCGTAATCTGTGCGGCCCCATACGATATTATTGTTACCTTTATTAGGGTTTTTTGTAAAAGGAACTCCGGCTGAAGCATCAGCAATATCGTTAGAAGCTTGTATTACTTGGCTCCCTACAAGGAGCCTTCCATAGCCTACAAAAACTGGCCCACCTTCATTAGTTACGTTTTGAGGTCCCGAAAAAGTATAGGAAGGCCTCCCTCCTCCTTCTATCTCTCTAAAATCATCAAATTCTGGATCAGGAGTCAGAAGGTTTGCTACCCCCGCAGCAACAAGACCTATACCTGCTACTACTGCCGCCCCATACATACTACCCCATCCAGCTGCTCCCATAGCCATTGGAGCACCAATCCAAATTAAGGCTACCCCCAAGATGATAGTGAACCAATCAAACCAATCCTCAGAGCCTTCTATGACGGGCACTATATCAATAGATTTCAAATTTGAGATTTTTTCTAAACAAAGTTGGGAAGATTTCAGTCCTTCGGGAGTGCTCGGATCTTTACCTTCCTCAATAAGGAAATCTTGCTCATTGATTAGAACGCGATATTTAATATTCTTTTTGTCATTATTTAGAAGGCACGTATAGAATTTTTTACAACTAGACTGGACCCCCCTTATCGCGTCTCGCACATTCGCCGCTTTAAGATTCCATTCTTTTTCACCGACTTGCTCAGCAAGAATTCCATGCAATGTAACTTTAACTCTGTTCATTTAAATTGTTGTATCTGTATATTTTAAAGATTTTTTTTCTTATGAGCCCCGAAAGCTTTTCAGTAGTGGGAAACCGTTTGCGAGGATGATGGTACATCATTCCTTCTCCTATATAAACTCCTACGTGACATGGGCCAGCACCCTTAATTAACTCAAAAACTAATACGTCATGTTTTTTGAGAAGCTTAAGGCCGCAAGAGGGGCAGTCGCACCATTCTATTCTTGAGATGGGCAGTCCTGTTAGGTCGTCGTCTTTATCTTTTAAAGCCTCCAACGTTTCAGTGTCCATTTTATTAAGATCAAAAAGATTTTCTATTAAGTCCGGATTCCTTTCTAACCAGTCAGTACCAAGATCGTTGTTTCCTGAAACTTCTACCCCTAAGTCTTTGTAATAATCTTTTACTAAGGTGTAGCAATCTCTTTTTCCTAATTCGAATTTTTTATCAATATCTACGACTTTTTCTTTTTTAGGATCGTAGCATAAAAAGTTGTCTGTGGGTAAATGGTAAAGGAAGTAAGGTACGTTATGTCCATGACTCATTTGTTTATCCTCCATGGAAAATTCTTTATTATTCCCGATATGAGAATGATAGACCCCTCTTATCTCCCCTTTGCGAGACGCTTGGAGATAGTCTCGCGGGGAAATACTGAAGTGAGCACTGGGATTTTCGGACCTATTGTAACATTGTAACGCTTCTTTTTCGAAGACGAAGCCGCAGCATTCCTGTTCTGAATTTTCTTGAGCATGGGTCCTTATTTGTTTTTTAATATAGTCAGCGATCATCATTATCCTCCTCGGGCTACTTTCCGCGCAGCAGGGAACCCTCCAAAAGGGAGGCCTCCAGCTTTAGAATTTTCATCTCTTCCAGCGTCCCCTCCAATAAGGCAGCCACCTCCCGTGGCCGCCTGCCCATTGACCCCCCATCTTAATCTGCAGCCACGTAACGTTTTGGAGCACTCGTCCGCGATCCAATAATCGCTATTAGGGGGAGGGGTAGCAAGGGGGACATCTCCTTTAGCCACGAAATAGTATTTGATCTTGTCTTTAATTATATATACTACTTCATCCTTCGAGTAGCTAACATCTTTTATGATCCCTCCTGTTGAATTTGTTGCTTGTTGGTCGCGGTCCCATTCATCCAGCACTGACCCTTTGTAACCAGCCGTATTTCCTGTAATAGATTTTATTAGTTCGTCATTGTCGGTTGCTACAGGGGGAGCATGGTCTGGTAATGTTATTTGGTGGGTTGAAAGCTGGGCTTTCTGTAAGACGGGAACACCTTGTTTCCCATCTTCAATTTCACTTTTATTTACACATTCATACCAACATCCCGGGCCTCGGTATTCCCAATTGCATCTATCCGAGATAATGACGCGGCGGGGGATTTTTACCCCTTCAAGATCCAGACTAGAGGAAAGTTGGTATTGAAGAGTATTCTTGTTCTCCGAAGTCTTTCTTTCGATATAGTAAATGTCCTGAGGGAGCTCGGCGTTAGGATCTGGTTCATACCCCTCGGGAAGTTCTTGCATTCTGGGTGAGAAAACTCTGTCACGAGGATTGGATCTTATAATTGTATTGAAATCAAAATTCTCCCAATCTAAATATTTGGCGAAGGTACGTCTTCTGGTCACTTTTGCCCCGATGATATCCCCAAACTTTAGAATAGAATGCTTCAACAGCGTTAAAAGAGTGACAGCTTCACTACTTTGACTGGCTATAGTAAGAGTAGGGGTGGGAAGCGCTCCCTTGCTGGAAGTTTCAAAACCACTCCCTTGGATCGGTACTGGCCAGTAGTCTTCGCCATTCCATATAATTTTGGAATTAAAGACCTTAATATTATTATGAAAGCGTAAGATCTTATCTACAGCGCCGGGGAAACCCATGTTCGCCGCTTCAGCCTGAAGGGACGGTTGAGACGCGGCATCTAAAATATCGCTAAGATCTATTTCAAACAGGGTCACCATTGCAGAAGGCGTCAAATTGCTCATTTCATGAGCGAGAGATTTAATCGAAGAGTGTGCTTGGCTTTTATTCATGAAAATTTTTAGTTATTTTCTTGATTAAAGGTTGCTGTGACGCTGTAGTTGTTATAAAAAATATAATTACTATTAAAAGTAGGGCATACGAACCTTTTTTTCCATCCTCCAGCCGTATTATCGGCGTATAAATTAGGTAGTTCTTTTATTGCAAAGCTTTCCACAGCCTTCCGGGCCTTTAAAAAATGGATAATAGCCCGAGCCTCGTCTTCAGTTCTTTTCTCGAAATTTATATCTAAAGTTATTAATTGGCTAAAGAGGCCATTTGGATTACGTTGCTCGTAGCCATTACCAAATTGAACTACATTAACCCGGGGGTTGTGCCTTGTGGAGATATTATAAGAAGGTTTCCAAAGGAAAAAGGGGATTTCTTTGTTATTAACAGAGGTGTATCCTCCCCAGTTCGTCGCGTCATTTTCGGGAGCTGTGGAGGTATTAGCACCGGTTAAATTGTAATAATACTTAATGTTTCGAGGGACACGGTTAAGGCTTGCAGTGCCTCCTACGTACTCTATGCGAGCGACGATATCGTTTTTTGAATACGATTTACCCGAGATCCACTTCTCCACATTATAAACGCTATTGTCAAATGCCATACTTCCTTATTCCTTTTTATTATATTACACGTAAAAAGAAGTGTAAAATAAAGATAAGGCAATGTTAGGAAGAATTAGGCGAAATGCGGAGAACGTTACTATTAACGGCACGGGGATACAGAGTTTAACCTCTGCTCAGTTAAGTTATGACTCAGTAGCTGGATCTCCGCTCTCTAATTTAGGTATAAATAGCATAAAATACGCTCCTCAAGGCCCCCAGACGGCAAGTTTGCAGCTGAATACGCTTCTTACTCACTATTATCCAGAAAATTATAGTGACATAACGGCCTCTGACCCGCTACTGAATTTTACCGGAGATTTATCTTTTAGTGGAATAGTAAGGTATGGAAGTGAGAGAATCGACTTTACGGAAGCTTATTTGGAGACCTACACTATGTCATGCGGTATCGGGGAGGTACCGAGTACATCAACCACCTCCGTTATTTATGGACAAATGGGTACAGGAAATTACGTTTCGTCTTGGGAGCAGGGAAGTCCAACGGAGCCGGTCCTGAGTATCCCCAGTTACAATTCAATGGAAGTGAATTTGGGTGAATTCAATACTAATAGGATGCTTTCTTTCAGTATTGAAATAGCTACCCCTCGGGTTCCTCTCTATGCTGTGGGCTTGGATGTCCCGACGGGAGTGATAGCGGGCACTCCTGTGGAGGTAAATGTGAATTTCGTATTAGATGTAGATGACTACGAGATTAAAAATATGAGGTTTGTTCCTGAAGAAACAGTTTTCAAGAATACTAAAATAACTTTGAATAAAAACAACTCTCAGACTAAATTATTAGAGTACTCTTTTGATGATATGCTTTTAACCTCGGAGTCTTTCCAAGCTAGCGACCAAGGCAATGCGGGGGTTAATTTTAACTTAAGATCTTTCATTTTGAGGTGAAAAGAGTGTAATAACTAACTACTAAAGGATATGGCACAGGTATTTTATGATAAGGCGGCGGTAGAAGTCACGGTTGCGGGGGTGAGTGAAACCCTTTTAGCGTCGGATTGTAGTATAAACTTCAATAATTCTCTGCAACCTCTCTATGTGATAGGAAATAAAGGGAGCCTAGGCCACGTGCCAGCAGGACCACGAGCGGGTGATATATCTTTTAATTTCCTCACTAGTATAACAGGCTCTACACATGGTCATGCAGGTAACGTCATAAACTATCTTGCAAGTGGTCTAAAGCATTCTATTGGGTCTACGGGTTCCGGTATTATTGTCAAATGCGCGGGGGTAAGCGGTATTGGATTTTTAAACTCTTATGCTTTTAACACGGCAAGTAATTCCGTATCTACTTCTAGCGCTTCATTTAGTTTTTTTGGAGGTATAGACGGGGATGGTCATCAGGGTCTTCCTATCAGTGGTCGGCTTAGCGGGGACACTGTGAACTTATCAAATCCCGGAGGGGTCGCGGTAGCAACCGGAGTTGCCCATGGTAGATATATAAATGTGGAGGGACTTCAAACCACTATTAACGCGCCAGCTGCAGGAGGGGGGAATCAAGCAGGGGTAGTTTATTCTGCCGACTATTCTATCTCTTTTAGTCACAATCCTATATACAGGGTAGGGCAAGAATTTCCAGAGTTAACTCTTTATACCAACGCTTCCGAATCTGTAAACGTTGCGGAGGATATATTTAATTCGGGGCTGGCATACACAGGAGTTCCCGCAGATTATTTAATAGAGTTAAGAAGTGTGGACGGTAACGCTCTTCAACAAATGGAGGTCAAGATGATAAGTGGCGTACAGGTTTCTACATCAGCTACGGCGGGGCTGGACGATATAATCCGAAGCCAAAAAACTTTAACAGCAGCTTATTAATGTGCTATATTCCGCAAACAACGCCACTCTTAAAATCAATGGGACAGAAATACTAGCCTCTAATGCTTCTCTTTCTTTAAGTGCTTCTCTTGAGGCTAATTATGTAATAGGGGATAGAAACACTAACTTTTATGCAGCGTCTAACGGTATTGCGGGGTCACTGCAGTTCAATTATTTTTTAACGGGGAATGATTATTTTAAATCTTTTATCACTGGGCAAGGGGAAATTCCTCAAAGCGCCAGCCAAACCATCTCTGGAAACTTTGGGGGGTTGAATTTTGATAGTGGATATTTGACTTCCTATAACGTCGACTTTTCGCCTAATTCCCCGGTCACAGCGAGTGTGTCTATTGCTTTTTTTGACGATCTCCAAGGAACGTTTACGCCCACAGAGGAGCAAGCCCAAGCGGCTACCGTATTGAACACTTCCAGAATTGCGGTAACTTCAGACTTTGAGACAGACATAATAAACAATTTTATTGCGGGGGGGTATAATTATAGTTCGGAAGTAGCTCCTGTTTATTTAATGGGGGAAACTAAACCTAGTAGTATTAGCTTTGGTAAAAAAACTACAAGCATGAATTTTGAAGTAGATAACCCGACTGGGAATCTCCCCGTTGACGGAAGTGAGGCTAAAATAGAAGTTAAATTAAGAGGAGGAGCGGTCAATGACTTTACCAATTTAGATGTTTTTTCATGTTCGGGAGTTATGCAATCTCGCAATTTAGCTTCTGCTGCGGGAGCTTATATTAAGCAAAGCATTAACGTTATCCAAAATGATAGTCAAATAAAAATAGTAAATCCGGTGATCCTGTTTAATTCAGCGGGAGGGAATGTCGGAATGGGGAGCACTACGTTCCAAGGATAAAAAATGTCGTATTTAAGTCCAAATACCCCATTCTCGATAAGCGGAAGTAACCTCAACTTCATCCGTGACGTTAAGTTTGGAGAGAGTTTCGTTACGGATCTTGAGCTCATAGGCGCAACAGGAATATCCGGCACAGTCCCTTTAGACGCTTACACTCAAGAGATTTTAGCCTTAACTTCTCATGGGACCTTTTCATTAGGAGTGCAGGATATTATTTTGACAACAGATGATCAGGTTTTAGTCGGAACTCTTCCTTCGATAAGCGGGGCAGCTGGTAATATCTTTACAATTTCAGGAGAAAATTTTTATCAAATAACTAATGTAAAATTTGGAGATGTAGAAAGTAGTTTTCAGTTAGTAGACCCTAATACTATCGAGTCAGTGGTTCCTCAAGACGCAGACTATAGGGGGGTCACCGTCTTTTCTTCCTTACGGACCGGGTTAAATGGTAATCAAACGTTGGCTAGTGGTCTTAGCGTGGATGAATTCGTTCCTATCCCTGCAATTTCAGGCCTTAACTCTTATCAGTTAGCTTCGGGAGAATCGTTATTTATTACAGGGTTCTCCTTGAGTGGGGTTACCGGGATTCGCTTTGCTCAAAATAATAATTTAATTGCCGCTACAACTCTTTCGCCTAATACCGTTACAGCCATTGTTCCTTCTGGGAATATTCGTGGTAAAGCTGATTTGCTTTTGCAGAGCGGTCAGGTTTCCCCAATAGACGATTTCCCTTTATCTCCATTGGCTCGAATTACGGGAACAGCATATTCAACCGTAGGGGTTAACGCTTCTAAACCGGCAGGAAGTACGGGAACCTTGTTGTTAGTATCAGGAGAAAATTTTACTACGGGCATCTTGTATAAAACAGGGAGTAACTATCTCGGCTCAATAATGGGTCAAACGGGTGAGTTTAAATTAATTAGCGACACTCTTGTTTCCGGTCTAATCCCTACAGGTATCCCTATTGCCACCTCTGGAGGGAATGTGGGGATAAGCCCTGAGGTATCATCTGGGTTAGTCACGTTATTTTCTGACAATTATCCCGAAAGCTATCCATCGGAGTCTTATTTTACGCCAACTATAGGTTTACCTAAAATTACAAGCATCACACCATCTTCCGGTATACAGGGGGACACCGTAACTATAAAGGGAAATGACCTTTATGGAATAACCGGCGTAAATTTTACCCCATACTCAAACGTGGGTATTGGGACATATGATGCTGGGTCGATAGCCGAGATTTCCCCCGGTTTTGAGCTAGCTTTTGAGATAGGAAGCGCCGCTAGTTTGGGGAGTAGCTACGGAGAATCTTTCGATATGGTTCTCTCTGGTTTTTATGGATCGGTTACTGGGGAAAATATCTTTTTTGTATTCGGAAATCCTACAGTCTCTTCCGTAACCCCGTCTATCGAAGTCGTGCCCGGTGTCACTGGATTGTTTGAGGGAACGTGTCTATATAGTGGTACTACTCTAGAATTATGGACAGGTACAGGTCCTACGTCGACCTTTAAGTATTACTCGAACCTGCCTGTGAGCGGGTATGATTTAACCAATCACGACGTATTGAAATTCCAATACCCCGCCAGTTTCGAGACAGGAATTGAATATCGACTAAGAGCACGTAACAGGAGGAGTGCATCTCCGCATACAGACGCTGATTCTCACATAACCGTATTAAGTACTCCTTTTATCAGTGGGTTTGAGCCCTTAAGTGGAGAATTTGGAGAAGTCATAACGGTTTCGGGCCATTTAGAAAATATTGTGGAGAGTGGTTTGTCGGTGGGTCTTTCTACCGTTAGCGACTTCACCCAAACTGGCACCACTGGGTTTCGTTTTACCATCCCACCAAATACTCAAAGCGACCTCATATCAATAGCTACTAGCGGCGGATTTGTTGAGTCGACGGGATTCCTAAGTGTCACCCCAAGTGCGCCAGATATAAGCGGTTATTACAGTGGAGTTAGGGCTCCTAATATAATTGATTACGAACAGGTCTTCGCGGAAGGAGACCGGCTAACTATTTCGGGAGCACGTATGAACCTTGTCACAGGTGTAAGATTCTCTGGGCAGTCTGGTTCTTTAGATTTCAGTAATTTTGTTGAGCAGAATTATTCTGTTTTAGGGTTAGAAGTGCCCAATGCCATCAATGGGGCAAGTGGTAAGTTCCAACTTTTAGATTCTTTAGGTAGGGTCACTGACAGTAACCCTACCGGGATCAATTTAATTAGTGTTTCAGGCTTTGATAATTATTTAGCTCCTGCCGAAACGATGAAAATGACGGGCTATAACATTAGTGGCATGGACTTTCTATTCGTTTCTCCAACTGGAGGATACATTAAGACGACGGCTCACTCAACAACCCTTTTAAGTGATGGCGCCTACGCCCTAGAAACTCAAGTTCCAACAGGAATAATAGAAGGGGATATAAGAGTGACAGGAAGGTCCAATGCGATAGATAGTAATCCTTTTTACCCCGTGGGGGTCGTCACAGGCATGGAAGGGTTGAACTTGCATAGGCAAGTTTCCCCTAACACCGTCGTCTCTATCACAGGTATTAATTCATTTGACCCTAATATCGGCTCTGTTTCATCCATTTCGGAAAGTGGAAGTGGTGTGAAGATTGTGGGATTTAGTGGGTGGAGAAATCCCGTGTACCCCCATGTCGGAGTAGTGATGGCACCGCCCGCGCCCGGTTACGAAGAGCCTTTCGGTATAAAAAGTTATTCCACGGGAACAGCTACTATAGGGGGAGTCGCTAATACCTTTTATACAAAGATAGAGGTGGAGTTTCCGAGGGAAGCCATAGAGACAGGCACCCCTTTTATAATTGATCCATGGTGGACTCAGTCGTACATCTCAACTGCGCCTTCTGTAGGGACCGGGGATCTTCTTTATACTCCAAGCGAGTATACCTTAAACACTTCTTACGCTGATTTTCAGCTTCCTTCTCCCACTATAACAGGAGCCGTACTAGGAGATAGCGATCTGGGCGCTCCCTCGCATGCTTATAGTATAGTCGATAAAAAGTTAAGCTTTTATGGAACAGGAAACGGCGGCTCGCTTGCTATCACAGGGGACTCTTTTTGTGTCACCGGATTTCACCCCGTCACGGTTCAGCAAGGAGGGCTTATTAATTTAAGTGGGCAGTACTTAGACAGGGTGACAGGGTACAATTTAATAAATGGTCAAAATAGGGAGCCTTCACAATATGTGTCGGGGAATTCGAATGAAGCTCAGGTTGCTCTCCCTTATGATCTGGAGTTTGTAGGAGAGAATTTTCTCGAACTGGTAGGCGATGGGGTAAGTACTTACGCGTCTCATCTTGGGATGACTTCATCCGGGGTACGAAACAGTGATAGTGAACCTGCTCTTATACATGTTGGAGTAAGAGTAGGAACAGAAGGAATAAACTACAATATCATCTCCACAGGCGCAATGGCCCCTGCTCCACCTCAAGGCAGCACGACAAATTACACTATGGAAGAAAATGTAGGTGGAATTATCTTTTTAGTCACCAGAACTAAGTTCCCAGACGGAACCACAATGTTAGTCAGCAGTATCCCTAAGTCTTAAAGGTCAGCTTCGTTTATATCAATAAAATAAAGGAGGCGATAAAGTTTCTCTCTACCGGCTTCATCATTAACTAGATCCATAGGACTGTCCATGTTCAAATCTGGATGAGGCTTATTGAGCCATTCAGCCACATAACTATCCTCCATAACAGCGCAACACTCATTAACAAAATTAACAAACTCTATTAGTCCTTCTTTGGGGATATTCATTTGTCGCGCCGACGCTCATCGTATTGGCGACGTCTTTCATTAGTGTCAATTTTTCTATCGAGATTGTTTTGGCTACTTTGAAGCAGTTCCAGTCTTTGGATGAGGTATTCTCTTTTTTCTTTATCTTCTGTTTTGCTCAAGTACTCCAGACTCTTCTGAATTATACTTGGGTCTACCTTGGGTTGGCGAGAGGGAACCTTAATAACAGAAGGTCGCGGAGAAGAAGGGGCACTTTTTTTCTCTTTATTTTTATTTTTATCGTCCTTCTCACTCTTTTTTATCACGGTGGGCCGGTTGAAGACCGGGGCAGGGCCTATAGTCGTAGGCATTTTATGAGTAGCAAAGGAGAGTTTTTCCACCACTCCGTTATTAAGGACTTCAACTGTTCCTTTCTTTACGCTGAGAAGCTGAATCCCGCTGTCACTCCGTTGTTGGTGGTTGAGGGTGAGGAATCTTTTAGGAGTATCTTTGGAGTAGAGGAAGACGTTGGTAAGTCCTTGGTATCTCATTATACCGGTTAAGTAAAGTTTTGCTGAGGGTTTTGGGGGCGCGAGGATTGTGTCGATGGGAGGTAGAATTCCTTCGGTTAGGGAAAAGGCGTTTCTTTCGTTAATTGAGTTATATTCATTTTGGCCGCCGACGGCCGTTACTATAAAGAAGAATACAATTATTTTTTTCATAACTAAAGCTCCTGCTAGTTTACAAGGGTTATTACACTTTATTTTTTCTTGTGAATAGGGATAGTTTTGTTGGCTATCCAGTTGTGGATACGAGTAAAAGTTCTAAGTAGCCTTAAAAAAAATTTATATTTGAAAGTCTTATTAAAAGCGTCTCTTTCTGACAGCCATTCTTGTTCCTCTTCTGGGACTACGCGGTCAGAATTTTTTGGTGATTGGTGAAGTTCCAAAGTGATCAGTTCTTTTTTATCTACCTTTCCGTGCTCAAAAGTAAAGCGGAATACAACCCAATAAGAGACGTCGCCCTCTTCCTTGAGGAGGTTGTAGAAAGTTACTTCTCCTGTATGATAAACTTTATCCCACTTTTCTTTAGGACTGTTCTTTTTTGAACTCTTTAGGAAAAGATGCTGCTTATATACTTTATAGTCAAAAAGAGAATTATCTAGACTCTTTGTTTGAAAATCAGTCCTGTCGACTAACTTTTCCTGCTCTTTAGTTAATAAGCTTTTTAAATAAGCTTTAGGTACTTTTATATTGTCAAACATTCCCATGTCTTTCCGTTTCCTTTCTTGTTTCTTCGTATTTTTTTAAAGACCACCGATTGTGAGCCTCGGAGACTACCTTGCTTGCAGCCCGGCCGTTCTTCCATTCTCCTACTTTCACGCTGTCAGAGCGATCTATTTTGTAAATCCTAAAGAACTGTTTAAATATCTTAAGGTGCTCCGCTTCAATAGAGTTTAAGCGAGGGTAGCGACTTTTAGGCGTCCAGTGAGGAACCGCTATGACTTTATAATCTATTTCATCATTGTCAACAAAATCTAACACCCCCAAAACTCTACACCTAACCAAACTTCCCCTGTCTATAGGATCGTGGTTAAAAATAAGCACGTCTAGAGGGTCCCTATCTAATGCGAAAGTTTGGCTTATAAAGCCGTAATTGATGGGATACTGCAAAGATGATACAAGGCATCTATTTAATTCAAAAATATTATATTCCTCGTTGTATTCGTATTTGGTATTTGTCCCTTTCGGGATTTCTACTATACAGCTAACGTGGGCAAACCCATCGCAAGTAATTGGGATGTCGTTAACGAGATTAGGTGTTGGGTTCATCGCCCATATTGTCATGTTTAAGCACTTTAGCCTCAAGGACTTTGACTCTTTCACTGGCTTCTACAGCTTTAGACGCTGCATCTTGAGCCATTTGATCAATCTCCTGAGCTTCGTGCCTAGCTTCTTCCGAGGCTTTTCGAGCATCTTCTGCTGCGTCTTGAGTAGCCGAGGCGCAACGACGAGCTGAATCCAACATTAATCTTAAATAACCACTGGCCATATTTTTATTATATTAACTAGGGATGGTTTTTACAATTTTATCGTTTATTCGAGCTATCCCTTCAGGGGTGTCGCCGTTTTTAATTGTAAGCTTAACTTTAGCGAGGGTATTTTTTGGGTCTTTTCTCCCTATCATAGCTATCATTCTTCTTTTTTGATGGTTATCTGAGTTCTCAAATTGACCCAAATCCACTTCAAACTCCATATCTAAACTATCTATCTTTAAGTGGTTGTGCCCAGCAAGGGTCATGATGGGTATTTCCACCTCCTGTTCCCCCTCTGTAGTGGGTAAGATTATCTTTTTGGTTACTGGACGTCCGTGGTCGTCAAAATACGTCCCTATAACCCGCTTTAAATGCTCAGTTTCCACATAACGTTGAGCATAAACTACAGAGTTATAGAGACATTGGATAAGGTGATCGAACGTCTTTAGCGCCGGAGCACCTCTAAATGATCCAGATTTTGAATAAGGTAGTTTATCGTCAGCCATTAATTACTAGGCGGCGTGGCGGGAGTGTTGCTTCCTCCGCCAGCAGGAACAGGCTGAATAGCTGCTCCAAGAATGTCAAGAACTTTCATAAGCCCCTCTGGAGCCCCGTCATCCCGCGCTTCTACGTGAACTGTATATTTGGCGGAGTTATCAGTCTTGCGAATGTTTTCGCTTTTCGTGGATACGGAAGCGGTTAAATCTACTTTAACAGGAGACCACCAGTTGTCATATTTGACACTAAGGTCGGTTTTAGTATCAACAGAGCTAGTGTCCTGAGTGCTGGATTTAACCTCCATGTCGAAGTCAACGGTGGCTTTTTTAACACCTAGGTTAGGCGTTTGTATAATAGAGAGAAGGGGGACTTTGAGTTTACGGTTTTCGATTGTTGTCGTTAAGGCTCCTTTTGCATCTTTAGATTCAACTGGGGCATCATAATCAAATTCTACGGTACGTGCGCTAAGATTACCTTTGCCGTCGTCTTGCAGCCCGATATCTTTTATAAAATTTTCTGTCGTGTGAGCGAGTTGACCCTGTGCTTTTGCCGCTCCAAGCAATGGTTCCGCGATGAGTGTCCCAATAGGGAGTCCTTTGAATTGATCTGCTATACTAGCCATGTATATTGTTACACAATATTATTTGCCAGATTTGAATTTTAGAAAAATTTCTTTTAAATCTCTTAAGAAAACTCTAGCCATCTCCACTCGGACGGCATCTGTATCTTCCATAATCACGGTTTCTTTAAGTAAAGTCTCATACTTATCCTTTGCCTTTATGATAGCTTTGTAAGTTTCCGTGGGTTTAGTCCTTTCAAATTCAGATAAGTTCATCTTTTTTAAGTATTAGTTTTTTAACGCGATCAACGCGGTTTATTATTTTGTCTAAATCAGTTAATTCTCCATTGAGTTTTTTGCCTCGGTTTTGACTCAGTTCCTGAGATAGGGCTATCATTTCGCAAGATATTTGACCCAACATAAACGCCGCTGTGGAGAATTTGGATTGTGACATAGTCGTTCATAAGATGTTACATCAAAAGTCGTCTTCAAGGGAACCCGATTGTTGATATTCCCTCACTCGGCGCTCAAAAAAGTTCCCCATAGCTTGAACATCAACGACTTCACCAAGCCAAGGGAAGGGATTTTTGTCACTGGGGAAGCGGTAGTCTAGCCCGATTCCTTCTAGCCTACGGTTGCCGATATAATGCATATAGTCTACAAACATATCAGCATTAAGTCCAAGGATTCCTCTCGGGAGCACGTCTTTGGCGTAAGTTATCTCTAGTTCCACTGCTTTCTTAATCCACTCCGTAATTTCTTCTTGGAAGGTCTTGGACCAAAGCTTAGGATTTTGTTCTATAATTTGATTAATGGCATAGGTACCAAACTGGATATGGGAGCTTTCGTCGCGTAGGGTATATTTAATCTGATCCGCGATACCTTGCATTTTATTTTGCCGCCCCAAAGCTAGTAGCATAGCAAAACCACTAAAGAAAAATATGCCTTCACATACAATCCAGTAAGTAATAAAATTTCGTAAAATTTCCTTTTTTCCTTCTTGAGTATGCGGGTTAAAATCCTTTCTGCTCAAGTCGGTAGTAATTTCCATTAAGAAATCATCTTTAGCTTTTATAGAAGGGATGTTTTCGTAAGCACGATAAACTTCATCTATTTTAAGATCCAAAGAATCGCAAACATAAACAATAGTAAGGTTATGAAGGCTCTCCTCAAACGCTTGTCGTAAAATATACTGGCGACACTCAGCATCAGTAATGTAACGAAAACCACTAAGCAAAAGATTATTCCCAACAAGAGATTCGCTCCCAGCAAAAAAGCCAAGCGAACGTTTAACCAAAAGTTTTTCATCATCTGTAATGTCTCCATTCTTCCACTGCTTAATATCTTCAGCCATAGAAATCTCTGTAGGCATCCAATTGTTAGCACACCCTTTGAGGAATAAATCCCAAGCTGTTTTGTGTTTGTGGGGTAGAATACAATTAACCCCAGCTATATCTTTCCCTAGTATTTGTCCAGTCTTTGAGTCACTCATTTGACGTATAGTAATGTGATTGTAGTTTTAAATTTCCCATATAAGTGTTGAACCCTCTGTGACCTAGACTTATGTCGGTCACGACATTTATTTCTCCACCTAAAGATTTCCACAGCTTGCAGAAACCATAATCTTCACTTTCGTACTTCTTTGTTTTGGGGTTCACTTCGCAGCGAAAGATATCATAAAAATTATCCCCAGCTTGCATATAGCCATCAATATCATTGACGTATTTTATTTCCGGCTTAGCAGCGATTATTTTTTCTATGCATTCACGTTTTATTAACATAAAGCCCGTGGCTGCGTAGTTGGCTTGCACTATATCTTGCTTTTTAGCTTTCTTTAACTCTTCATTTTCTATCTCCGTCGAAAAATCCGTGGCTAAATGTCTCCAGTGTTCGGGCATTTTACCTGTAGAAGCCATTGCTTCTATTTTTTGGCCATTAAAGTACTTCTTCGGATAAACCCCCACTGTTACGTCTTGGTCCGCATCGATAAGCTTCATTACGTCAAACGCAGAAAACTGGGTATCCGTATCTATAAATAATAAATGAGAGTAGTCCTTGTTTAGCATAAAAGCTACCGAGGCGTTTCGCGCCCTGCTTATTAAGCTTTCAAACCATATAGAGCGCAGTCCTATCTTTACTCCTTGCTGTCGGCACACGGACATTAGATCGATAGTGCTCATCATATAGTCCGAATGAACCATTCCCGTATAACCAATAACCGGGTAGAATATATTTACTTTAGAATAATCCATTACTGACAAGCCTCACACGCTTCAGGGTTGGCGATAGAGCATGCTATTTGTTCTTCTTCGGTATATTCTTTTTTAGTTGATTTCTCAACCTTAGATGCCCCCCTGTTACGTAAGTAATAGGTAGTTTTTAATCCGGCTTCCCACGCGGCCATATAAATATCGTTCAAGTATTTAAGACTCGTCCCCTTGTTGTACAGGTTAAAAGATATGCCTTGGTCAATCCATTTCTGGCGAGCCGCATTACATTCAATTAGCTTAAACATATCGCGATCAAAAGCAGTCTTATATTTTTCACGATACTTTTCCGGAATATCAAGAAGCATGACATCACCGTCAACTTCCTTAACCGCTTCTGCAAGTTGAGGGCTCCATAACCCTTCCTTCTTCATATCGTTTACAAACTGCTCATTAACAACGTAAAAGTTTCCACTCTTACATTCGTACACGAACATCACCGAGAAGTTCGGTTCGATGCTCTGCTCCACACCGTTAATATAACCAATAGTGGCAGTAGGAGCAATTGCCATAGTGTTACTATTTCTGATTCCATATTTTAAAATGTGTTCTCTTACTTTTTTCCAATCAAGTTTTCCCCGCACGGGTGTCTTTGGAGTTTTTTTTCTAAAATCTAAGAGGGCATTGTAGGTATCGATTGGCAATTGCCCTTTTTCCCACAAAGAACCTGCGTAAGTTTTATAACTTCCTCTTTCCTTCGCTAATTCACTAGAAGACAGGATCGCGTTATAAGAAAAGAATTCAGTTAGCTCATCAATAAATTTTACAGCTTTATCTGAATCGTACTGTATATCCAGAATTTGTAGAACGTCATGAGTCGCCATCATACCTAGTCCGATTGGTCGATGTTGGAGGTTAGCGTTTTCGGCTTCCTTGGTTGGGTAAAAATTTAAATCAATTACATTATCCAGAAGTCTAATAGCAGTCTTAATTGTAGACGCTAATAAATCCCTATTTAAGCCATCATCAGTAAGGTGGTTTTTCAAATTGACGCTACCAAGATTACAGACAGCAGTTTCTCCTATTTCTACTTTTTCCCCGTCTTTATATTTGGACGGTTTAGTATGCAAAAGAATTTCAGTGCACAGATTACTTGAGTGGACTGTTCCTTGGTGTTGATTACTGTATCTAATATTAGAGGGGTCTTTAAAGGTCACCCAAGGATGCGACGTTTCAAATAAAACTTTCAACATCTTCTTCCACAGGTCTTTTGCTTTTACCTTACGGAAATTTTTAAGTTCTCCTGCTTCAGCTCTATCTACCATTTGTTCATAGACGGCCGTAAAGCAATCGCCGAAAGCTTCATGCAAATCTCTAGAGTCTGATGGGCAAAACATGTACCAATCTCCATCTTCTTGAACCCTTTTCATAAAAAGGTCAGGAACCCATGATGCGGTATTCATGTCATGGCAACGTAACCTTTCGTCCCCAGTGTTCCTCCGGAGGTTTAAAAAGTCTTCAAAGTCTAAATGCCAAGGCTCCAGATAGGCGCATCCAGCTCCGGGCCTTTTTCCGCCTTGGTTTACCGCGACAAGTGTGTCGTTGAGGATTTTGAGCCATGGCACAAGGCCTCCAGAAATCCCGTTTGTGCCTTTGATATAAGCCCCAGAAGCACGAAAATTAGTAACGTCAAAGCCAAGACCTCCAGCGTACTTACTTTTTCTGGCTTCTTGCCAGACCCCTTCGAATATTCCGTCAATGCTGTCATCAAATGTATTTAGGTAACATGAACTTAGTTGTGAGTGAGTAGTTCCGCTATTGAATAATGTAGGAGTGGAAGGAGTGTATAGCAGATTGCTAAATAGGTTGTAGAACTCAATTGCTCTTTCTTCTTTGTTTTCTTCATTTAAAGCTAACCCCATTGCTATTCTCATCCAGAACGCTTGAGGCGATTCAATTATTTTATTATTAGTGCGGATGAAATATCTATCTATTAAAATTTGTAATCCAAGATATTTAAATTTCTTATCTCTTTCTGGCGCAATAGCTTCAGATAGTTTCTTAAGGTCGTAATCTAAAAGTTTTTCATTTAAGATCTCGTTCTTTACTAGCTTCTTGACACCTTGAACAAAAGATTTTTTGTATTGCAGGTCGAAGGTGTCGGAGTCGACGCTTTCTCTAAAAACTTCCTTGTAAAGAGCGTTTACCGCCAAAGCTGACGCGACATTGCTGTAGTTGGGCTCTTTTTCTATCTTAGCGCGAGCTGACAGAATCAGAGCTTCATCAATCTCCTTAGTTGTGATTTTGTCGTAAAGTTGTAATTGAGCGTCGAGAATGACCTCGCTGGCTGACACGTTGTTTCCGTCAATACCTGCGCAAGCACGATAAACGCATTTATTTATCTTTTCTACGTCGAATTGTTCTAGTTTTCCGTTTCTTTTTTTTACTTTTATTTCCATCTTGGTAGAAAAAAATACACCCTTAATCAGGTGTGTGATTTACTTTATGTTAGACGGGGTGAGCCGTCAAGTTATTTTTCAACTATCTCTAGTTTCTCATCCGTTTTTTTTTGAAGCGCCCCTAAATACTTTTTTGCTTGCTGCAGCCCTTCTTCTGTGTGGGGGAAAGCTCCATATGACCACCTTCTTTTTTTAGACTCTATCAAATAGTATTTTTTATTTTTTTTGTTTCTTGGCATACTGGGCTAAAGATTTTACTATTTTTTCTTCTAGATCTAAAATTTGAACCTCTAGCATATCTAGCTGATTATTTTCAAAAGCTATACGGCTCACAAGTCGGGCAGACTCCTGCATAAGGCGAGTATTTTTCTTCTCCGTATCAAAATCATCCTCAAACCCAAACTCTTCATCGGCCTCATCTATCTTTTCAAAGATTATATCTGCTCTTTTTTCCCAAAACTCAACGCTTTTACAGCATAAAGTAATGGAGGCAACAAGTTCTTCTTTTTCAGCGAGAAGTTTTTTTAGGGTTTTATTTAGACTCATTTTCCAAGGTCTCTCTTATTAGTTTTAATTTATTTGTCGTGAAGCTTTCTCCCGGATTTTTAATAGGGTCCTTGCTTTTAAGCTTTGCGTCTTCCCAAATAGAAGCTTCTATCACCTGATTCAGTAGCGTAAGTACCTGCTGGTAAGAAGTATGCGAAATAGTTTTATCTTCGCTCATTTAAGAAAATTCTATTTTAAAAGTAAGAATTTGTCAAATTCAATTTCTCTCCAAGTTGCTGATGCTGAAGACCTTCGATGTTGGGAGTGGCACACAGCCATCCGTTGTTTTGGGTCTTTGTATTCGCTGGTCATTGTTGGGCTAGCCATGCAAGAATTAATAAAGTCTTCTTTTTGCTGGCCCTTTTTTGGCGTTGGAAGAGGCATATAATATAATTACACAAAAAAACCGGGCCGAAGCCCGGTTCTTTAAAACCCTTTACTTAATTGTGATTTCTTTGGGTTTGTGTTTATTTTTCTTTTTAAACAGTAGCCTAAATATCCCGTCTTTCAGGGTAGCTTCAGCGGTTGCTGGATCGGCTTTTTCAGGGATGGGATAAGTTTCTCCAAACTTAACTTCTTTCCCTCGTCTTGTTGTCTTTCCTTGTAAGTTGAGGTGTCCGGAAGAATCCACGTGGACTTTTACATCATCTTTTGTGAATCCGGGCATTTCTACCTCAAAAATATAAGAACTATCTTCCTCAAGGAAAGAGTTCTGATAGTCTTTGTATAGCGAGCGGTCTATTTCAGCGAATAACGGCGTTGCAAAATCTAGCAAGCCCCTTCCAAACGTTGTTGGTGCGTACATGCCTTCTTTATAGCAAGGGTTGTGCCAAAGTGGGACACGGGCCTGTTTCTTAGGGAAAACTCAATTTTACCCAAAAAAAAATGGGACAAGTGGGTCAGATGGTATCGTACGATAGGGAGCGGATATCATACATTGACACCACTTCGGTTTCCAGTGGGTTTTCGAATTTGGATATTTCAAAATATTCCTCATCTACTACTTTCTCTACTTTTCCTCTCCATGTGGCACCGCCTTGAGAACGTACTACTTGCACGTCGGTGCCGACCATTTTGGAGTTGTATGATATCATTTCCGCGGGGGAAGAATTAGTGTTTTGCATGGGGTGTTAGTTTCCGGAGCTTCCGAAGCCTTTTTCTCCCCTTTTCGATTCATCGAGAGAACTAACGACTTTCCAGTCGGCGCTGTGACATTTCTCAATAATTAATTGAGCTATTCTGTCGCCCGGTTTTATATCTATTTTGTTTGCTGATCCAAACATTGCTTCAAAAGCGTTAGGTTTTAGATTATAACTCTCGAAGTTCAAGTTTATCAATAAAACTTTTATTTCTCCGCGATAGCCAGAATCTATTACTCCCGCCATTACATCTATTCCTTTTTTACACGCTAAACCGCTTCTTGGGGCGATGCGGCCATAAAAACCTTCAGGTATTTTTATATTTATACCTGTAGAAATGAGTTTCCTCTGAAAGGGCTCCAGCGTTTCGTATTGGGTTGAAAACAAATCGTAACCGGCGTCAGCGGGGTTAGCCCTGAAAGGCTCTTTTCCGTCAGGGTGTAGTTTGCTGTATTTAATTTCCATACTGGATGCATTTTATTTGGTAGAATTCAAAAATTTCTAAAGCGCTTTTATCTCTTTTGTAGATTTCTTTGTAAATCACCTTCTCGATTCCGTAGGCGGCTATCGCAGTGGCGCAAGAAGAACATGGCAGCAGGGTGGAGGCAAGCATTTTAGCTTCTCCTCGTTTTATTAAGCTTAAACAGTTAACCTCTGCGTGAATCATAAATGGGCGGCGGTGATTTCGGTTTTTCATGAAACCGTAGGAGACATTTTTTCCCGGCGCAAGTCCGTTATAGCCAATAGCTATAACCATGTTCTTTTCGTTCAAGGCACACGCCCCTACCTTTTGGTAGATATCCTCACTTCTCTCCGCTGCTGTGGCGGCGATGTTCAAGGCGTACTCTTCCCATGAAAGGCGCATGCGTTGAGTTTTCATCAAAGGGGCACCTAGTCAAGAAAAAACGGATTTTTTCCCGAAAAGGGGTTCCTCTTTGTTTTTTTCAAAAATCTTTATTAAAAAAGTTGACATCGTGCCCCGCGGAACTTAAAACTCTTTTTGTAGCATTTCTGTCTTGTTACATAAAAAAGGTAGACAGGTCCGCAATCTATTGTGCCCACCGCTGCTGTCGGAGACTTGCAAGTGGGGGAACCGATAAACTAAATTTATTGGGCGGGTAGTAAAGGTGATGTCATATGGGTGGAAACTACCACACACCCGAAAAAGACTAGCCGGGGAGTATTCTCAGGGAAAAGGAAGAAAGATTGCCGATGTTTTGGTTAACCTCCAAATACGGGGAAAGTCTCCGTTTCACTTCGACTTTCTAGGGAAAAGTTTATATAATATTTTATTAATAAATTTAATTTAAATGAACTACAAGTTTAAGAACATAGGAATAGGGGGAGTAGCCGGTTGTGGGAAGAATACGGTTGCTGAGATAATAATTAAATTATTGCAAAGAATGGAGCTCCCGTACAGGGAGCTTTCAATTGCTAAGAACTTAAAAAAGGAAGTATCATGCGTTTCCCGTGAACTTTATGGAATAGATTCTACTGACTGTACCCGGGACGAAAAGAATACGATACGGCCTTTTCTCGTATCTCATGGAGAAATAAAAAGAGATTTATCAAACGGTAGACACTGGATAGATCAAATATCTAAAGAATTAGCCCCCGAAAAAATAAATATTATAACTGACATCAGATTTAACAAATACGAGAAAGATGAAGTTTTTTGGTTAAAAGAAGAAATAAACGGGGTTTTGATTCACGTTTCTCGGTATGATGAAGTGGGAGGGAAGCGTATTTACATGCCCCCAGCAAACGATACGGAAACGATTAACGACCCCTTAGTAAAGGAGGTCGCTGACTTTAAACTGAACTGGAGAACAGAGAAAGAAGACGTAAAAAAAATAATTTCAGCCCAAAAATTATTAAAATGGGTAAAGAAGTTATATGTTTGAAGATTCTTCCATTGCGCAGAAGCAATGCCGTCCCATGGTAGCTTATTCAGGAAGAGGAGCTAACCTTTTGTTAACTTCGGAAAATCTATCTCAATTTCATCATTTAAAATTCAGCAAAATAGACGCAGTTTACGCTTATGACGTCAGTATATGTCGCTTTGACAGTATGTTATTCTCTGATAACTTGGAGCTTAATTATGCTTTCTTGATTCAAACTTCCGTTAAATCTGACGACCCTAACGAGACAGATTTTAGGGATGCAAATATTTTTTTAGAAAATAATTTTGACGATATGATCGAATACTTTATAATTTTACCACGTATGTTTAAGAGGCATCGTCGTTATGTTCTTGACTTAGAAAGAGATAAGGACTGTTCTTTCGAGGACTTTACGGTTAAGATAGAATTATGGAAGAAAGCTGCTGGGATAAGGTAAGCGACAACTATTTAGTAGAAAGAATTCGCTTAAATAACTGCGAAAGAAGCCTCACTGAGCTTATCAAGAGGCACTCCCCCCTCTGTTTTAAGATATTAAAAAAATATTCCAGTAGTTTTTATGCCAACAACATCGACATAAACGAAACTTCTATGGATAAAAATTTAATTATCTGGAATTCAGCAAAAAGTTTCAGTATTCATAAAAACGTAAAATTTTCGACGTGGCTAGCTAATCAAATTAAATATTTTTGCTTAAATTCCATAAATAAAAAAGTTAAAGACCGTTTAGTAAGCACAGAGGACGAAATACTAGACGCCTTAAAAGAAAAAGAAGGAGATGCCCCCACTGAGGACCTATTTGAATTCACAGGTAATATTCTTGCCCAACTAAGAGACACTCGGATAAAAAAAATATTCTCTCTAAGGTATTCGAATGTCACCAAAAAACCCTCGTGGGCTAAAATAGCTCAAAACTTAGAGATCAGCACTCAAACCGCAATCAATCTGCACAATAGAGGGCTAGCGGTATTAAGAAAAAAAATAGGAAGCGAAAAATTTCTCGATTCTATTTAAAAAAAGTGTTGACAACGTGACCCGCCCTCTATAATATAAAGACTCTTATGTCTGAAGAACAAAAGAACAACGACTGGAAGGAGCGCGAATTAGGTGCTCTATGGGTAAAGAAGAGCCTAACTGGAACTCAATACATGACAGGTCACGTCGAATTAAAAGACGCGTCAGGTAAGGTTCAGTTGGTCGTCTTCAAAAACAAACACAAATACAATGAAGACGGAAGCGTTGCTAACGACAAGGCTCCCGATTTTCGCTTGTATATGAGCGAGGGCCGCGAAGAGGGCAAACAAAACACTAACGCTTCTGCACCAGCCGCACAGGCTAGTGCCACTAGCGAATCACTGGAGTTTTAATGTCCGACTTCGCCTTACATCTACCACTTAACGGTGTAAGTTTTGGTCAGGTTAGCACAGCCCTTCTGCGTGAATTTCACCAGAGGGGCGTGCAGCCTTCTTTATTTACAGTAGGTCAATCCGATTTAAGCTCTCAAGAAGTAGATGAAGACTTCAACAAGTGGATAGAGTCTTGCATTAAAAAATCTTTTGAAGAGTACAATAGAGATACTCCTATTTTTAAACTGTGGCATCTAAACCACGAAAGCTTAACATCTTACGGAAAAGATCAAACACTATTTACCTTTTATGAACTTGATCACCCTACCAGCTACGAAATAAATATAGCGCGAAACCAGAAGAACTTAATTGTTAGTTCTAATTATGCCAAAAACATTCTCGAAGAGCACGGCTTAGAAAATTGTCATTACGTGCCACTCGGATTCGATAAATATAATTTTAATGTAAAAAATGAAAAATATCTTGAAGGAAAGATAGTTTTTAACATTACAGGCAAGCTCGAGAAAAGGAAGCATCACGCTAAAGTAATTAAGGCTTGGCTTAAAAAATACGGAAACAATAAAGATTACGTTCTCCAGTGTGCCATCGCTAACCCCTTCATGAAAGAGGACGAATTTAAAGCTCGCATAAGTCAAATACTGGAAGGTAAAAACTACTTTAATATCAATTTTCTAGGAATGATGCAAAAAAATAGCCTTTACAACGACTTCTTAAATTCTGGAAATATAATTCTAGGAATGTCGGGAGCCGAAGGATGGGGGCTGCCTGAATTTCAATCTATAGCGCTGGGTAAGCACGGCGTAATACTTAATACCACCTCTTATAAAGATTGGGCGACGCCAGAAAATGCTATTTTGGTGGAGCCTAGTGGAAAAATAGACTCTGAAGACGGAATATTCTTTAAAAAAGGAAACCCCTTCAACCAAGGCCAGATTTATGATTTCAACGAAGATGCTTTTATAGAAGGATGCGAGAAAGCCGTGGAAAGATACAAAGAATCTCCCGTAAACACTGAAGGATTAAACCTTCAAGAACAGTTCCCTTATAGCAACACCGTCGACCAAATAACTAAGATAGTTAATGCCTGAATACATCTATGAACATCCTGACAGTGGCGAACAGATAACTGTTTGGCAGAGTATTCATGAAGAGCACGTTTACCAAGTTGATGATATTACTTATAATCGTGTTTACACTATCCCTCAGGCTTCCATAGACACCAAAATAGACCCTTATTCAGCTAAAGATTTCAGGGAAAAAGCGAAAGTCCAGAACGTAGGAGAAATGTGGGATCGCTCCAAAGAGCTTTCTGAGAAAAGGAAAGATAAAGAAGGGAGAGACCCCGTCCAACAGCAATACTTCAAAGACTACGCTGAAAGACGAAAGGGAAAAAAACACCCTAAAGACCCAAGTAAATTTGAATGACAAGATTATATTAGTTAGTGACTTTTTTATCGATGATTTCGTAGGTGGCGCAGCTTTAAACGACGAGGAGATATTCAAGCTCTTATCGAAACGCTTTGATGTTTACAAAATAAAAAGTCGCTATCTGTACGAGGGGTTCATCCAAGAGAACCTCGATTCTTTTTTTATAATATCCAACTTTTTCGGGGTTAATCCCGAGTTAAGAGACCTGATACAGAAAAACTGCAAATATATTCTTTACTGTCACGATTACAAGTTCGTCCAGCATACTAACCCAGCCCTTTATCCTAATTTTCACGTTTCCCCAAATGAATTGATTAATGTAGATTTTCACTGGAACGCTCATAGGATTATCTGCCAGACTCAATTTCAAAAAGATATTTATGATAGAAATCTTGAGCGCCCACTTAAAACTGTCAATTTTTCCGGCAATCTCTGGTCTGAAGAGAGTCTAGACCTACTAGAGAGCCATTGCGATAAGGAGAAAAATGATCGGTCCGTCGTAATAGAATCTCCATACCCCCAAAAAGGCACCCAAGCTTCAGCTCAATTCTGTAAAGATAAACAGTGGAACTTTGACATTATTAAAGATCCCGATTATAAATCTTTTTTAAATAAGTTGTCCAGCTACTCAAAGCTAGTATTCCATCCTACAACGCCCGAAACTTGCTGCAGGCTCGTACTTGAAGCTAAAATGATGAACGTGGAAGTGGTGACAAATGAATTAATAGGGGCTTCTTATGAAGATTGGTACACTCTTAGCGGAAAAGATTTGATAAACAAAATGAGACTCAAAAGAGAAACTTTTGCTGATTTCATTAGTGAAATAAGAAGAAATGAATCCTAAAATTTCTATAATAACTTCCCTTTACAAAGGGGGAGCTTATATTAAAGGCTTCTTGGAAGACATAGTCAACCAAACCATCTTTGAAGAAAAGTGTGAGTTAATAATCGTAGATGCTAATTCCCCAGATAATGAAAAGGATATTATTCTAGAATATCAAAAAAAATATCCGAATATTGTTTATTCTAGATTAGATAAAGACCCCGGTATTTACGCTTGCTGGAACACTGCGATAGAAATGTCTCGAGGACAGTTTCTCACTAATGCTAATGTTGATGACCGGAAGAGCGTTAAGTCCTTAGAGATACATTTAAAAGTAATGGAGGACAACTCTAAAGCTGATGTAATATATGGAGACATTTTAGTTACGCAGTCGCCCAACGAAACCTTTGAAAATAACACAGCTATAGGAGTATACCCTTCTCCACCTGATGCCTCTTTGGATGCAATTCTAAACCGAGGAGCCCCCCACAATAATCCCCTTTGGAAGAAAAGTCTTCACGAAAAGAGTGGCATGTTTAGCCACAAGTATAAATCAGCAGGAGACCTAGATATGTGGTTGCGCTTTTTAGAGAACGGAGCTAAATTTGGAAAAATTAACGCTCCACTAGGTCTTTATTACATGAACCCGGCTGGTATGTCTACCAATAAAGAAACCAACGAATGGAAAGCTAAGGAAGAAGAAGAAGTTAGGCGCAAGTTTCATGAAAGGAACATGTAGAAAGATTTATTACAAATGAAAACTTTTCTAGTTACAGGTGGCAGAGGTTTTATCGGTAGTTATTTTGTCGAACTCTGCCTCAAAAACGGCCACAGCGTTATTGATGTTGATAAACTTACTTACGCGGCTAGTAGATCTCTTCCTTGGGATGACCACCCTAATTATACTTTTATTGAAAAAGATATAAAAGACATAGATCATCTACCTCTATGCGATATCATAGTTAATTTTGCAGCCGAGAGCCACGTGGATAACGCTATAGCGTCGCCAAATGTTTTCGTAGAAACAAACGTTAAGGGAACATTGAACTTACTAAATCTTCTCCGAGGGAAGCCTTATGACAGGCCTCTTTTTGTGCATGTAAGTACGGATGAAGTTTATGGAGATTACGATTCAGAAGTATTAGGCAGAACTGAAGATGACGTATTAACACCAAGCAACCCTTACGCGGCCAGTAAAGCAGCGGCCGATATGTTAGTTCTAGCTTGGGGAAGAACGTATGGTATAGATTATCAAATAACAAGAAGCAGTAATAATTATGGGCCGCGACAATACCCTGAAAAACTCATACCCCGGATAATAAAATCTATTACAGAAAAATCCAAGATACCCATGCATGGAGATGGCCTATACTATAGGGACTGGTTATACGTAGAGGATAATGCGGCGGCTATCTACAAAGTTTGCTTCTCTGAACAGATTAATAATATTTGGAATATATCAGCCTACCACCATCTTAATAACATAGAAGTAGTTAAAGAAGTTTGTGGATGGTTTGATATATCTGACTACGAAAACCATATACAGTTTATTGAGAATCGTCTTGGTCAAGATTTACGCTACAAGATTTCTTCAAAAAAAATAAGAGACACTTTAAGCTGGGAGCCATCAAAAGCCGGGCAGCTTTTTAATTTTACAAATGAATAAATTTTTTTGCACTATAGTTGATAAGAAATATTTACCTTTCGGCAGAGCTCTTTTAGACTCCCTAAGATCTACCACCTCTTCTGAATTCACCCTATTTTTCTTATGCCTTGATGACGAATCTTTTAATGCGTTAGAAAATGAAGCTTCAGTTCAAAGGATAAAACTTTCTGAAGTAGAAGATTTTAACCCACTCTCTGTCAACTATAAAAAAAAGAAACCGTATAACGAGTACTGCTGGTCCCTCGCTTCAACTTTCTGTCGTCATCTTTTAGAAAAAGAAGAAACATCGCATATTCTTTATATTGATTCGGATATTCTTTTTTATCAAGACATCCAAATAGTATATGATGAAATAAAAGATTCTAGTATAGGAATAATACGTCACCGTCACAATACTTCTCTTTCTCCTGATGGAGAGTTTAACGTAGGCATAGTTTATTTTAACAATGATGAAGACGGTAAGTCATGCGCTAGATGGTGGAATGAGACAATGTTATTAGAAAAGAGGCCCGACTTAGCCACTATTGGTGACCAAAAATATCTTGAAGAATTTCCTAAAATATATGGCGACTCGGTAGCTATTCTAGACAAAACTTTTGCCCACGGAGCCCCTTGGAACTTTAGGCTTTATTGTTATGACACTTACCCCTCTAAAGGTACTATTATATGGGGCGATAAAGAACAGCCTTTAGTTTTTAACCATTTCTCCCGTTTGTCAATCGATGAAAAAACAGGTGATATAAGCCCTACATCAGGATGGTACGCCGATCATACTTTTAATTTTGAAATATTTAAAATGCCTGTCGTTAGGCATTTTTATATGGACTACCTCTCCAAAATTAAACCTTATTATAAAAAATGAAGATTGCCTTTGCTATGATTGTTTTTGAGGGCGATTTCGTCCTTCAACAATGTTTAAAACAAATCTATCCTTTTGCCTCTCAAATTTTAATTGCCGAAGGACCGGTAAAATATTGGCAAGATCAAGGAAGAACAACCTCCACGGATAAAACTAACTCTATTCTTAAGAACTTTCCCGATCCCGATAATAAGATTATAGTGACCCATGGTCAATACTCAGGGAAAGATGAGCAGTGCAACGCTTATATGCAGAACTTGGCCCCTGACACTGACTTTTTATGGATGGTTGACAGTGACGAGATTTACAAAACCGATGACATTGAATCCACTATTAACTTTCTTAAAGAGGTACAGCCTACAAGTGTTGGAGTAAGAAGCTGTTCTTTTTTTGGAGGGTTTGATGATTATTTAACTGGGTTTGAACTTAATAAGGATAACTTTTTGAGGATTTTTAAAGTAACCCCGGGCAGTAAATGGTTGACCCACCGCCCACCGACAATGGGTCACTCGACCCCTATAGAAGAAAAGCATATAGATAGCGAATTTTTCTTAGCTTTGACAGGGGTGCAAATGTACCATTACTCTTATACTTTTCCTCTTCAGGTTTACAATAAAATACAATACTATAAAGCTAAAGTCAGTAAAGAAAACTGTATTGACAATTATTTTGAAAAAATTTATTTACCTTGGATAAACGCTCATTTACCGGAAGAAAGGAGTATAATAGAACAGGTATACCACGGGGTTCACGAATTTAAGCCTGAAGTAAGAGGGGAATGCTTTACAAAACCCTTCGAAGGGAAGCATCCAGAAGCTATAGAGGAGGACCTCAAGCCTCTAAGAGAAAGAATCAACAAAGAGCGGCAGCAAATAAATAATGAGTGACGCAGGACAACTAAAAGGAAACCTTGTTGTAAAAAATAAAATTCTTTCCGGTGAAGTTTTTTCGGCAGGGAAATTGGGAATGTCAGAATTTCTCGGAGTACAGGTTAAATTAGCGAAAGTCCCTTTCCCCCCTCATATTCGACAGCTACTTACCGTGAATGCTGGAGTTTTCCCCGACCAAACCGATGTATTGAATTCTTTTTTGGATCTCTACATTGAATCTACTTCAAGCTTGGATATTCTCGCAAGCTGGATAGACAGAGATGAAGAATTTGTTTCGCTGGGCAATTCAAATTTTTCTACTTGTCCCATGAGGTCTTTAGAACCTTACTACTTTGAAGAAGGATGGAGTACGGCCCTAGAAGGCAAGTCTGTTACTGTTGTGACTCCATTTGATAAAAGCGTCTTGTCTCAGTACGAGCGAAGAGATAAGGTGTGGGGAAGTAAAAATACTCTTCCCGCCTTCAACCTTTCCGTGGTGAAATCTCCTTTTCACAGCATGAGAAAGAGTGAGTATAGTGATTGGTTTGAGGCGTTAGACGACCTATATAATAAATGTGTCGATTTTGATCCCGATATTGTGATTGTGGGAGCGGGGGCTTTTGCACTGCCCCTTATTCATAAATTAAAAACAAAGGGGATTTCGGGGATTCACATGGGAGGAGGCACGCAAATTTTATTCGGAATAAAGGGCGCCAGATGGGATGATCACGAGGATATATCTAAGTTTATTAATGACAGCTGGATTCGCCCGTCAAAAGAAGAAACTCCAGAAAATCAATCTCTCGTAGAAAACGGATGCTATTGGTAATATAATGAAGATACTATTTAATGATTTAGCCAGTCAGTGGAAAGAAATCAAGGACAACTGCGCTCCTTCGCTTGAAAAATTATTAGACTCTGGAATGTATATAGGAGGGGAGGCTCTTGAGGAGTTCGAGGAGGCGTTCGCTTGCTATACTGGGCGTAAATATGCGGCCGGTGTATCCAACGGTACAGATGGTCTTAAATTAGCAATCCAATCGTTTGAATTTTACAAGGATTCTACTGACGTTATTATGCCAGCTAACGGCTACATTGCAGATGTATTAGGAGTGGCTCACCAAACGCAGGGTAACTTTGATATATCTTTAATCGATTGTGATAATTTCTTTCAGCTCGACTTAGATAAGGTAGAAAAGCATTTGAAGCGGTGGCGGAAAAAGTATAATAATTGTATTATACTGGCGGTTCATCTTTACGGGCACCCCGTTCACATACAAAAACTCAAATGTTTAGCTGATAAATATAATTGTAAAATCGTAGAAGACGCTTCCCAAGCGCATGGAGCATTAAGTGATGACGAAATGGTCGGGTCTTACGCTGATTTATGCGTTTATTCCCTGTATCCCGGTAAGAACCTAGGGGCGATGGGAGACGCGGGAATCATAACAACAGATAACCCGGATTATTACAAAAAGATTTGTGAGTTAAGAAATTATGGGTCACCTAAAAAATACCACAATAATGATATAGGATGGAATAATCGTTTAGATCCCATTCAGGCCGTTTTTTTAAAACATAAACTTCCTCACCTTGATAGATGGAATTTGAAAAGAAAGGAGATTGCCAACAAATACGCCGAAGGAATCAACTCATCCTACGTAGTTACTCCAAAAAACGCTCCCCATGTTACGCGTAATTCTTACCACATATACCCCCTTCTAGTTGACGAAAGGGAAGCTATACAAAATCACTTAAACGAACGTAAAGTTCCAACCCTGATTCATTACCCCATTCCCCCCTACAAAAGCGCCCCTTTTGAAGGCCTGAAAGATCGTGCCGAGTATTTTTCGGGGCCACCCACCAATACCGATGAGTTTGCTGACAAGCTTTTAAGCTTGCCTATGCATCCTTTTTTGTCAAACGCTCAAGTAGAGCATATAATAAATGCAATAAATAGCTTTAGATCTTAATCATGGAGATAGATTATACTAAATATCTAAAAGAGTTTCACGATCTTTACGAGAGACGTCCTATAGACGACAATGAAGGAGGAATGAAGTCGCCCCACCTTTTTGCCACTTTTAACCTTTTAAGAAAACTTAAACCCTTATTAATAGTAGAGAGCGGCGTATGGAAAGGACAGGGTACATGGCTAATGAAACAAGCGTTGCCTCAAGTTAATATTCTTTCCTTTGATGTAGACTTTGGCAATTTAGTCTATAAAGACCCAGAGGTGAATTACGTTCAAAACGATATTAAGAACATAAATTGGGATACCGTATTTAATGATAACCCTAAGATTAGACCGGAAGATGCTCTAGTTTTTCTGGACGACCACCAAAACTTCGCAGAGAGACTCGTCTTCCTGAAAAACTCCCCCTTCAAACATATCGTATGTGAGGACAACTACCCGTCTAACCAAGGGGACTGCCTCTCCCCCAAGAAAATAAGAGCTGGAGGACCTTATGTTTTAGACGCAAATGGTCAAAAAAGTTTTCACACCGTTCAGCCAGAAGAAGAAATGCTCTTTGAAAGGACGGTAGAGGAATACGTAGAATTCCCCCCTATTTTTAGTAAAGAAAAAACTCGATGGGGAAATCCTTGGGCTGACTACGAGACCCCTCCTTCTATCTGTAGTGAAACCGGTGATTATCCCTTATTTGAAACCGATTCTGAAATCGGCAGTTATACTTGGATTTGTTACATGAAACTTAAATGAAAAATATCCCTGTTGTTTTTATACATTTCAATCGCCCCTCTAATCATGTGGAACCTTTTCGTGACGGTATATTCAAGGCGACCAGCGAGCAGGCCCTCCGAACGGGAAACGAGGTACGTCTCATTTCTAACGAAGAGCTTCAAATCGAAGATAAAAACTTTTCTTATGCTCACCTGAAAGACTATTGGCCCGAAACAGTAAACGCCTTTCAAAAGAATTATGAAAACTTAAGCACAAACGACGCTCAGATAGAACTAATCTGTTTTCTTCGATGGTTTATACTTTTGGATTTTATGGAAAAGAATGACCTCCCTATTGTTTTTCATTCGGATACGGACGTTATGATTTATACAGACGTGACGGAAGAGTACAAACGCAAATACAGCCAATTTGAAATGACGTTAGTCCATCGTTCGTGTGGGGCCTCTTCTTTTATAACCCAAAAATCTTTGAAAAAGTTTTGTGATTTCGTATTTAATCATTATCAAAACAAAAATTCTTACGAATTCGCTAAAATGAAAAACGTTTACCTCACCCGTTTAAATTTTGGCCTTAATGGAGGGGTGTGTGACATGACACTGCTCGAAGCCTTTCACTATAATGCGGATGATGGCGGAGGACCATGTCGTATTGGGGAAATGATGCACGTAATCGGAGGAACGGCTTACGATCACAACTTTAATGTAGACGATGGTGTCTACAACCACACTGGCGAGCACAAAGATGTAAAATTTTATGACGGCAAACCTTATTGCTACCATCAAGTTCTGGGCGACTTCATCCTTTTCAACGGGTTACACCTACAAGGTCCCGCAAAAAAACACTTAAACAAATTAATAGAAGAGCAAAAAAAATCTTACGGAACTCCCCCTCCAGCATCTTTAAAAAAATGAAACCCCTCAAAGTTAATAAATCACCAAAAGGACAACTCGTTGTTCAAGAATTTCAAAACTTTCCCTTTAGCCCTAAAAGGTTTTTTGTGGTAAGCGGCGTAGGCAAAGGAGAAACCCGGGGATACCACGCCCACCGCGAAGAAAGTCAAGTTCTTATATGTCTTAAGGGAAAAATAACTTTAAACAATGAGGCCGTGGAAGGAGTTTTTAATAAAGAGACCTTACTGCCTAACGAATGTTTTTTTCTAGATAAATTAGTTTGGTCGGAACAGACTTATGAAGAGGAAGATACTATTTTATTATGTTTTTGCTCCGAAAACTTCAATGAAGACGAATACATCAGAAATAAAGAGGAGTTTTACAAAATATTAAGAAATGAATCAGGCTAAAATGAAAAACATCTGCGTTCTGATAACTGGAGTTGTGCGACCCGACACCGACAGAGTTTTTAAGAATATTAAAAACACTATCGAAACTGTTGGCGCGGTTAATTGTGATGTATACATTCTAACATATCGCAGTCCTGAAGCAGAAGAGCTAGAAAAACAGCTCAACCGATCATCCCTAGATGTTAGTTTTTATCTAATCGATCCCATAACTGCAGCGCAAGGGGGTCAGAGCGGGAATAATTATCGAATGTTTAAGAGTATTGAACTGCTTATCTCTCACGTAGATAATTTTTTAGATTATAAGGTTGTATTAAGACATAGAATCGATTGCGAGCTGCTCGAAATTGAAATACCAGAAGAAATAAAACAAGACACTTACTACGCCCCGTCGCTTGAGTGGGGGACTTTTGATAACATTGCCTTATGCTCTCCTCAAGTAGCAATGAAAATGTTTTCTACTGAAGGGGTAAACTTTAACGTAATAAACCCTCATCAGGTTATAGACAATACTTTATCTCGTAAAAAAATATCATTAGCCCCCTTTAACTTCAAAAAACAGCTTTACCAATCTGGAGCAGATATTGTTCTAGGAACCCCTCAATGGTCTAAGAGAGACAGAACCTTTGAATACAAAGACGAGTGGATAAGTATTGAATAAAGATGAAAATTATCATACCTATGGCAGGGATTGGTTCCCGATTCATGACTGCCGGATACACCGATCCAAAACCATTAATAGAAGTTAATGGTAAGATGATTATTGAATATATCCTCGATATGTTTAATGAACAGGATGAACTTGTATTTATTTGCAATCAAAAGCATCTAGAAGAAACAAATATAGAAAATGTTTTAAAGCGATTAGCTCCTCGATCTACAATTGTTTCAATGCCTATGCATAAACTTGGCCCTGTTTACACAGTGCAGAAAGTTTACGACCTGATAGAAGACGATGAAGAGGTAATCGTATCTTACTGTGACAACCCCTACATATGGAACCGAGAAGAGTTTGAGGCTCATGTTCGCCATAATAATTTAGATGGATGTGTACTTTCTCATACCGGATTCCACCCCCATACCTTAAACAATACTAAAATGGCATTCATGAAAGATCAGGATGGGATAGTGACGGAAATAAAAGAAAAAGAATGCTATACAGATAACCCAATGAACGAACACGCTTCTACTGGGACTTATTACTTTAAGAAAGGCTCTTATATTAAGAAATATTTTGATCTAACAATGGAAAAAAATATAAATTACAATGGGGAATATTATGTTACTCTCGTTTATAATTTACTTATCCAAGACGGGTTGAAAGTTGGTTATTATGATACGCCTTTCGCGACAGTGATGGGTACCCCTGAAGAAGTTGAAAACTTCGAGGCTTGGGCCAGTATCTTGACCAAAGGGCAAATAAAATCCGAAAAAGACCTTTTAAAGTGCTATAATTATTGGACGGATTACCACCGCTTATAAAATTATGATTCTTTACTCGCATCGTGGAAATTTAAACGGAAAAAATCCAGAGCTGGAGAATACCCCTGCGTATATAGACGAGGCTCTATCTGCTGGTTTTTCTGTGGAAGTGGATATTTGGAGAAATGATAAAAAATTTTTTCTCGGCCACGACGCTCCCAGTGCAGAGATTCCCTATGAATGGCTAGAGGAAAGAAGGAGTAAACTAGTAGTTCATGCTAAGAACTTCAACGCTTTTAGTGCTCTTACTTTTCACCATCTTAACCGCGATAAAGAGTTGGCAGTTTTTTTTCATGAAAACGATAAGTATTCCCTCGTTCATAACTGCCGCAATTCACATGGTATTGTGATAGATGGAATTATTTGGGCTCATTGCCTAGAGGAAATTAATTGTAAAAGTATTATCCCTTTATTGACCCGAGAAGACGTATCTAATCATTTTCCCAAAAAACAAATTTGGGGCGTATGCTCAGATTATGTGGCTGATATGAAAGGATGACGGGACTTATAACACTGGCCGGTGACGGAAAAAGGTTTAGCCAAGCAGGGGAAGAGGTTCCCAAACCTTTGCTAGAAGTCGGGGGTGACCCAATGATAATTAAAGCAGTAAACTGTTTGCCGACTTTTGAAAAATATGTGTTTGTTTGCAGGAGCGAACATTTAAAAAAATATCAAATAGATGAGCTATTAAGGATTCACTACCCAAACTGCGAGTTTGTAACCGTAGATGAAACCACTGAAGGGCAAGCTTGCTCCGCTCAAATAGGTATAGAAAAGTCATCTATAAAGAATGACGACCCTATTATAATTAGCTGTTGTGATTATGGGCTAGAATGGTCTAGGCCTAAATTTGAGAAAGTAAAACGGGATGCAGATATTATAGTTTGGTCAACCATACGTAATGAATCCTTTGCATCTAATCCATCCTCCTATAGTTGGCTGGAAGTAGATGGCGACACTTTATTAAAGACTCATGTTAAAAAGAGTGTTTTTGATGATCCTTATAATAACCACGCTATTGTTGGAACTTTTTATTTTTCCCGAGCGTCAGATTTTATTAATGCTGCAAAAGTAATTTACAAAAAAAAGATTCGTAGCAATGGAGAGTATTATATTGATAATATATTTAACACTATCACGGAATTAAAAGTTAATATGTTTGAAGTAGATAATTATTATTGTTGGGGGACGCCTGAAGAATGGAACAAAAACAAAAATGAAAATCCAATACTGGGATGAATCAAAACTTGGGGACATTGAAACTATTTGTCCTGATAGAAATATAAAACTTGGATCTTTTTTGGGATGCACGATTGATGGGTATAATACCCATTACCCCCAACCCTTATTAAGAAAAGAGGAGGAGTTAATACTTCCGACCATTGAAAGATTTATGTCTTTAGGCAGGGGCACCGTTTATGAAGAAACAATGGAGTTTGAACCTAAGCAGCCCCAAATAAAGACGCTAGAAGAGAATAATGTCTTTTACTTTGTTTATAATTGCGCCAATTATTTTCACTGGATATATGACACACTTCCTTACCTGTACGTTTATTTTCTAGAAAAACAAAAGGACCCTTCCCTAAAACTTCTCGTTAGCCCCCCTGAAGGAGAAAAGGATTTATACCCGTTTGTTTATGAGTCTTTAGAGCTATTAGGAATCCACAAAAGCGATCTTATCTTTTTAGGCCCTTATACTTGTTACAAGAAGATACTCATAGGATCTTCCCTCACTCATAACCGACTTTCTCTAGGTCCTCCCCATAAAGGGCTTTATGAAGTTCTCGGGCAAATAAAAGGCTCTGAAGGAGTAGAGGAAAAAATTTATGTTTCTCGCCGGACGTGGACTCAACCACATAGCTCAAACATCGGAACAGATTATACCCAAAAGAGAAAATGCGTAAATGAAGATCAAGTCGTTGATATTTTTAAAAAATATGGATTTAAAGAAATATTCTGCGAAAACTTAACTATGAAAGAGAAAGTAGGGGCTTTCCGTCATGCTAAAGTAGTAGCTGGGGCTAGTGGAGGGGGAATGTCTAACGTTCTTTTCTGCGGCCCAGATACTAAGGTCATCTCCATTAATAGCCCTGAATTTTTTGAGGTTAATAAAAGGCTGGAGCATGCTATGACTCATACTGAATTATATCATTTTGACGACACCGAATTCGCGGGCCGTCAAAAAGATGTTATAATAGATAAAAACTCTCTGTCTATCGCAGGGGGGATGAATTCTCCGTGGAAAGTAGATCTAAAAAAACTAGAAGATTTAGTTAGCAGTACCGCTGTATGAATCAAGAAATTGCTGATGTTTTGGTGGGCTCATTAAATATCTTCCAAAAAGATTAGAAATAAAGAGGAGTTTTGCAAAATATTAAGAAATGAATCAGATACTGGATAGCGGCTCAATACAACCCCCCCTTTCCAAGATGAACAAACAGTTAAGAAAACTTTATTAAATAAATGAAAATATTCATAGCCGGACATAACGGACTAGTCGGATCGGCCGTCAAGCGAAGGCTCGATAATGAAGACGTATCTCTTCTTTTTGCTGACAGAAACAGTTTAGACTTAATGGATCAGAAAATGACTGACTTATTTTTTGAAGCCCATAAACCAGATATAGTTATTGATGCAGCAGCAAAAGTAGGGGGCATTCACGCCAATAATGCTTATCCCGCTGATTTCATTTATCAAAACCTCCAGATTCAAAATAACATAATTCATAACGCTTACAAACATGGGGTTAAAAAATTAATTTTCTTAGGCAGCATTTGCATTTATCCGAAATTTGCAGAACAACCGATAAAAGAAGAATATTTACTAACCTCTCCTCTGGAACCAACTAATGAGCCTTATGCAGTTTCTAAGATAGCAGGAATAAAAATGTGTCAAAGCTATTACCGCCAGCATGGGTGTGATTTCTTTTCTCTTATGCCAACAAATCAATATGGCCCCGGAGACAATTTTCATTTGGAAAACTCTCATGTTTTACCCGCTCTGCTGAGAAAGTTTCACGAAGCCAAGATTAACAACACCGAATCAGTAGAAGTATGGGGGACAGGAAAAGCTAAAAGAGAGTTTCAGTATGTCGATGATTTGGCCGACGCATGCGCTTTCGCCGTAGAAAATATTACAGCCAGTGATGTTTACGGCAACGGAGCGACGCATCTAAATGTCGGAACCGGAGAGGAATGGTCGATAGAAGATTTAGCTAAAAAAATTGCTCAAGTCGTTGATTACCAAGGAGATATAACTTTCCAAACAGATAAGCCTGATGGAGTTTTGCGGCGAGTAGGGGACAACTCACGGATGAACAAGTTAGGATGGACCCATAAATATTCCCTAGAAGAAGGGCTTGAACTAACCTATAATTGGTACAAAAAGAACCATGAGTGATAAACTTTTTTTTTTAAAAGAAGCTCCACCAGACAGTGAGGTAAAAGTGGGTATAGGAGCTTTAGTTATTTATAACGACAAGATCTTACTGGAAGAAAGGGAAGATTGTTCTCTGTGGGGATGCCCCGGAGGCCGACTAGAGCCCGGAGAAAACATAAGCCAGACAGCAATAAGAGAAACGAAAGAGGAAACTAATGTTGATATAGAAGTAGAGGGAGTTTTTGGGATTTATTCTGACCCTCAATACGGCACAATAAGGCATTACTCGGGCGATAAGAAAGCTCAACAGGTTATAGATATTTATTTGTTAGCTACTCCCACTTCCTTTAACATTAAAAAGAGTGACGAGAGTTTAAATGTAAAATTTTTCCCCCTAAATGAAGTCCCTTCTAATCTAGCTCCTTTTGTAAAAGAGGTTATAGAAGATTATAAAAACAGTGAATCTAATAAAATTACAATACTAAAATGAAGAAAAAAGTTCTTATTACAGGAGTAACTGGCCAAGATGGCCCAAATATGGTAGATTACCTTTTGAAAGAGACTGACCATCTTGTTTACGGGATGACCAGAAGATCTTCTAATATAAATCTCTCCAATTGTGAATCTTTCCTGAACAACGAGAGGTTTCAGTTAGTTTATGGAGACCTTACGGATGGAGGCTCTTTGGATAGACTTGTACAAGAGATTCAGCCAGATTACTTTATTAACTTCGCTGCCAATTCGTTTGTAGGGTGCAGTTGGGACATGCCTGAGCATGTGATGGATACTAATGCCTTAGGAACTTTAAGATGTTTAGAATCTATTAGGAGATTTCAACCTAAGTGCAGGTTCTACAGTGCCGGAAGTTCAGAGGAAATGGGCGACGTAGATTATAGCCCCCAAGACAAAGCTCACCCACCAAAACCTAGGAGTCCTTACGGGGTTTCTAAAGTAGCTTCTCGTTTTTTAACTAAAGTCTACCGTGAATCTTATGATATTTTTGCAGTTCACGGCATTCTTTTTAACCATGAAGGCGTCAGGAGAGGGGAAGAGTTTGTTACCCGAAAGATTACGAAGGGAGTTGCCGCAATTAAGTCGGCAATCAACCAAGGCAAGGAGTTCAGTCCTCTCCTACTTGGAAACGTAGACTCTAAGCGGGACTGGTCTGACTCCGAAGATTTCATGGAAGGGATATGGCTGATGATCAACCAAGACGTCCCTGAAGAATATATTTTATCTAGCAATGAAACCCATTCTATTCGGGAATTTGTTGACTTAGCATTTAAATGCGTCGGCATAAATGGAAAATGGTTCGGCGAAGGAATGGATGAAACTTTTGTGTGTCAAGAAATAGACATGGGAGGAGCTGAGATTAAAACTCTAGCAGCTATAAGTGAAGAGTTTTACCGCCCCGCCGAAGTCATGATTCTCCACGGCGACTCTAATCCCATACGAGAGCAACTCGGGTGGAAACCTAAGTATTCTTTTCAGGATTTAGTCTCTAGAATGGTAAAGAACGATATCGAGGCCTTTTAGTTAAGTATTTCAAAATGTTTATACTCTAGTAGTATTTCACACCATCTATACTAATTTAAAGGTTGCTTCAGCACCCCATTAAAGCCATAATTAATCCGTGGCGATAAAAAAGAAGAATAAGAAAAAATACTCCTGCGCTCATTGCGAGGAGGAGTTTTCCTCGCCGCATCAAAAAAAGTATTGTTCCCCTAAGTGCCGGAAGAGTGCTTCGACGCAGAATCCTGTTAATTTAAATCAATTTATAATAAATAAATTTTTAAAACACCCGAAGACAATATGGAACAATAAAGGAGCGGCAATCAGGGAACTGGGTTTAGCTAAAAAAATGATAGAAATCTACAGTCTTGAAATTTTTTGGAGGGCACTTCCCCCGGCTTTTCCCACGGAAACGCTCGCTTGGTATCTTTGCCCAGCAGGAAAAGAGTACCTTAAAGTGGAGTTCGCTAAATTTTCCCTTGACTTAGCTCCCCCTACTACCCATAATATAGCAGCGGTCAAATTCGGCGAGGATAAAACCTTCAAAAGGAAACCGACGACATTAAGGGATTTTTTAAATAATGGCAGCAAAAAAGAAAACAACTGAAAAGAAGACTACGGATACGTTCAATCCCGTGGACCAGATACAAAGCTATCTTAAAGACCACAAAGATGAACATTTTAATTTTGAGAAAGAGCCTCACTATATTGTTTCCAGCGGTAGCCTTCTTCTAGATAACGAGATGTCGGGTGGCATTCGCCCCGGAATCATTAGGGCTTCTGGTGTTTCGGAAGGTGGGAAAACTTCATGCGCTTTATCTTTCGCCCGCAGTTTCCAACAATCAGTAGATAACGGCATGGCGGTTTATATAAAATCTGAAGGAAGGCTGTCTCCGGAAATGATCGAACGCTCAGGAGTAGACACTTCTAGCGAAAAATGGTTCGTTTATAAAAGTAATATTTTTGAAAGCGTTCTTCAGCTCATGAGGGAGTTGATTATGAATAACCCGACTGAGTGTAAATATTTTTTTATTGTTGACTCCATGGATGCCATGGTTCCTAAAAAGGATTTAGACCGTTCCTTCGAGGAGTCTGACAAGGTAGCAGGGGGGTCCGTATTAAGTTCAAATTTTTTAAAAAAGATGGCTTTAGGACTTTCCACTAAAGGTCATATTTGTTTTATGATATCTCAGGTGAGAAGTAAAGTTAGCGTAAATCAGTACGAAAAGACTGACCCTAAACTTACCAACGCATCTGGAGGAAACGCGCTGCTCCATTATTCAGATTGGATCTTAGAGTTTCAACCTAGATACGGAGGAGATTTAATTCCGGCAAAAGCAGATAAACCTGAAGGCCATATGTGCAAGGTTACTTTCCGTAAAACAGCTAATGAAAGAACGGGAGAAACCGTGCGATACCCTATCAAATATGGCAGAAAAAACGGAAAGAGTATATGGGTAGAATATGAAGTTTACGGCTTCATGACCCAGTGGGAGATGCTAGAAAGTAAAGGGGCATGGATAATCGTGGCGGACTCTGTAATCGAAGAGTTAAAGTCTCACGACATAGAAATGGAATCAAAGCACCAAGGTAAAGACAATTTCGTTAAATATTTAGAGAAAAGCCCGGAAGTCACTGGGTATTTATTTAAAAAGTTTCGCAATGCTCTTACTATTTAAAAGTGAAGCTGTACGACATTAAAGGAAGATTAGTAAATAAAAGCATCACAAAATATAGGATAAAATGGGATGGTGAATGTAGGTCAAATTTTCAGTTTGAGGTTAAGCAGTTCTTCAAAAAGTACTGGTATGGACAAATTTGCTATGAAGAGTTTCCTGTTTACGGAACTAGGATGAAAGTAGATCTTATCAATATGACCAAAAGGATCGCAGTGGAAGTGCAAGGCGCTCAACACGATCAATTTAATAAGTTCTTTCATAACAACTCTCGAGCCAACTACCTGCGCTCCATTACCCGAGACTACGAGAAGAGAACGTGGCTAGAAAATAATAAATTTAAAATTTTAGAGATAGTGCAGGAAGATTTATCCTCATTGTCTAAGGCTTATATTGAAGAGAAATTCGAGATAAGTATTTAAAATAGTGTAATGAACAGTATGAAAGTAACGGACACCAGCAGAATCCCCGATATTATATTAGACCAAATAAGCGAATGGTCATGCGGTGGCTTCATGCTTTTTAACTTTGACGAGGATGGCAACCCTCAAGTATATTCTAAGGCAGAGGACGAAAGAAACGCTATGTCCCTGCAATATCTGGTCAGTCATTGGTCAGAGGCTATGGAAGGAATGAATAGTAATAGTTTCTCCAAAAATATAGATAAGGCTTTTAACGAGGAAGAAGAGGAAGAAGGATTCGACGAAAATGAGTGATACAAATATAAACCAATATTATCCCGAAGAGGTTCCACAATCTCTAGTAGCAGGAGAAGCGCCGGGAACACCGGCTCCACAATCTAACCCTGAGCCTTCGGTACCAGAGATGGTAGCGACTGATGCTCCTCAAGACATCGTTAGTGCGGGGAAAGGGGTAGTAGATTTAGGTATAGATTTACCTGATATTCCGTTGCCGGATGATGAACCTATTGAGGACGGAGTTAAGGACACGTTTGATGATGCAGCTTTTAATTTTGCAATAGTAGGCGTTGGTCAAGGAGGATCTCGCTTAGCCGAGTCTTTTTGGAACTTAGGGTATCGACGTGTCGGGGTTATAAATACCGCCCAACAAGATCTCTCTTTAATAAATATCCCGGATGAGAATAAACTACTTATTGGAGAAGGGGGAGCTGGCAAGAACCCTGACGCAGCGGATGAAGTATTTAGGACTCGTTATGAAGATATCCTCGACTTCCTGAAGAAAACTTTTGGGGCAGGTTATGAAAGAGTTTTAGTTTGCGCTGGTGCCGGTGGAGGAACCGGGGCAGGTGGAGTAGCTCGTGTTTTAGAAATATGCCACGACCTCAACCAATCCCTTGGTAAAGAAACTAAAGACACAGACGCAAAGGTTGGTTGTGTATTAGCTCTCCCCACTCGAGGAGAAGGCGTTAAGGTTCAGGAGAATTCCAAAAAAACCGTTCTCAAAGTAACAGAGCTAGAAAAGGCAGGAGTAGTATCTCCCCTTATTATCCTTGATAACGAGAAAATTAAACAGCTTTACCCTAAGTTGAGTGTTAATCAATTTTGGAGCACAGCAAATAATAGTATCTGTTCTATCTTTCATCTATTTAACAAAATCTCAGCGCAAGAATCTGCCTATACGACATTTGACAAGGCTGATTTGGATACTATATTTTCATCTGGCGTTATCATGTTTGGGGCAACGCCCGTCAAAGACCTCAGTGAAACGGGTATTTCTTACGCCGTGAGAGACAACCTTCGCAAGAACATTCTCGCAGGAGTAGATGTCTCCACAGGTAACGTAGCAGCTTGTATCATTATTGGAGATAAGGAATCTTTGGACACTATCCCTCAGTCCAGTCTAGAGCATGGTTTCGAGCAGCTCAGTCGAATGATGGGGTCCAACTCCACTGTTCACCGCGGTATTTATGCGGGAGCTAAAAAGGGCATGGCTGTATATACGGCCATCGGGGGCTTGCAGGCTCCAGACAACCTGTTCGATTACTTCTTTAAAGTAGACCGGGTATATAAATAGTAGATGCCCATATTCTCTAATCAAGTAGAAGTCCACGTTCTGGGAGGGCTTCTTAAGCATCCCGATGTATTAGCCGAGATAGATTCTTTCCTTAGTGCGGAAGACTTCTATAACAATATCCATCAAACTATTTACTGCGTTATAAGAGAGTCTATCCTTAACAACGAGAAGGTAGACAGGGTATTAGTAGCTAACAAATTAGCCAATCTTGGCATATCGTCTAAAGACGACATTGATATTTTTGACTATATCAATACGTTAAATTTTACCTCTATCACCAGAGAGGGGGTAATAGAATCCTGCAAAGAACTTTTAAAAACCCGAGTCAGAAGAGATTTAGTAGAAACTGCGGACAAAATTAAAGAGCACGTTTCCAAAAAATCTACCGGTAACATAGATGAAATAATAGCTTCCACCGATGCCATTTACGGCGAGAAGGTTTCTTCTTACAGTTTTGACGATGACCCCCAAAATGTTTTCGACAATCTTGAAGAAAATATAGAAGAACGCGGTGACAACCCTGTAGACGACACGGGACTAGCCACTACCTATGATGAATTTAACCGTTTATACGGAGGTCTAAGGGACGGCAATATTTATGCAATTGTTTCTCGCCCGGCTCAAGGTAAAACGACCTTCATTAACGATCTGTGCGTAGGGGCCGCGATGAGAAACAATGTTCCCGTGCTTGTTCTAGATACAGAGATGACCACTCAAGAAATTCAGTTTCGTATGGCAGCATCTCGCACAGGGGTTCCTTTGTGGTTTCTAGAAACAGGCAACTGGCGCAACAATAGCGACATGTGCGATAAAGTTAGGGAGTACTTTCAAGACTTTAAGAAGCATCAATATTACCACTACCACGTTAGAAACAAAACAGTAGATGAAGTTTGCGCTTTGATTCGACGATGGCACATGAAACATGTAGGTCGTGACCAAAAATGCGTAATAGCTTACGACTATGTAAAACTAACAGGGGAAAGAGTGGGAAACAATTGGGCAGAGCATCAAGCTATAGGAGAGAAAATTGATAAACTCAAAAGAGTAGCGGAGGAAATAAAAGCGCCTCTTATCACAGCTATGCAAATGAATCGTTCAGGCGAAACTCACAATCGTAATTCAAGTAATTTGGTTGATGACAGTTCGGCTATCTCTTTATCAGATAGGCTTCAATGGTTTGCTACTTTTGTGGCTATTTTCAGACGTAAAACTTTAGATGAAATCGCTATGGACGGACCGCGTTTTGGAACTCATAAATTAATTCCCCTTAAAACCCGTTTCCAAGGTAAAGACGCGGCGGGCCACCAAGACTTGGTTCGTCGGACCACTACGGAGAATGTCAACGGTAATGAAGTTGTAAGTGAAAGATTCGTAAATAATTTCCTTAATTTTAGGGTAGAAAATTTCAAGGTTAGCGAAGAAGGCTCTCTCCATGATATAATTAGGCATGAACAGCAAAGTTTTGATATCGCCAACCCCGATAACTCTGATGAAAACT
>Ga0315316_10000014_pt1 | contig 80917 bp, 44 predicted proteins | sample M160m3416metaG_FD_203702 | JGI IMG/M metagenome (GOLD analysis project Ga0315316, IMG submission 203702) | Ammonia-oxidizing marine archaeal communities from Monterey Bay, California, United States - M1 60m 3416 | ecosystem: Environmental > Aquatic > Marine > Intertidal zone | place: USA... | reverse complement strand
GGTCGGCCGCGCAGAGTGATGACTACCGCACCGAACCATCATTCAAACTGCAGGGCTCGTACCGCAACATGAATCGCATCGCCGAAAAGGTCGTTTCGATCATGAACGACGACGAACTGACATCGCTGATTGTCTCGAATTATGAAAACGATGCCCAAACACTGACTTCGGGCACCGAAGCGAACCTGTTGAAGTTCAGGGAACTGACGGGTCTGCTGTCAGACGCCGAAGCGGAACGCTGGGAAGACATCAAACGGACGTATCAGCAGAACGTTAAACTCAAAGGTTTCAGCAGCGACGACAAGACCGGGCAGGTGATTGCCACACTCGGCAACCTCAGCGACGGACTTGATGCCATTCGTAAAGCCATGACCGCCGGCGTGACTCAACTGACAGATCAACAGGACGAAGCACAGACGGGTTCGGGTGAAGAGCCGGATGCGGCTGATAACGAATTTCTCGCGGATCTCATATCACAGGAAGTATCCGGCCTGAAATCCGGTCTGGCCGAGATCAATGCGTCATTGTCTGCCGCAGTTCAATGGGGTCGTGAGTCTTTTTCAGCTCCGCCAGCAGATATTGATGAAAGGAAAACTTCGAATAAGGCTTCTGACCTCGCTTCATCTGAGCCCCACAAAATTACGGTCGTCAATAAGATCCCACCGACGGTCGTTGGCGTTCTGAAGCAGCAGTTCAAGCTGATGAATGCGTGGATGCAGCCCATCCACAGTGCCACACAGGATCAACGATCAGACACACGAAAACTTGCCGCACAGCTGGACGAATGCATGAGTCTGTACCGTGAACTGATCGAGCGTATTGAGAGTCGAAGGGATTGATCAGTCCGCCAATGTCAGGACGATCGCCGCAGCGGAATGCACGCGCCCGATGACGACGAACCTACGTTTTTTTCAGCAGGGCTTGAAATGCTCCGTCGCTGAGCTGGCCAGGCAGCTGAAGTTGCTGCGATACCAGATTCAACCCGGGAACCCGCTCGGTAATATTCTCCACCAGCTGGCTCGTTTCTTCGGGTTCGATGCTGCACGTGGAATACACGATTCGCCCACCGGGCATGACATGATCGAAGGCTGTCAGCAGCAATCGTGTCTGCATCTGGACCAGTTCCTGCACTTCGTCCTCACGAAACCTCCACCGAGCTTCCGGCCGTCGTGAAAGAACGCCCGTATTCGAACAGGGCACGTCCACCAGAGCAGCATCATAGTCGGCGGCAGGAATATCACTTCCGTCGCGTTCGACCAACACGGGAGTCGCGCCAGTCAGTTTCAGACGTTCAATACTGTCCGCCACACGATGCAACCGCCGCTGCGAAACGTCACAGGCGGTGATCTGCGCCATGTCTCCGCTGAGTTCTGCCAGATGGGTCGTCTTGCCTCCTGGCGCGGCGCACAGATCCAGAATCTTTTCTCCGGACTGAGGAGCCAGCAGTTCTGCAGACAGCATCGCTGAATCGTCCTGGACCGACCACCAACCTTCGGCGTACCCGGGAAGGGCTGTCACCATTGAGGCGTGAGCAAGATTCAGTGACCAGTCGTTTGATCCGGGTGTGACGTCCACGCCATGTTCCCGCAGCGCATCCTGCACCAGGCCGACAGTGGCTGCCAGTCGATTTACGCGCAGAGTAATCTGCGGGACCTTCAGACTGTGGAAGCACGAATTCGTAAGATCAAAGCGAGACATTCGGCCACACCAGCGCCGGGCCAGAGACCGCGGCAGAGAAAATGCCCGGCCAACGTACTCGACAAGGTCGTTTGCGGGATCAGGCAAAATTGACTGGTTAAGTTTGCGATACGTCCCACTTTCGGTTGGCAGAGCGTCGGTGGCAAAATCGTCCGAATTGTCGGTCGACAGCAATCGTACGACGTTCCGCAGCACTCCGTTGACAAAACTACACCAGCGTTCACGCCCCGACTGTTTCGCGAGTTCCACAGTGGTGTCGACGGCCGCATGTTCCGGTGTCCGCGAGTACACGACCTGCCACGTTCCCAGCTGCAGCAGCCGCCAAAGATCCGGTTCAACGTTGGATCGAGGCCGGGAAATCTGCGATTCAAGCAGAGTATCCAGAGCACGCCGGCGACGAACAACGCCGGATGCCACATCCACAGCCAGCCCTCGTTCCTGCGACGAAAGGGAATGTCGGGCGTCCGCCTGGCTCAGGATCTCTGACAGAAATCGACCGGTATCGTCGTAGTTCTGCAAAGCAAACCATGCTAACATTCGACCGCTGTCGAGGTGATCGATGATCAGCGTTTCACGCTTGTCCAGCGCGGCTTTCTTCCAGGGGCTTTTCTGTTTGTGCCTGCGACTGTTCACTCAGTTTCCAATCATGGTGACCGGAAAATCCAGTTGAATTCCGGCGCCGGTTTGCTTGTGTTGAATCTGCGCCACGCAACCTACAGCCCCCGCGACGCAACTTCCAATACTGTTGGTGAGCTTCGTTAAAGAAACGCACTATTCTCCTCTAAAACATTTACATATTGCCGTACACGACACGGGCTGATGGAAGGACAGAAGCTGCTTTCGAACAGCGTTCTTCGCCGCCCCAAGTTTTCGTGAAACGCTGTCATCTTCCACCACGACCATTCACCTGCGACCGTTCTGTGACCAATCAACAGGGACTCTTCGAATTCGCTGACCTGCCGGAATGGGAACAGGCCGCCGCTGAAGATGTGCTGGTCGCGGAAGTTGTGTTTAACCTGCCGCTGGAAAAACCTTACACATACAGCATTCCTGATGAGTTCAGAGAAATGCTGAAAGCCGGCATGCGGGTCAAAGCCCCGCTGGGCCGAAGCAATCGACGGGTGATTGGGTACTGCGTGAAAGTTCGACAGGCAGAAAGTGCCGTCCGACGCTTGAAGCCCATTGAAGAGGTACTTGATACCGAACCACTGCTGGACGACCTGATGCTGCAGCTGACTCAGTGGATTGCGGAACGCTACCTGTGTGGCTGGGGGCAGGTGCTCGAGAGTGTGATTCCCGCAGGTGTGCGACGCAAGAGTGGCACGCGGCTGGTGCAGTCCTTCGTTCTGGCAGACACGGCAGAGGAGCTGATGGCAGCCGCAAAGTTACCAACCAAACAGCAGGTGGTCGTCGATGTACTGCGCAAGGCCACGGATCCGATAGCAGCAGTTCGTCTGTGCGAACTCGCTGACTGCGGACCGGGGCCAGTCAATTCGCTCAGGAAGAAAGGTATCATTTCGGCGCTTCGAATTCGATCGGAAGTTTCCGGGGAACTGATGGGAGAAGCGGATCCCACAGAGGATCTGGTTCTCAACGACCAGCAGCAGCAGACTCTGAACGCAATCATCGCGGCGCTGCAGTCAGGGGAACACAGCACCATGTTATTGCATGGAGTCACAGGCAGCGGGAAAACAGAAGTTTATATCAGAGCTATTCGTGAGGTTGTCAGCTATGGTCGGCAGGCGATTGTGCTGGTACCCGAAATCAGCCTGACACCTCAGACGATTCGACGGTTTCGCAGCCGATTCAAATCACTTGCTGTCCTGCACAGCCATATGACAGACTCAGAACGACACTGGCAGTGGCAGCAGATTGCTCGCGGAGCTGTCGAAGTGATCGTGGGTGCACGCAGCGCTGTTTTTGCACCGACGCCGAATCTCGGCCTGATCGTCATCGACGAGGAACACGAGCCAACTTTCAAACAGGATTCCATGCCACGGTACCATGCACGTGAAGTTGCTCGCTATCGCTGCTGCCAGGAAAGAGTACCGCTGCTGCTGGGCTCAGCGACTCCCACGCTGGAATCATGGTTGCGGGCAACTCGACGACAGGACACGCTGCTGTCAATGCCTGACCGAGTGGCGGAGCTGCCGCTGCCACCTGTGGTCATCGTGGATACTCGCAATGACCCGCAGATTTCAAGAGGTGCGGCGATTGGCCGAGCACTTCGAACATCTATTGATCGTGCGTTAAAGGATAAGGGGCAGGTGATCCTGTTTCTGAATCTTCGAGGCTACTCGCCGACGGTATGGTGTCGCAGCTGCGGCACAGGTGTCAAGTGCCCCGACTGCGACATTACGCTGACGTGGCATCGCGATCGCCAGGAAGCCGTCTGCCACAGTTGTGACTACAGCATTCCTGCACCTGAAAAATGCCCGTCATGTGAAAGCCCGACAATTCGGTACTTTGGTACGGGAACTCAAAAGCTGGAAGAAGAAGTCACTACTGCATTTCCCAAAGCCGCAGTGTTGAGAATGGACAGCGATTCCATGCGTAAGCCCGGCAGCCATGATGAAGCGCTGGAAAAATTCAGACATGGCCAGGTCGACATTCTGCTGGGTACCCAGATGATCGCTAAGGGACTCGACTTTCCGAACGTAACACTTGTCGGCGTGATCGATGCCGACAGTATGCTGAACCAACCGGACATGCGAGCTGCCGAAAGAACCTTCCAGCTGGTCGCCCAGGTTGCGGGCCGCACGGGCCGCAGCGAGCGAGGAGGACGAGTTCTGGTGCAAACCACCAGTCCGGAGGATCCTTCGGTGACCTATGCTTCAAAGCATGATTACCTGGGCTTTGCGGCGCACGAACTGCATCAGCGCAAGGACACCGGTGCTCCTCCTTTCACTGCTGTGACTCGAGTAATTTTTCGAAGCCTGAGCGAACCGCTGGTCTGCGATACCGCCCGTACGGTGGCCGACAAACTTCGGACGGCAGCGAAGCAGATGGATCCTGACGCCCGAATTCTGGGAGCCGCGCCAGCCCCGATCACACGTCTTCGCGGTTATTATCGCTTCCACCTGCAGATCGCAGCCTCGAACCACGAGCAGGTAAAACTGATCTGGCAGCGTGTCGAAAACAAGCTGACGCTGCCCGACGGCGTGGAAATGGCGGTTGACGTGGATCCGATCAATTCGCGATAAGTTTTTTCGAAAATCACCGGTGTTTCATCTGCGCACAGAAGACGCGGCGAGGAAAAACCCTCGCCGCGCTAATCACTTTCACCACAGCCGCGAATCAACTGCCGGAGGTGGTTAGGCAGGCTGCATGCTGGCGATGAGCACATCGTGGAGACGATGTCGAGCTGTATGCAGACGTCGCTTGATCGTTCCGATCGGGCTGTCAAACACAACACTCATTTCCTTCAATGACTGTCCGTCAAAGTAGAAGGCCATCAGTGTGCGGCGATCCAGATCACCAAGACGATCAAGGCCCGTACGCAACTGTTCGGCATCCTCCAGCTGCATCAACTCGGCAGCCGGACTTTCCGGAGATTTCTGCATGACTTCAAACGAAGCAGGTTCACAGGCCGCTTCCGGAGGGCGCCGGACAGCTCGGTTGATCGACAGACGAGCTGCGATCTGGCACAGCCATCCGCCAAAAGCCTTTGGCTCCTTCAACTGCGACAGCTTGCGAAATGCTCGCAGAAAGACCTCCTGTGTCACTTCATCAGCTTCTGCCGTGTTGCGCAGTCGCTGCATCACGATTCCATAAACGCGAGGATGAAACTCGACGACCAGTTCACCAAAAGCGTCTCGGCTTCCAGCCTGAGCGCGAACAACTGTATTTGTGATTATGTCAGGAGACATGATATCAGACTCCATGTCTGGAAGGTGGTGTTTGCCACCGTGAGGAAAACCGTACGCGGAATCCCAAACAGTGTTCCGGTTGCCTTTAACGCTGGCAGTACCGGTCGTCGGGAACAGAAAATCACAGAGAGCAGAGTGAATGAAGACGATGCGTTGACCGTTGAAAAACGACGACAAAGTCAGAGCATTCATAACCGGGCATGAAGCAGAGAAAACGTCCGGTTAACAAGCCTCGGTCTACTGTTGAAGCAAATCAGATTTCGTCAGAGAGCGTTTGCTCTGGATAGTCCGCCGTAGCGGCTGACGGGAAGCTGAGTAAATCGCTTCAGCTAAGACTTTGACAGATTCCGAATAGTCGTCCCGGCGCGGTCTGCGGCGATAATGACGAATCGAGCCACGGCTGTTGCCATGACATATCACCGTCTGAATAAATCGCCTGCAGTGACCTGCCCGGGCGCCGGACGGAGCGTTCGCGTAAGCGTTTCGCCGCCGGTTTCTCGGATGGCCGATCTGCGATATGTGCGGGACAGGCAGAACAACCACGAAACCCGACGACACACGCCATCACCTTGCCGCTGGCAATTGTGATGTTGGTGGTCACAGTATTAATCGTGTTTGTAAGCAGCATTATTCTGCCTTCCTGTAATTCGTCCCGCGCTCTGTGAGAGCAAGTACGGTTCATAATGGTGCGTCGCACGTTACTGCGACGCCGACTGATGAAAACACCTGCTTCCACCGAAGACTAAAGACTTCCAGTATCGAAAATAAGGGCCATTGAAGTCCTTATCTACACCGCGAAGAATTGTCACCCTTTGGGAAAATGAAGCGGGGTGAGTGCTTCACGGACCGGATTCACTGTGCGAACCATCAGCCCATTTGCTGAAATTTTCTGTTATGTGCCTATGACAGATGGAACGTCACTATGGTTCGGGAAGTTTATCCGGTAATTCCATTTTTGGAGAAATATTTCAAAGAAACATCGCAAGTCGTTCACTCTCAAACACTTAGCCACCCGTATGATTAATGCAAAATTCAAAAAATTGCTTCTAACACAGGCGATGACACCGAATTGATTCACACGCAGCGAACCGGACAGTTAGGCCCCGGTCTGCGTTTCGCCATCGGTTGATGGCCTTCGCGGGACAGGTCTGTAACCTGCCTGTCAAAGACCCTGCTCTCCTCAACACACTGGCAACCACAAATGCTTTCGTACGTTTTGAATGGCGTCTGGCACTATCGACGTACCAACGTCGTCGTGCTGGTTGCCGTTGCGATATCAACAGCGGTGATCGGTGGTTCTTTGATCGTTGGCGATTCTGTGCGGTTCAGCCTGCGACGGATGACGCAGCAACGTCTGGGGCAGATCACTCATGTGATGAATTCACCTCGATTTTTTCGACAGGCACTTGTCGCGGAAATGTCCGAAGTCGCCGGGATTGTTGGTACGCCTGAAGATTCGGCAGACGCGCAGGTCATCGAGAGTCGACATCTTGCTCCCGCGATTCTGTTAACAGGCAGCGTCGAAGCAACGATCAGCGAACGCAGACTTCGTCGCGCGGGATCTGTGACACTGCTTGGTGTCGACGAATCTGCGTGGCAGTTACTGGAAAATGGCGGCATCCGAACACCGCAAAATCGTGAGATCGTGCTGGGGTTCCGAACTGCTCAGGAACTACAGGTCGACAAAGGTGACGAAGTTTCCATCTGGGTAGAAGTACCCGCGTCCATACCACGAGACAGTCTGCTGGGTGAACGAGACGATCTGCACGTGGAAATGGTCCTGACGGTGTCAGCGGTCGTTCCCGAAACAGTCGGTGCGTCACGCTTCGATCTGAATCCAGGGCAGCAACTTCCGTACAACGCGTTTCTGCCACTGGCCACTCTGCAGGAACGACTTGGTCTGCAGTCGGTCGAAGCAAGTCGTCGTAATCCGGTGGCGAAGCCGGGCAAAGTTAACTGCATTCTGGCCGGGTTCCCGATTGTCCAGTCCTTACTGACGAGTGCTGCGGGTGAACAGCGAACAAAGCTGATCGCCGCTGCGGAAAAACTGGCGGACGGAAACGCCGCCGCCTCTGATGAACTCAACGAAGCCATATCGCAGTGTCTGACGACGGCTGACGTAGGACTCACGATTCGCAGCATTTCCGAACGTGGATACCTAACGGCCGAAAGCGAGCGGATGATCCTGGAAGATCCGGTGGCAGATGCTGTTCTGGCTGCTTCAGACAGTCTGGGGCTGAACGCCGCTCCTGCACTGGTCTATCTTGTCAATGAGCTGTCTGCCGCAGATCGTTCCGACGTGAACACAAGATATTCAATGTATTCAATCGTGGCTGGCGTGCCACTCGACAGCGCAACGCCACTGGGGCCGTTTCAACTGAATGACGGGACCCCTTTGACAAACATCGCGGACGACGAAATCGTGCTGTCGTCGTGGTTGGCCAGTGACCTGGCAGTGTCGGCGAAAGACAGAGTCGATGCTGTGTGGCATGAAGTCGGGAGCCATGGCGAACTTCCGGACGTTGAGAGATCGTTCGCCGTCAAAGGCATTTTTGCGGCAGATGACCCGATAAGTGTTGATCGAAATCTGACTCCGCATGTAAAGGGAATTACTGATGTCGAATCATTTGACGACTGGGATCAGCCGTTCAATATGGAAATGGACCGCATCACAACACGAGACGATGACTATTGGCCGGAATACCGAGCGACTCCGAAAGCATTCGTTTCTCTGCGGACGGCCGAAGCACTCTGGAAAAGTCGCTACGGAAAATACACATCGGTCCGGATTGCAACATCAGCGGGAAGTGAAATTTCTTCCAAAGAGCAATTGGAAAACATTGCCGAACGACTTACCTTCGAAGTACCTCGTCAGCTGGACCCGGCGAAACTGGGAATGATGTTTCGTCCGGTTCGGGCTGAAGGTCTGGCAGCCGCCGTCGGTGCGAATGACTTCACTCAGCTGTTTATCGGCTTCAGTTTCTTTCTGATTCTGTCAGCTATCATTCTGGCGTCGCTGATGTTTCGTCTGGGAATTCAGCAGCGAGTCCGCCAGCTGGGACTGCTGAATGCTGTTGGCTGGACAGCCCGGCAGATTCAGCGCTTATTCATGCTGGAAGGCATCGCCGTTTGTATTGCGGGAGCAACGGCCGGAGCGATTGCAGCTGTGTTCTTCGCCCAGCTCATGATTCACGGGCTGACCACGTGGTGGGTCGGCGCTGTGGGGACTCAGTTTCTGCTGCTGGACGTTCAACCGGCACGGCTGGTCGTTGCTGCGGTTGCCTCAGTCGCACTGGCGGGGATCGTTATCCGGCAGTCACTGAAATCGTTCCGCGACATTCCGGTTCGCGATCAACTGGCAGGCAATGCTCAGGCTGCGGAATCCGGAATATCCACAAGATCACGCTGGTCAAAGCTCAGTGCGTTTATCGGACCAGGTTCTGTGGTCACGGCCATCACTGTTCCGGCAGCTGTTGTGGCAGGACTTGTTCCCAGCGGCGAAGCCTTTGGGGGGCTGACATGGCAAATCGTTTGTTTCTTCGTGGCCGGGTTCGCCTGCCTGACTGGCGGGCTGTCATTGCTCAGCTCCGCGTTGCGGCGCAGAAGTCAGAAAGAAACCATCAGCTCGCCGACGTCAGGCCTGCTCGGCTTCTCTCTGGTAAACGCCGCACGCAGTCCAATGCGGAGCCGGCTGACAGCGGCACTGATCGCATTTGCCACATTCGTTATCGTCGCAGTCGGAGCAGGGCGCCGGAATCCGCTGTCTGAAGTTCCCGAAGTCAATTCCGGCAACGGCGGCTTCTCGCTGGTTGCGGAATCTGCTCAGCCCGTACTCTTCAGTTTGAATACTCGTGCCGGCCGGACACGTCTGGGCCTTGTCACTGAAGAATCTGCGTTGCCGGAAAGCGTGAAGATTTTTCCGTTTGGAATGAAACCGGGATCAGATGCAAGTTGCGTCAATTTATATCAGACTCGTATTCCGACACTGATCGGCGCAACCGATAACTTCATCGCCCGCGGTGGATTTCGGTTCGCTGACACGCCCGGCGATAATCCCTGGCAACTGCTCCAGGAAGAACGGGACGATACTACCCTACCCAATTCAGAAGTTACGGTGCCCACGATTCCGGTCATCGGCGATATGAACACGCTGATGTACAGCTTGAAGAAGGGCCTCGGCAGTACGATCCTGATGCCCAGTGAGTCGGCTCCGGAATACGCGCTGGAAGTCGTGGGCATGCTGGACGGCAGTGTGTTTCAGGGAGTACTGGTTATGACGGACGCGAATCTGAAACGTGTCGATCCGAACGTCGCCGGATCAAAGTACTTCCTGATTGAAACGCCCGATTCTGATGTAATGTCTTCTGCCTCCACCATGCTCGAAAGTGCATTGAACGATTACGGCTTTGATGCCGAACCTGTGAGTGAACGTCTGGCAGGTTTTCTGGCCGTACAAAACACGTATCTGTCAACGTTCCAAATGCTGGGTGGTCTGGGCCTGCTTGTCGGCACCTTCGGGCTGGCCGCCGTAATGGTGAGAAACGTAGTTGAACGCCGACGGGAAATTGCACTGATGAGAGCTGTCGGGTTCACAACATTTCGCATTTCACGACTGGTGGTTTATGAGAACTGTGTCCTGTTACTGTGCGGCATTCTGCTCGGTTCTGCGGCGGCATTGCTGGCGATGCTTCCGCATCTGCGATCGACAGGTGCCGATTTGCCGTGGCAGCCACTTGCGATGACGCTGGGCGGAGTTGCCGTTGTTGGTTCGCTGGCTGCGGTGTTTGCTGTACGCGCGGCTGTCGGAGTTTCGATCCGAGAAAACCTCGCTGCCGAGTGAACCGTTCTTCAGGCTACAACTTCAGACAACTGATGTCCTGGTCTCAGGCTTCTGCCACTGTGGCCGACCTGATTACCTGATCGTGAAGTGCCTGGCTTTCAAGATTCGATTCCGCAACGCGTGCCCTTAAGCAACGACGCGCTGATGCTGTACAGCGACTGGGCCGGTCAATCTCAAACGTCGCATACCTGAAGTTCGTTGTGAATTGTGCGCGAACGACTTATGGCCCGAATGGCTTCCTGAGCATCCTGTTTGTCCTGCCAGCTGTTGACTGAACCGGTCAACAGCACAGTGTCTCCGGACATCTGCACCGTCACGGACGCGTTCGACATCCGCTCGACCGCTCGCTGCATCATCTCATGAACATAGTGGTCGGTGTCGACACGAATTGATCGTGCAAGTTTTCTGGATGTTGAGTCTGACTTCATTGGGGAGGGCCGCCTGTTTCGTGTTGCATCAACCATCAACCCGTTACTGGGCCGCCTTTTCCTGAAGCGCGGTTTACAGGGCTGGGTCGGTCTTCGTGTCGCGGCTCCGGATGGATTTCCTGCCCACTCCGGCAGTTTCTGCCGTTCCGGATCGGTCTGTCCCGATTGTTCCGATATCAACATTTTGTCCCGGGACAACGGACTGCCGTATTCCGGTGGTCTGTCTGTCCTTCGTGACGGCTCTGCGCGCGAAGCGTGAGCCCGTGCGCAACATGATTTGGTCGGGGCAGCGCACGCCGCAAACATGGCGTTCAGCGCTGGTGCATCGACAGCCGGATACGTGTTTGGCAAACTGTCTGTCTCAGTTTCATCCTGCCGGGAGCATCAACGTGTTGTTCACACATTCTGCAACGTCAAGGTTCCGTATTCCCGTATTGCCTATGATGCTGTTGCTGGCTGTCATTGTACCGTCGAATTCGAACGCCACCGACATTACTCGTCCAGCCGTTGACGGCCAACCGCTGGCGGCAAATGCTTCACGATTGCTGGATGCTCTGAAATATCTGGGGCATCCGTTGCCTAAAAAAACGGAGCGGCAGCTGCGAACGGCTATCAAGGCAGAAAGCAGCGATAATATTCAGCGGTTATTCGATCAGTGGGTGTTGTTTGCTGTCTCAATAAATCCGGAATTGCGCGTGAAAGTTGCTCGCGGTCCGGGAGACCCCGTGGTGCAGCAGGGTGGTTACACGCCCGTGCTGGTAAAGGTAATCAACGATGCGACAGTGACGCGCCGTTTGCAAATCAGCAGTCCGCAGGCTGGTCCGGTCTATGCAGGCACTGTGGAAGCGATTCTGAAACGCCAGGCTCAGACGGAATTGAAGATCAACGAAAACATGGACGGTGATCGCCGTTTTCTGGACGTCGAAATCTTCGACCAGTCACCGATGACGTCTCGCCTCAGCGGTCTGCAGGCTGAATATCTGCTGGCATTGGTTTACAGCAGTGAAGCAGGACAGAGGGAAGCGACGATCGTTTTCGACATTGGCGAAGGTACCCAGGACCTGGGTTTTCGCAGCGAGGTTCCGGTGCTGTTCAGTGTTGCCGCCGCAGTTCCTGTCAAATTAAAGATCAACGACTTTGACGGTCAGCCGACGACCGCTCGGCTTGAGATTCGCGACGGTGATGGTCGTATCTACCCTCCCCAGGCCAAACGACTCGCTCCCGATTTCTTCTTTCAACCGCAGATCTACCGCAAAGACCGCGATGTCGTGCTGTTGCCTCCGGGTGAATTTGACCTCGTTTCCAACCGTGGTCCGGAATACCTGCGCAGTCGACAGAAGATCATGGTGACGGAGGGCACCGAAAACGTCATTGATGTAAGGTTGAAACGATGGATCGATCCTATGACGTTTGGGTTTTACTGCGGCGACCATCACATTCACGGTGCCGGATGTTCACACTACGACAACCCGACTCAGGGGGTGACGCCGCAGGATATGTTTGCTCAGGTGAAGGGCGAGGGACTGAACGTTGGCTGCGTGCTGACGTGGGGACCGTGCTTCGACTTTCAGAGAAATTACTTTTCACCAATCGCCGATATCGTCAGCGAGCCATTCAGTATTCTGAAATACGACCTGGAAATCAGCGGCTTCGGATCTGCGGCGCTGGGGCATGTGTGTCTGCTGAACCTGAAAAATCAGACGTACCCGGGCTCTGACGGCACATCAACAAAAGGGTGGCCCAGGTGGACGGTGCCGGTGATGAGATGGGCCAAAGAGCAGGGGGGAGTCACGGGGTATCCTCATTCGGCGCTGCATGTCGACCCTCAACAGGCCGCCAGGTGGCAGATTTCAAAACTTGATGCCGACGCGAGCGGCACACTGTCCGCAGATGAAGCCGCAGCCGGCCTGCTGGCTGAAGAGTTTAAACGGACGGACGAAGACACGAATGGACAGTTGACGCCCGCTGAACTTCAGAACAGCGCCAATCGAGCGGCGGACACATTACCGAATGTCGCACTGCCGTCCATGAACGGCGGAGGAGCAATGGAAATTTTTGTCAGCACCAGCGAAGGTGTGTGCGACTTTATCAGTGCGATGGACACGGCCAGGATTCCGGAATGGAACACATGGTACCATCTCATGAACTGCGGGTTTCCGCTGAAACTGAGCGGAGAAACGGATTTCCCCTGCATGAGCAGTCGGCGAGTCGGTCAGGGCCGGGTGTATGTGCAGCTTGGAGACATAACACAGGTGAGCTTTCCTGACTGGTGTCGAGGAATAGCGGCCGGCCAATCATATGTGTCTGACGGTTATGCGCACGCCGTGAAGTTTAGTGTAGACGACCGGTCACCCGGCCGTTCCGACATCGCGTTCAGGAGTCCAGCGTCAGTCACGGTCAGGACAAGTGTTTCCTTCGCACCGGAACAGCCCAACGCCGTGGCCTATGGAACGTTGCCGCCGTCGGCGGGCCGTCGAATGGTGGGGGACACGGTCCACCTGCACGCTCCCAGAGACACGGGGTACATACAAGGCGGTCAGCGACTGGTCGAAGTTGTCGTCAATGGCCGCGTTGCCGCGTCAAAGTCGGTGGCCGCAGACGGAAAGATCCACGATCTGGAATTTAGTGTCCCGATCCCGCAAAGCAGCTGGGTTGCCGTCCGACAATTCCCACAACTGCACACCAATCCCGTCAACGTGATTATTGACAATCAACCAATCAGAGCCTCACGTGAAAGTGCACTGTGGTGTGCGGAATCCGTCCGACTGCTGTGGCACAACCGACGACGATTCATTTCTGAGACCGAACAGCCCGCGGCAAAAATCGCCTATACCAACGCTCTCGAAAAGTTCTTCCGCATCGCCGGAGAATCCGATGCTGACGAACGCAAGGTGATCAGGTTTTCACTGGAGTAGGCCGCGTTACGACGGAACTTTGGTTTGGGTATTGACCGGGGCTTAATAATATTCTGTGGCCCTGCGTGACGTGAAACGGCGGCCCGGTTTGTCTGTCACTTGTTAATCGGTCTATTTTGTGTTTGCCGCTTTGCGGGCGGCAGCCAACATGGCCCTGGCTTGTGTCTCAGACAAGAGGCCGTCTTTAACAGGTTCATCAGAATCGGAACCGTCGACATCCACAGTCACAGGATCAATAGACGGAGGCGACTGCCCGTCGCAGCATCATGTGCTGCGAAAAGTCTGCAATAGCATTTCCAACCGACGACGTGTCAGTTCCGTGCACTGGCGGAAGTTGCAAATATCCGTCAGTCCGGACCGCAGTACCAATGATCAGGATACTCGCATGCAGCATGCGGTGTTTGTCGTTGCGAATGCTCACCACCGTCTTTGCAACTCCTTTTCCGTCCTGACTGACGACTCGGCCGTTGGGCGAAACTCTGTTTTGCAGCACGATATTTTCCGATCGGTCTTTTTCGTTACGTCGATAAACAGTGGAGCAAGCTCGGCGCAAAATAGACAGCCGCAGGCGCCTGACCAGCAGTGGATATCGACACCGGGAAGCTGTCAGATTGCGATGAGAAAACAGTCTGGAGCCACATCCTGAGCAGAGTGATAATCGTGCAATACAGACCACGCGGAGGAGAGCACCACGCGCCGGTACCGTCGAATCAGTTCAGCAAATGATGCCCTGTTCTCAGACTGTGCCTCTATTGCCAGTTCCGGCGTGGATTGCATTGATCGCTCCTGACTGATCAAATTTTCTGTTCTCATCAGAATAGAAGCCGACCGACGGCGAATTGCGACCTGGAAACTGAAGAATTGCGCCATTCGTCAGAATTCGGGGGCTCTTCGGCGTGACGCAGCAGACCTCCGTGCAACTCGGGCAGACCAGCCTGCGGTATTCATGTTTTCCTACCCGAAAACGGACAGGGGAGTGCCTTCGCACATCACCAGCGGCCGATCATCTGTATCACGGACCTGAAAGTCGGGACGAATGCCTAACACGTGGAAGATAGTGGCGTGAATGTCTTCCGGCGTGCAGGCCGCGTCGACTGGCCGGGATGCCGTAGCGTCGGACTTGCCCAGTACCATACCGCCCTGAACTCCCGCTCCGGCGAACAGAACGCTGTAGCAATCAGGAAAATGATCACGGCCCGCTGCGCCGTTGATTTTCGGCGTCCGCCCGAATTCAGTCAGAAATACGACCAGTGTGTCGTCGATTCTTCCGCTGTCGGCAAGATCCCGAATCAGCGCCGAGGCCGCGCGATCCCAGGGCGGCAGAAGGTCGTTCTTCAGACGGTTGAAATTGTTGCCATGCGTATCCCAGTTATCGCCGGACGCCCCGTTCAGATCACCCACGCTCAGGTTCACAGTCACCAGTGGTACTCCGGCGTCGGTCAGGCGTCTGCCTAACAGAGTGCTTTGACCGGCCACATGATCACCGTAAAGTTTTCGTGTCACTTTCGCTTCTTTGGCGAGATCAAAAGCTAGTTTGACATCCGGTGACAACAACATGTTGATCGCCTGGTCCTGCGAGGCCTGCACGCGAAACGCCGCGTCTGAATCAAGAGCCCGTGGGAAGCCTGCATTCAGGCCATCCAGCAACTGGCTGCGTTCGGCCATCCGACGTTTCGTCACCCCGTGAAATGTCAAATCGAGGGTTCCGGAATTCGGTGAAACGCCCTTGAAGGATGTCCCTCGGCCTGGGTGAACGAACACCGGATCATATTCCAACCCAAGAAATCCGCCGAACTGTCCATTCAGTACTCCTCGATCTGCCAGCGGGTATGGAATGCTGATTGTCCGTGGCAAATTAGCGGCCAGGTCTTCAGTGACCTGTTGCGCAGCGATCTCAGATTCAGTCGGTTGCTGATCGACAGGTGGATCGGGAAGTTCGCCCTCAACTTCATGCAGGAATACATCCCGCATGGCAATGTCATCGAAGAATGTTGACCCGTCACCATTCAGCATCGCCAGTGTTAAATACGCTGCCTGCGGATGGATAGTGGCTTCCAATGTGTGTGAACGAGCGTCTCTTTTTAGAAGTCCACTCACCGCTACCGGCTTTCCGTCAAGCCAGATTCCCGCCTGTCCGACTGCGCCGGCATGGACACCCGGATCACGATTGATTCCGACGCGACAGGTCAGAATGAACGCCCTGTCGGTTGCTTCAAAATGACGTTGGCGGACTTTGTCCAGGTTCAGAGTGATAAATTTGTTGGCATGGCAACCGAAGCCTGCATGCGGGACATTCGCTTCGCCATCGCCAATCAGGCTCAGGTTGCCGGATCGACCATGCGTGTCGGAACCCCAGTCGCCCGCCGTGCTGTCACCGACGACCATTTGTGAGAAGTCTGCCTGTGGTCCGGCGGCGTGCCGCGTTAATGGAATTGATGAGGCAAACGCCTTGCCAATCATACCGATCAGTTCGACCGAACCGTCATTCGTATAGCCGTCCTGGCGACCGAATGAACCTGAGGAGAAATGTCCGGCACCGAGGACATCGGTGCTCAGACTGACTTTGCTGATGACTCGGATCTTTTCCCAATCGAATGCCGACGTGTTCTGGGCTTCAACCACATCCTCTGGATTGACACGATGGACTCGCTTCCGGTGTTGATAACGCCGATCCCGCTGCATTGCGACAGCAACCTGGGCGCCGATTCCCGGCCAGTCTTTCCGCGATGGCAACACCGGCGGAGTCACTCCGCCTTCCTCCCCGGTCGGCGCATGTCCTGTCAGGTTCCAGTAAGCGGCTTTGCGATGGTCCGCCGACCGATGGTGCACGCTGCGGACAACCGCCAGATGATGCATCTGTTGCGAGATCATCGGCAGATGTTCTGTGACGTGAATCCCCGGCACAGTGGTGGACACCGGATCAAACTCACCACGAATCTCGCGGCCGGCGTTGGGCTTCATATCGAACGTATCGATATGGCTCATCCCGCCCCAGCAATACATGATGATGACACTGCGAGCGCGTCCAAAGCTGCCACGATCAGCACCCGGCAGATGCAACGCAGAAGCAGCATGTGGTGACAAAGACGCGATTTGCGTCGCCGTCATCCCGGTGATGCCGAGCCGAAGAAACTCGCGACGTTGTTGAACAGAAGTCATGGCAATGCAGGTCGATTGTATTTCAAGATACAGCGGTTAAGCCATACGAGTCGGACGTAAAGCCCCGGCTTTGCCGCTGGTGCATTGCGGCAGATGTCCTGTTACCAGGACTGGAACGACTCAACACATATTTATCGCTGTCGCGCTGGCTTTAATACCGATAAATTTCGTCGATAGATTCGTTTTCCATGCGCGATGTACAGAGTATTGTGGTCGCTGCCGGCCAGGACGCAGGTTGTCAGAGGTTGGTCCTTGTCCACTTTGGGCAGCACTCCGCATGGTCGGCCGGTCGGGTCAAAGACCTGAACGCCAAGATCGCTGGTCACGTAATAACGTCCGCGTTTGTCCACGGCCATACCGTCGCCACGGGACGTCGTGACATACGGCGGCGGGTTGTTGAAGCGAAATTCACCTTTCGAATCGATACGGAGTCGCATCGGCATCGTGGGCATCTTCGCATCCAGAACAGCACCGGCATTGACTCGGAACGTCCACGTGTGAGTCCCGCCGTAGTCAGACACGGCCAGGGTCCCACCGTCGCCGGACAGTGCGATGCCGTTCGGTTTGGTGATGCCGGTGTCGACGGGGACAACTTCTCCGGTTTTCGGGTTGATTCGAGTCACTTGTTTCGCACCGGTCTCGGTGATCAGGATGAAGCCTTCGCTGGTGACGGCCAGGTCGTTGGGTTTGACTCCTTCCGCCACCGTCTTCACTTCGCCAGTGCTGACATTGATGGAGATAACTCGATTCTTTGATCCCTGACACGCGTACAGCAGCATCCCGTCAGGACTGAACTCAAGACCGCTGACGGACTCTTTGGCAATCTGTACCTTCGTGCCATCAGCTGTATTAAGACGAATAACCGCCGGAGCCCTCATGTCGCAGAAGTACAGGTTGCCGTCTTTGTCGGCACACAAAGCATCCGCGAAACCAAGATCGTCAGCGACCAGCTCCCAGGATTCGCCCGGTATCAACAGATTCAGCAGCGTCAGATCACCGCCGAGATCTCCGCTTGTATCGATCACCGGAGTATGAATTTCCTTTCGCCACAACCACTGCATGGCGTCCGGGAACCGAGAACTGCCGAAGTTATCATTGTGGGCATACCCTTCGGCCCAGACCAATCGAGTATCATAACCCATGTATTTCAGAGCGGACGCCATCCGCTGATTGGCCCACGGCCAGCTTCCAAATGCGTTATCCACATCGCCACTGGTGTCCGCCATATAGACGCGGAGGGGACGAGGTTCTGACTTGCGAATAAGTGACGGATAGACATCTCCGCCTCGCAAATTGGTGAAGCTGCCGACGTTCGAATAGACTCTGCGGAAAAAACCTGTCCGTTCCCACGCCGCAGTAAATGCACAGATGGCCCCGGAACTGGATCCGCCAATTGCGTGCATCCGGGGATCGTCTGAGATCGTGTAGCGCTGGCGGACATCCGGAATAATTTCTTCCAGCAGAAAGCGGACATAGCGATCTCCGAGGCTGTCGTATTCAAAGCTTCGATTGGAATGCCTGCCATTTCTTCGAGGTTTTGACTTGTCATGTCCGGGGTTCAGGAACACGGCGATTGTGGGCGGCATGTCTCCGCGAGCAATCAGGTTGTCGAACACTATGGGAACGCGCCATCGGCCCTTCACGTCGCCCATTCGCTGGCCATCCTGAAAAATCATCAGCGCCGCGGGCTTCGTTGCCTGATATTGAGCGGGCACGTAGACCGACCAGTCGCGAGTCGTGCCCGGGAAGATGGACGATTCCCACGGTTCCATTTTCTCAACGTTGCCGTGCGGCACGCCATTCTGAACAACGGCGTCGGGATGCGGCTTCCACTCCGGCTTGGTATTGACGATGGGAATATTGGTCGACGTGGCGTCGTCGTCCCACAGCCACTTCAACGCGTTCGGCAACGCTTCGCCGGCCCACTTGCCACTGTGACCGCCATCCGTCATCTGCAGCCGATATTGGTAACCGGCAAACTGCAGAGCTGCCGCCAGATCCTGATTCCCCAGCGGCCAGTTGCCATGCAGGTTGTTCAGATCGTCTCGACCATCCTGCAGGTACACCCTAATCGCCTTCGGTTCACCCTTTGTCTTTCGAACCAGTCCCGGATAAGCCCAGCCGCCGCGAATGTTGGTAAAGCTTCCGATGTGGCTCAGCACCTTGCCGAACTGGTCAGGCTTTTCCCAGGCCACGGTGAAGGCACAGATGCCGCTGGAAGAAATGCCGCAGACAGCTCGATCTGCAGGATCCGTCGACACATTCATCCGCTGCAGGGCAACCGGCAGGAATTCGCCGGTCAGAAAGTTCGCGTATCGGTCACCCAGCGAGTCGTATTCAAACGAACGATTGCTGCGACTCTGCGCCTCCGGCACTGTCGCGGCAATCGTTCCCGGATTAACGAACACGGCAATGGTGACGGGCATCGCCTTTTGGTGGATCAGGTTGTCAAACACGATGGGAACTCGAAACGCTCCCTTCGGATTGGCATAACCACGCCCATCCATGAACACCATCAGCGAGGCTGGTTCATCGGCATTGTACTGAGCCGGCACGTATACGCTGTAGTCGCGTTGAGTACTCGGAAACACCTGACTGTCGCTGAACTGCCCCGACGTCACGGTGCCCTGAGGAACACCGGGCTGAACGACCCGCTCAGGCTGCTCCTGCGCGACTGCAGGAACGTGAATAATCATAGCCAACGGCAGGAGGATCCGGAGTGTCCACAGGCCAGTTCGGTCGTCTCGACGTGTCATTGGGAATCCCACTTTGTCAGTTCGGTATGCGGTGTACGCTTCGGGGGGGAATTCCGAGCGGTCGGTCGCCCCCGCTTCCGGGTCGTCCCGCATCTGGGTTGTCGGTGTTGTGTCATCGCGTCACGGTGCCATTTGTTTTATCCCAAACGAAATGCGCTCACCTTACGTACGGTAGTGGCTGGCATGGCCTGGACACAAACGTCCCGGTCTCATTTTCCCAAGTGATTTGTGTCACTGATTTCCTGCGACGCCACCGCGGTCGTTGCACGTTGTCCGGACGACTGGCCTTTGCGGCTTACAGCGTATTACGCTGACTTGCGACCGCTAAGAACGTTTTCCGGCCTGTGATGTGTGTTTCCCACCAGCCCGAACGAGCTATGTGTTCTTGAAAACGGCTCACCCCCGCCACCTGTGTCTGGTACGAACCTGAGATGGATAAGAAGTACCCTGGCTTACCGTCCTGGAACGACTTCAGCGGCCGCGTCTGTTGCATTCCTCCCACAACACCAGATGCTCCACCCGCACCTGCCGACCGGTTTTGCAAATCACGTCCGGTCGTCCAGTCGTGTGCGATCTTGCCCCACTGGACACCACAGCCCGCGGAGTGGAGTCATGGTCTCCCGTTACCTCTTACATAATTCTTAAGCAATGTATGCATTTCCTTCACCTTATCCGGGTGGTTACGGGACACGTCGGTAGTTTCCGCAATGTCATGGCCGAGGTCGTGCAGTACGAACGACACCGGGAATGCGTCATCCATGACCTGTGCGGTGGTTTTCGGCCCGTTCACGGTCAGTTTGAACGCACCCCTGCGAATTGCAAATGTACCATTGCTGTGATTGTGCACGATTGCTTCATGAAACGACTCGGGGTTCGCTTCTCCCGTGATGGCTTTGAAGAAACTCACACCATCCTCGGCAATATGGTTGTCCAGACTGATGTTCAGCATCTCCGCGACAGTTGGCAGGATATCATTGAAGAGAATCGTCGTGGGACAACGACGGCCATGCTTTATTCTTTCCGGCCAGCGGACGAAAAACGGTATGCGGTGACCGCCTTCCAGCAGCCCAGCCTTCCAGCCATGGAAAGGTCCGTTGGAATCATGACCGTAAATGCCGGTGTCGCCCCGGACCCACCTGGCACGGTATCCTCTGGTGCGGTCAACCGGACCGTTGTCGCTGGTGAAAATGACCATCGTATTTTCTTCAATACCGAGTTCGGAGATCCTGCGCAAAAGTCTGCCCACGTGGTCGTCAAGTTCGACGACGAAGTCTCCGTATGCTCCGGCGCGACTCGATCCGACGAATTTCCGCTGAGGAACGATCGGGTTGTGCGGTGTTGTCATTGCGTAGTACAGAAAGAACGGCTGTTCGGGGCGGGTGCGGGTTGCATTCTCGACGAATTCACACGCCCTGTCTGAAAGGGTCGGAACAAGCCGATCCATCATGTAGTCTGCAGCGATAATATTGTCGTCGCGGCCGTACCATTCGCCATATTTTTCCTGTGCTGCCTGTGAGGAGAGCGTGGGGATGACCGTGGCTTTGTTGTTCATAATGAAAACGCAGGGGTTCATTTCCGCCGACCCTGCGGTGCCGAAAGAGTAGTCGAACCCATAATCACCCGGTCCCTTCAGCACGGGGGAGGCGAAGTCGATGTTACTGAAGTCCTGATAGTTGGGATGGACGCGGATTACGGAGCGAGCGTTTTCATCATGAAGTTTCCAATCGATACCCTGATGCCATTTGCCAACCAATCCGGTGTAGTATCCTGCCCCCTGCAGCACATCTGCGATTGTCCTGCGACCGGGCTCGATCAGAGTGCCGGCAAGATTTGCCAGGTTGCCGCCTGCTCCCAGACGGGTACGCCACATATATCGACCGGTCAGCAAGCCGTATCGAGAAGGCACGCAGTAGGATCCCGCAGAGTGGGCGTCGGTGAAGATCACGCTTTCTTTGGCCAGTCGGTCCAGATTACGCGTGGGGATTCGGCTGTCGACATTCAGTGCGGCGACATCGCCGTACCCCATGTCGTCTGCAAGGATGATCACGATGTTGGGCCGGGGCGTTTCATATAGCGCCGCCAGAACGATTTTCTGAGACGGGACTGACGTCAGAGCTAACCAGCTGACCAGAGTGAAGAGCATCGTTCTCATGGTAATCTCCAGCAAAGACGGTGTCCCCGCCCCGGACTTCATTAAGACGTTGAGAGACCGTCAATGACGTCCGAATTACACGTGCAAGTCCGTACTGCCGCATTCGTCACTGCCCTGAAGAGGACAGCTTTATCGTCACGCGATGAGTTCGTCAATCACATTGCCGTACAGATCGGTGAAGCGGAAGTCACGGCCGGCGTAGTGGTAGGTGAATTTTTCGTGGTCAAAGCCCAGCAGCTTCAGGACCGTAGCATGCAGGTCGTGAACATGAACTTTGTCTTCAACGGCCTTGAATCCGAATTCGTCTGTCGCACCGTGCACGTAACCGCCGCGGACTCCTCCGCCGGCCAGCCAGGTGGTGAAGCCCCAGTGATTGTGGTCACGACCGTTGATCTTGCCGCCGTTGGCTCCCTTCTTCGGCAGTTCCACAACCGGAGTCCGGCCGAATTCTCCACCCCAGATCACAAGCGTGTCGTCCAGCATACCTCGCTGTTTCAGATCCTTGAGCAGGGCACCTATCGCCTGATCACACTGTTGAGCCAGACGTCGATGGTTTACTTCGATGTCATCGTGGTTGTCCCATGGCTGACCGGCACCGTGCCACAACTGCACAAACCGAACGCCGCGTTCGATCAGGCGGCGGGCAATCAGGATCTGCCGCGCCTGAACTCCTTCACCGTACATATCGCGGATGTGTTTCGGTTCACGAGCAACATCAAATGCGTCGGCCGCTTCCGTCTGCATACGAAACGCGAGTTCAAACGATTGAATGCGGGACTCCAGCTGAGCATCGCCCGTTCGTTCTGCAAGATGTTCGGCATTTAGTTGTCTCAACAGGTCCAGCTGCAGCGATTGCTGCTGCGGCATGACTCGGTCGTTGCGAATGTTCTCAATCAGTTTCTCAATTTGAGTATGTTTGGTATCAACGTACGTTCCCTGGTACACGCCAGGCAAAAACCCGGACTGCCAGTTCTGAGATTCCTGAATCGGAAAGCCACCGGGGCACATGGACACGAATGCCGGCAGGTTCTGATTCTCTGTTCCCAGCCCGTATGTCAGCCAAGATCCGAAACTGGGCCGCACCAGCCGAGCTTCTCCGCAATTCATCAGCAACAGTGAAGGTTCGTGATTGGGAACGTCCGCGTGCATCGAACGAATGACGGCGATGTCGTCGATGCTTTCAGCAACATTCGGAAACAATTCGCTGACATCGGTGCCGCTGTCTCCATACTTTCGGAATCGAAACGGCGACGGAAAGGCGGCTCCCGTGGGGCGTTCCGTCTTCAGATTGCCACCGGGAATCAGCTGACCGCTGTGTTTCTGCAGGGCTGGTTTCGGATCGAATGTGTCGACGTGCGATGGTCCACCGTTCATGAACAGATGAATGACGCGTTTGGCTCTGGCCGGAAAATGAGCCGTTTTCGACAACAGAGGATTCGTATTCCGGGCTGCTGCGGCCTGCGCCGTCTCTGACTTCAGCATAGCTCCCAGCGCGAGTCCGCCAAAGCCCATGCCGCAGCGCGTCAGCATATCACGTCGACCGACCGCAGCCGGTAAGTGTTTCCGATTGTGTGTCGAATTATTGTGCATAGGAGTGGAACCCTGATGTTGTCCGGCAAATCTGACGCCCTGTGGTCAGTCGACAAACATGAATTCATTGGCCAGCATCAATGTCTGAGCAAGTTGTGCAACGGCACCGAGCCGAGATGTGGCGGCTGCCGACGAAAACTCCGTACTCGAATCCCACGTCCGGACCGGTCGCCCATTCACAGACTGCTCGATATTGATTTTCCATGTGAAACTATCGTGGCTTTCACTGGCACCACAGTCCGCCACGAAGTCGACCGCCTCACCCGCCTTGACCGACACATCCTGCGTGGACAGCACGCCGCCGCTGTTATGGACATGGGTCGTTGCCAGAGATCGCCCCTGCAACAGAATATGTCCGTGCACTCCGTCGCCCTTGGCAGTGGCATGCTTAATAAGACTGCGGATCCTGATAAAACAGTCGCGGTCTGCAATCCAGCGTCTGACCGGACAGTGTCTCAGGTCATGTCCGGTATGCCCGCCATCACGGTTCAGACTGCACCAGCCGAGTTTTTCATCGGGCAGTTTGTCACTGCCGCCCCATCGATTTTCATGGAAGGTCGGCAATGATTCATATCGCACAAGTCTTGTCTTGTCGCCGTGAAGCTCGCCCCAGCCATAATGCCAGCCAACCCCGCTGTTCGTTGTGGGAATCAGCCTGGCTGTTGTCGACAGAAATGACGCTGCAGCAGCGACTTCCTGCGGACTCGGTCTACGCCGCAGAATTCTGGCGAACAGATCGCGGACGGTTTCTTCGGCCCGGCTGTGGCGATTTTCGCTGATCTGTGCGGCGAGAGATTCGGCCTGCTCCATTACGAACAGGTTGTTCAGCTGAAACAGGGCCTGTTGTGGCACTGTGGTCTCAAATCGCTTTGCTGAGTGACTGTCGGGACTGGCGAAGTCGAACGTACGAAACGTCGCCGGAAGATTCTGCCGATCAACTCGAGCGTACACGGCTCGACGCGTTGTGAATGGTCTTTTCGTAATATCGACAGATGTTCCGCCCACCGTCTGATCCAGATTGCCGGAGACTGCCAGTAGCGCGTCGCGAAATGCCTCAAAGTCCAGTCGTCGTCGGCTCATGCGGGCCAGCAGTCGATTCTCCGGATCGGTTTCTGCAATATCCGGTCTTGGGGCACTGCTTTGTCGCCACGTCTGTGATGTCAGAATGTGACGAATCACAGCCTTTCGTGACCAGTTGTGACTGATGAAGTATGCTGCCAGGTGATCAAGAAGTTCAGGGTGTGATGGTGGCGGTGTGCGGACCCCGAAGTCGCTGGGCGAGTCCACGAGACCTGTCCCGAACAGCCGCAGCCAGATACGGTTAACGGCGACTCGTGCCGTCAGTGGGTTGTCCGGACTGGCGATATTCTGCGCAAGTTCCAGTCGTCCGCTGCCATCCGTGAACGGTTTTGGTTCACCCTTCGACAGGGCCGTCAGAAAATGCCGGGAAACGCGATCACCGTGGTTTGCGGCACTGCCCCGCACAAAAATTACCGGTTCGCGAGGCTGGTCTCGATCCACCAATCGCAGCGAAGACGGCTCATTCCCCGGTTCATTCGAAGAATCGAAAACACCGTACAGACCGTAGTAGTCCGCCGTCGGAATCGGATCGAACTTGTGGTCGTGGCAGCGAGCACAAGTGACCGTCAGTCCCATCGTACCGCGTGAAACCACGTCGATGCGGTCATCGATGATGTCGTGCCTGTTGTTCAGAAATCGCCGGCCCAGTGTCAGAAATCCCATTGCCGCCAGCTGCTGTGGATCCTGATTTTCTGGCAGCCGATCGGCTGCCAGTTGCCGAATCAGAAATTCATCGTACGGCATATCCGAGTTCAATGACCTGATCACCCATTCGCGAAATCGCCATGCCTCCTTGTATTCTCGGTCTGCTGTAAAGACGTACCCCTTTGTGTCGGCATAACGAGACACATCCAGCCAGAAGCGCGCCCAGCGTTCTCCGAACTGAGGACTTGCCAGCAGGCGGTCGGCATAGTTGTCGAGCCAGACGTTCAGCGGTCTGGGATCGCTGATGTGGGCCACCATGTTCAGATCACTGACGTTCGGAGGCAGACCGGAGATTGAAACGGACATCCGCCGCACCATCGTCCTGCCGTCGGCTGCGGGCGACGGGTTGACACCCAAAGCTTGCAAACGCCGTTGTATAAATGCGTCAACCGGATGTGCCGGGGAGGGTGGCGTCGGATCCGTGATGGGCTGAAACGCCCAGTGTTTTCTCCATGCATCCGGATCAATGGATTTCGCTTTGCCGAAGTCCATCGTCTCCGGCCAGTAAGCTCCCTGCTGAATCCACTTCCTGACCGCTTTGATGTCGGAACCGTCAAGCTTTGCCTTGGGGGGCATCTGCACATCGTCGTCAGAATACAATATCACCTGTAACAGTCGGCTCTCGTCGACCTGCTGTGGGTTAACAAGAGCTGCTGTGTCATCCGTGCCGATTAACACCTGTTCACGCGAATCAAGTCGGAGATCGCCTTTCTGCTGCTGAGGTCCATGACAGCCCACGCACTTTTCCACCAGCAGTGGCCGAATATGGCGTTCGAAAAACACTTCTCGCTCATCAGCATTTGCAGCGACGACCGAGCATAGCGTCAGCATGACAGCACTCATTCGGCAAGTCACCGCGGATCGGTGCAGGCGGGACAGAACCGCACGCAGTCGCAGATTCGGCGACGACCAGCGCCGCCGCGCATCTGCACCGACCTGATTTGTGGAGAAAGGCATGGTGGAGTGATATGGCAGAGGCCGGAGGGAGACGCGAGCAGAGGGATTTTGATCTCACTGGTACATCATAGCCACCCCCGCTTACCCCGTCGACGAAAAGTCGGTGCGGCTGCTGATACAGTACTTTTCTTGCGGCCGATTCCAACGTCTGAGACAATCAAAACGTCCGACAGACAGGGTACAATCCAGGTCCTGATAAATTCTGCACCGCAGCGATTGTCAGCAGTTCGGGCGTTTCGCTCCACATCGGGTCGGCCTTCTGGCAGAATTGACGCATCAGACTCCATCCCCTGAAACGGCCAGTCTCATGATGCAGAAAAAGTACCGGTCTCGCGCACTGATCGTCTGTTGTGCTCTGTTCTATACCACGAATCTTCTTGCCTGGGACGGACAGACTCGTCCGTCTGCCAACGACGAAGACCTGAAGTCGTGGCTGCAGAATATGTACTGGCATCATCGTTATACCAGCGAAGAGATGCAGCAGGTGACGGGACTGGACGCGGCGGCAGTGGCAGCAAAGCTGCAGCAATTCAATATCAGCGACAGCAATCGTCCGAAACGTCCGGCCGATAGAGTATTCGTCCTGCCTTATCCAGGGGGGCGTCATCCGCGCATAGGTTTTCTCGAAGGCGCAATTGAGCCGCAGCGTGAAACGAAACTTAGCGTATTCTGTCCGTGGGATAACAGGAGCTATGCTGTCATGGATGTGCCGGAAGCAGTCTGGTCGAATCTTGGCCTGACCTATCTGGCTCACACCCATGTTGACACCATCTGGACAAAGCAGGGAATCGATCTTGATCAGCAGGAGTGGACAGTGCTGCCGGACGGCAACTTTGTGCTGGAACGCAAACTTCCGAATGGAATCGTATTCGGCGCCAAAGTCATTCCCCTGAAAGATCACGTCCGTATGAAGATGTGGCTGACGAACGGTACGGATCAGACGCTGACCGGACTGCGCGTACAGAATTGTGTGATGCTGAAGGACGCAGAAGGATTCGAGCAGCAGAACAACGACAACAAGACATTCGTGAACGGCTATGCCACAGTTAAATCTCCTGACGGCCACCACTGGATGATCAGTGGCTGGGATCCGGTGCACCGTCCGTGGGGCAATGCACGCTGTCCGTGCCTGCATTCAGATCCGAAGTTTGCCGACTGCGAGCCCGGAGAAACTCAATGGCTGCGTGGCTGGTTTTCATTCTACGAAGGGACAGATATTGATTCAGAGCTGGCGAGAGTTGAAGCCTCCGGCTGGCGCAATCATCCGCTGCATCATGTCACCGGTAATGTTACCGGTCGTGTGCGGGATGCAGACACGGGGGAGATACTGCCATGTCGACTGTATGTGCAAAATCTGGACGATAGTGAATGGCACTATGCATCTTCGACGGCCGTGGCCGGATCTGCTGTGGAATACCGAAAACAGCGAGGCAATTCGCCGAGCGTTGAGAAACACAGCACGCTGTCTGCCGACCCGTTTCAACTGCAGCTGAAGCCCGGACGGTATCGTCTTCGTGTTGAACATGGGAAAGAATTTGTTCCTGCGGAAATAGAAATCGCGGTCGCAGCTAAGGAGCCCGCTGCCGTCGAATTAAAACTGAAACGATTCGTCAACATGGTCGAACACGGCTGGTACTCCGGCGACACTCATGTTCACCGTGCCATGAATGAACTTCCCAATGCCGTGCTGGCGGAAGATCTGAACGTGGCGTTACCGCTGAATTACTGGGTACGCGACAGTTCAGAGATCCCGTCCGCCAGCGGACCGGTCCTGAATGCCAGACCGGACTACCTGGACGACACTCACGTGATCTATCCGGTAAACACAGAGTACGAAATTTTTTCCGTCAACAGCAAACGGCACACTCAGGGCGCTGTCTTCGTATTGAACCATAAGACTCCGTTGAATCTTCCGGCACCGCCCACGTTGCCCATCGCCGAAGAAGCTCGTCGTCAGGGAGCCGTTCTGGATCTCGACAAACATTCGTGGAACTGGTCGATGATGATCGTTCCAACAATGGGTGTCGATCTGTTTGAGCTGAGTAACAATCATCACTGGAAGACGGAATTCGGATTTCCGCAGTGGACATTGGAAAATGCTCCGACGGACTGGCCGGAAATCGAACGAAATGAAGCGGGCTTTACAGAAATCGGCTGGACGGAATTTGGACTGCAGACTTATTACACACTGTTGAACTGCGGCTACCGTATGCGCGTCACCGGTGGTACAGCATCGGGGGTCCATCCTGTTCCGCTGGGGCACGGTCGAGTCTATGTCCACTGTGCTGACCGATTCACCTATCAGAACTGGATGACGAATTTGAATGCCGGTCACAGCTTCGTCACCCAGGGGCCGTTGCTGGACGTACGATTCAACGGGCAGCTGCCAGGATCATCGTGGCAGCGCAGCAACGGCGATAACACAATTCTGATCGATGGCTCAATCGAAAGTCTGAATCCGTTGAAATCAATTGAAGTCATTCTTAATGGACACATTGTTACGACCGTTGATACTCAGTCGGAGCAAACGGCTGCCGGGGCCTATAGAACAACTCTCCATACGCCTGTAAGCGTGCAGGGTTCCGGCTGGGTTGCCGTTCGTTGCTTCGAAGATCTGCCGCAGAAAAAAGTGTCTTTTGCACATACCAACCCGGTATTTGTGGATGTGGCAGGTCAGCCACTGCGACCTCGCAAACAGAGAGTGAAATTCTTTGTGCAGCGGATGGATGAAGAAATCGAGCGCAACACCGGCATCCTGACCGACGCGGCACTGTCTGAGTTCCGTGCGGCTCGGGAGGTGTACGCCAACATTCTTAAAACCGCTCGATAGGGCAGTTGTACAGGCAAACTTCTGGTTGCCGTGCTGCCTGATACTCACAAGCCAGGGCTGTTTGAGCAGCTGCCGACGGCCGTACAGTGTGGACTGCGAGTAGAAGACCGGGCAACCGGAGACTTTGGCTGCCCGACATACAAACAATAAGGCAGAAAGAACCTCGTTTAAAATGTCGTGACTGTGCCGACGGTTGATTCGGCAGTCAGACATGGCATACGCGATGGGAAAAACGTGAGCGGTGTCTGTCGCCCGCATGGGTCATTTGGCGGCCACCGAGGTTGCCTGGCCAATCGCAAACAGATGCTTTTCGCCTCGGATAAACAGCTGACCGCTTGAAATCGCAGGTGAGGCAAATGTGAATTCGCCCAGTGGATTTTCGTGTACAACATTCATTTTCGGGCCAGGCCGCACAAGGCTGGTTGTTCCATCGTCTGCTGTAAAGTAGGCCAGACCGTTGGCGGTAATGAGCGAAGCACTGAAGTGGTTGCCCAGTCGGTCCTGCCACAGACGTTCGCCGTCTTCAGTATTAAAGCAGTTTGCAGTACCGCGATCGTCAGCCACAAACAGGTGCTTGCCCACGAGCACCGGCGACGGGACATAACACTTCGCCTGAGTGCTGTGCCACGCAATGTGAGTGTCCGTCACATCGCCGGAACCGTCCGGTTCGATGCCCATCACATGGTGAGTCGGAAAACCGGCCGTCATATAGAACTTGCGACCATCGAACACCATGGACGAAACAAACTGTTCGGTGGGACCTTCAACCCGCCAGTGTTGTCGACCGGTCTGCGGATCAAAGCTGACGATTCGCTTGCTGCCCGTCATGACCATCTGAGTCTTCCCAGCCACGTCTCGGATGATGGGAGTGCAATAGCTGCGGGTCTTGTGTTCCCGAAAGGTCTTCCAGACTGTTGTTCCCGTAAAGCGGTCCAGGGCCACAACGTATGACGTCCCATCATGGTCCCCGTTCACGATCAGCAGATTCCTGTAAATGACAGGTGCACTGCAAAATCCGTGGACGCTTGTGAATTCGCCGGGCTTCACTTCCCACAATTTCGTGCCGTCAAAACGATACGCCGCGACAACCATTTCGCCCGGTGTCACTGGACGTGCTTTGCCGACGTTAGGGGCCGGGACTTCGTGTCCGTCAGCGGTAAGGAACGTCACGTAAACAATTTTCCCGTCCGTCGCGGGAGTGCCGGAAGCATGACTGTTGAGCCGGTGTTTTGTTTCAAGAACTGACTCAACGACTGTCTTCTGCCACAGCGTCTGACCTGAGGCGCGATCAAGACAGATCAGAACTCGTTTCTGTTCCTCTTCCAGACAGCTGACCAGAAAGATGCGATTCTGCCAGACAACGGGCGATGCATGCCCAATGCCTGGAACGGCCACTTTCCAGACGATGTTCTCGCCGGTTTCTCCGTTCCATGATGTCGGGACATTCGTTTCGAGAGACGTTCCGTCACCCCGCGGTCCTCTCCAACCAGGCCAGTTTTCAGCGACCACCTGCGACCCCATGGTCACCAGAAGACAGAACAGAAGGCAATGAGTGCGATCAGGCATGATGGATTCCGGGATGATTGAGCGGCGGGAACGGCTTGCTGCGACGGTGCACATAAGACCGTGACTGCGTGCGTGGAACGACATTGTATGCTGAAGCGTGATTCTGCACGTTCCGCTTTGCAGTAACAGAGCCTCTGTTTTATTCTGTCTGCCTGCACCACGCCAGTCATTCTGTTCGTCGGAAGTCCGTATGCGGAAAAATCGCAAACTGCTGTTTCGCTGCGCGGCTGTGCTGCTGGGACTTTCCGCGCTGCCGCTGCTTGAAATGACCTGCCGAATTGCCGGCTGGGGCGCTGAACGTCCTGATATTGATCCATTTGCGGAATTCGCCGCAGTACGACCGCTGTTCCAGCTCAACAGGGACGGTCAAAACTATCAGGTGGCTGAGAATCGCCGCAGTTTTTTTGCCGAAGATTCATTTTCCGCTCAGAAGCCTCTGAATGAGTTTCGCATCTTCATCTTCGGTGGCTCAACGGTTCAGGGACGACCCTATTCCGTACCCACATCATTCGGCACGTTTCTGAAGATCGGCCTGCAGCATGCTGTGCCTTCGAAACAATGGGAGGTCATCAACTGCGGGGGCATTTCGTACGCGAGTTACCGACTTCTGCCGATCATGCAGGAGTGCCGGGGCTACGATCCGGATCTGTATATCGTGTGCACAGGGCACAACGAGTTCCTGGAATGCATCACGTACGCGGAAGTCATTTCCGCTGCGCCAATCGTATCGGACGCCTACCGCCGACTTCATGAATGGAACAGCTTTCGGCTGCTTCAGGCAGCGATGGGCGGGGCGGGCAAACTGGATACCACCGTCGATCAACACAGTCACGGTTCTGTTATGGCCGAAGAAGTCGACGCACTGCTGGATCATCAGGGTGGTTTGGAGGCGTACTCTCGCACTGCACTGCATGCTGACCAGGTCGTCACATCATTCGGTCGCAACCTGCAGCGCATGGTCGACATATCCCGTGCTGCAGACGTGCCGCTGTTGTTCATGCGGCCCCCGTCGAATCTGCAGAACTGTCCGCCATTCAAGTCTGAATTCAGTGCACGAACAGACGAACTGACGCGGAAACAAGTCGAGATTGATCTGAAGCAGGCCACTCGACTGCTGACAACGGATGTGAAGTCTTCAATCAGACTGCTTGAGCAGATTACTGCAGCGGACGACCAGTTCGCGTTTTCATGGTATCAGTTTGGTCAGGCCTGTCTGCTGGACAACAGATTGGATGATGCCGTTGCGGCGTTCGGGCGCGCCAGGGACGAAGATGTTTGTCCGCTGAGAATGACGTCCGTCCTGCAGGACACGATGCTAAGCGTTACGGAGCACAACTCGGTTCCGTTACTTGATATCCATCAGCTGCTGCAGCACATGGCTAGGCGCAATATTGTCGGTAATTCTGTGCTGGTCGATCACATTCATCCTTCGTTCGCCAGTAATCAGAAGATCGCCATCGCCATCATCGACAGGCTGCAAAGTCTGATTCCGGTTGCTGTGACACAGACGGAATGGAAACCTGCGGCGCAAGCTGCCTTCGACGATCACTTGCAGTCACTGGACAATCTGTACTTTCTGCGCGGTCAAAGAACCCTGAAGTCACTGGAAGGCTGGGCACAGGGTCGTGGCGACGGTCCACCACTTTCGCTGTCTTTACCAAACGTACCGTAATGGTGAATTGATTCGTGCGGTTGATGATTGAATGCACGCGGCGAAGCCGAGCTTCAAGGATATGCGTTCCCAAACCGGAGTCCGGGAACGAGAAAAGTGCGGGGGGGGCAAGGGCCCCGTCTTCACACGCGTTCCAGTTTTGTGACGCGTCCGGTGCCGACCCATTCCGCCACATAGATGTCACCATTGGCCGCGAAGCACGCATCGTGCGGATGAACAAACTGGCCGTTTTTCCACTCCTTTGGCTGTCCACGAAGATTCTTGACCTTATTCAACCGGTCAATCGCCGTACCGAGATGGGCGACGACTTCGTTCTTTTCGTTCAGCAGCGTCACCCGTGCCTTCAGTTCCGGAATCAGCATCAGGTTCCGCCAGGTATCGACGTTGGCGGGCAGGCCAAATCCTTCCAGTGTTTCCTGGTACTCGCCATCCATGTCGAAGATCTGCAGAGTGTTATGGGCTCGATCTGTGACCACGATAGACGGTTCTCGGCCCGGACGTTTGTCGACCCACAAGCCATGAGCCGTCTTGAACTTGCCCTTGCCGTCGCCGTCACCGCCAAAACTGCTGACCCAATTGACGTCCCTGTCGAAACGGTGAATGTGGAACGACCCGTAGCCGTCGGCCAGCAGAAACCCGCCGTCGTCCAGAAACGCAAAGTTTGTCGGCAGGAATCCCTGACGCGTCCATGTCTTCGACGTACTGGTGTCTTCTCCAGACGCGTAAACTCCGGATTCCATCGGCGCTTTTCGAAACCAGACAATCTCTCCAGTCAGCGTCATTTTGGCAAAACATTTAACCTGCTGATAAGCCGCGACATACAGGAATTCGTCACTGCCTTCCTGCCGCACCTCAATGCCATGTCCACCGCCCTGAAACTGAGCGCCGAAGGCTCGAATAAATTTCCGTTCCGGATCAAAGACAAAAATGGAAGGATGGTCCTTCTGATCGGCGCGGCCTTCGTGGATGACGTACAGATTTCCGGCTTTGTCCACAGCCACATTATGCGTAGTCTGCCAGTTATACTTGTCCGGCAGCATCGGCCAGTCGTGGCGGACTCGGAACGTGTGTTCTCCTTCGCCGGTAATGACCTCATCGCTGGTCCGACTGGCTGTGAAAGCCATGGGCGCTGCAGTGATCAGGGCTGCCCCGGTTGCGGCCGTGGATAGAAACTGACGACGGGATGATGCCTGTTGAGTCATAATGGTCCGGCTCCGGAATTCGAAAACACAAGAACGTCACATTCTATTGTGGAGTAATTGCCACGTGAGTCCAGCCACCGATGATCTGTTCCGGATTGATCTGTCGTGGCTGCCAACTAAACTGACGGCTTCGGAGGCCGTTGGCAGCACGTCAATACCATAAACTTTTCGCGGCGCATCAGGATTTTCAAATGACTGACTCGGTACCGTCTTCCACTCAGCGACAATTACAATTCGAAAACGGGTCAGCGATCGGCACCAGTCAGCGATGGGTGGGAGGCCAGTATTGTTCCGTACTGACCCCCGTCGGCATTGTCGGTTGCGGCATCTATGACCTGAAGACCGCCGAGGAGTTCGGGCAGGCGATCGCCATCGCCAAAGGCACGCCGACCAATCCACTGGTGGAACCTGAAGATCTTTTTGATGCGAAGATCGTGGGTGTCACCGCAAAAGCCGCGGAACTGGGAATCCAGGTCAGCGACACCGGTCGCTCTGCCATCGAAACGATGCTGTCAGCGGCCCGTTCCGCAGATGCCTGATGACAGTGATATCTGCCGACAGCGCGGGTACAGACTCTGACCAGGGACCAGGGAACTGTGAAGAAGAAGAAACACTCTGCACACGAGCGTCGCTGGAATGCGCTCAATCAGAAAATCACCAGCTGCGAGCGTTGCCCCAGACTTATTAAGTATTGCCGCACCGTCGCGTCAGAGAAACGAGCAGCCTATCGGGATGAAACTTATTGGGGTAAGCCGGTTCCCAACTTCGGCGATGCACGAGCACAACTGTTAGTCGTGGGACTGGCTCCAGGTGCTCATGGGGCCAATCGCACGGGACGAATGTTCACAGGGGATCGCAGCGGCGACTGGTTGTACCGTGCTCTCCATAAAGCCGGCTTCGCAAACCAGAAAAATGCAACTTCGGCCAATGATGGTTTGCAACTGAATAACTGCGCTATTATCAACGCCTGTCACTGCGCCCCTCCTGGCAACAAGCCGACGACCGAAGAACTGGCCAACTGTGCCGACTGGTTTGATGCTGCATTGACTCAACTGCCCGTGCGTGTCCTGCTGGCACTCGGTGGAATTGCGTGGAACACCGTGTGGCACCACTTTCGCAACAACTGCCCCGAGGAATTGCTGCTCGACAGGAAACCGAAGTTCGGACATGGAAATTCGGTTCAACTGACCAGCAGCGTCACATTGGTTGGCAGCTATCACCCCAGCCAGCAAAATACGTTCACGGGACGATTGACTGAACCGATGCTGAACGCCGTATTTCGGAAAGTACGGAAGATGGTTGATTCGGGGCGGCCGTAACGGCGACTGCGGCTGGCAACAACACTGATGTCGTCCGGACTCTGGTTGCCGTCAACATCGCTGACCCAGGCCAAACGAGAACTCTTTTTCTGCCTGGTGGCGGTTCCGGACGAAACGCACTTCTCTGCAACGCCGCACAGATTCTTTGTTGAACGGCGTGACGTGGAAGTGCTGCACACAAAATCAGATCGAATTCCTGTTCCTGGAACATTGAGTTCCGGCGACAGAGTCGTGACTTCTGGCATTCATCGTATTTCGACCGGCCAGACAGTTCAGAACTCCGACGCAGCGTCCGTCGTCAGCCTGTAACAATGACACATGCGCAGCACACGCTGCCACCACGTCCAAAATCTGCATTCCATTCTGGAAAACAGGCTGGCAGCCAGGACAGCGAACTCTCGAAAACTTCTTCAATGTCCGATCTTTTCCATCGTAACCGTCGACTGCTTGTACTGACAATCGCCCTGATTGTCGTGGCCGAATCGACGGCCTGTCAGAGCGTATCGAGTCGCTGGTTACGGAGAAGATTGAAGATGAGCTTCTTGACATCGAACAGATCAAGACGATTGAAACGACGTCGCGGGCCGGGATTCTGATTGTTGAGCTAGAGCTTAAAGACGAAGTGACACGCAGGGCATCGTCCAGCTGAACTCCGCTGATGACGCGTTGAAATTAATTGGCCGGCTGCAGGGCGAACTCGACAATGCAATCCCTGTCGCTCGCGTACTGCTGCGACATGTGAGCAACCGCGTACCGGCTGTTCCAGGTCACGGACGCGGTTATGAGCAGCATTCAGGAACGCAATCGTCAACGATTCCGGCCCTTACGACGATCTGCACAGCGGGGCTGAAGTCAGAGCTAACGTCCTCCAACTCGACGTTCTCTTAACCAGACTCAGCCATGTCAAGCTCTGAATCAGCGGTTTCGGAAGGCTATGCAGTGGTCATCTGATGTCGAGTTTCGATAGAATGGGGCATCCTCGATATGCCGTTTTGATCCTCGGGAATTGTTCGATGAGGTGTGGTTTCGTCCAATCAAACTATCTGATGACGTCAGCGTTGCTGTTGGTGGCGTTTTGTTCGGCCGGAGTGCGGGCGGACGACGCAGACAGTGAACTAACGTTCGCCCGGGATATCCTGCCCATTTTTCGGGCCAGATGTATCCGCTGCCATGCCGGTGTCGAACCGAAAGCCGGACTGAATCTGACCAGTCCGTCATCGCTGCTGACCGGTGGTGATTCCGGAGCGGCTCTGCGAATCCGGGCGGCAGAATTCAGTCTGTTGTACGAAAAAATCAGTTCCGGAAAAATGCCCCCGGTCGGACAGAAGGTCACGACTGAGGAAAAAGGACTGATTCGCAAATGGATCAACGACGGAGCGAATGGTGTCAGTAATGCAGCCGCAGTCGATCGCTCAGCCGATGTCACGGAGGTTGAGCACTGGTCGTTTCATCCACCGGTCCGTCCGGAGTTGCCGGACGTCATGCATGCGGAGCGTGTGCGGAATCCGATCGACGCATTCGTAATGCGTCAACTTGAAGAACAGAACCTGGCCATGGCGCCGACCGCGGATCCGCTGACACTTCTGCGACGTGCAACCTACGATTTGACGGGGCTGCCCCCGTCGCCGGAAGACGTCAGACGTTTCATGAGCAACGGAAACGCCGGCGGCTACGAAAATCTGATCGAAAATCTGCTGGCCAGTAAGCATTACGGAGAACGCTGGGGGCGGCACTGGCTGGATGTGACCGGGTTCACGGAATCCGCCGGGATTCTGAACGAAGACCGAGAACTGCCTCTGGCGTGGCGGTTTCGGGATTATGTCATCCGAGCATTCAACAGCGACAAGCCTTACGATCGTTTCCTGCAGGAACAGATTGCGGGCGATGAACTGACAGGCTACTGGACGGCATTTGAGTCCGATGATCACCTGTCGGATGACGTAATCGAAGGCATTGTCGCCACCGGCTACCTGCGAACTGCGGCAGATCCCAGTCGACCGGATTTCAATACGATCAAGAATGCCGCGTCGCAGTACTTCTACCCGACACTGTTTGACACGTTACAAATTGTCTGTTCATCCACGATGGGGCTGACCATTCAGTGTGCTCGGTGTCACAGTCATAAATTCGATCCGATCCCGCAGGTCGACTACTATCGCATGCAGGCGGTGTTTATGGGCGCCTATCGGCCGGATGACTGGGTGCCGCAAATGAACCGGCGACTGCCGATTGCTTCGAAGAAGGAACAAGAGGTCGCTGCCAAACAGAATGCCGAAGTCGAAGTCGTCCTGAAGAAAATGAAAGCTGAACTTGCTGCACTGAAAGCGACATTCACGAACCGGCTGTTTGACGATCGCCTGAATGGCCTGCCGGAACAGATTCGTGAGGACGTCAAAGCAGCTTTCACGGCGAAAACAGAAGATCGCTCGAAGGTTCAGATGTATCTGGTCGAGAAGTTTGAGAAGACGCTCCGTCCAGCAGCCAAAGAACTGGATACGGCACTTGCAGAATACTCGGTCTACAATAAGGAGACTTCTGATCTGAACGCGAAAGTCGCCGTGGAAGAAAGGCGGCGGCAGCTGTTTGACGAAGTTCGTGCTCTTTACGATCTGCCGGGAGCAGTGACGACGCGTATCCTGCTGCGCGGCGATGCACTGACGCCTGGGCCATCGGTGGAACCCGGTGTAATCTCAACGCTGCAAACGCCGCAGGACTTCCAGTGGACGGCGCCGGCCATGGAAGCAAAGACCAGCGGCCGCCGACTGGCCTTCGCCCGCTGGCTGACGCAGCCTGATCACCCGCTGACCGCACGAGTGATGGTTAACCGCATCTGGATGCACCACTTCGGCATCGGTATTGTTGATACTCCTGACGACTTCGGTGTGTCCGGTTCACCCCCCTCGCACCCGGAATTGCTGGACTGGCTGGCATCCGAGTTTGTCCGCAGCGGCTGGAGCGTCAAACACATGCACCGTCTAATCATGACATCAAGCACCTGGCGACAACGTTCTCGCGTCACTGCCGAACATCGGGCGACCTGTCAGGAAGTCGATCCGGAAAATCGGTTATTGTGGCGACACACAATGCGGCGACTGGAAGCCGAGGCCGTACGGGATGCATTTCTGGCCGTGTCCGGTACGCTCAATCCGAAGATGTTCGGTGCTTCACAGGCCGTGGCACGACAGAAAAACGGCGAGGTGATTGTGCCGGCCGGTGCGGATCAGAATCGACGTTCGATTTATGTGAAGATTAAACGCCTAACGCCTGAGACACTGCTGCAGGTATTTGACCAGCCGACGATGTCGGTAAACTGCACTCAGCGAAGCATGTCCACGGTTTCGACGCAGGCACTCGCACTGCTCAACGGTGATACGATCACTCGCGCCGCCACCGCATTTGCGGAACAAATTGCAGCCGATCAGTCAGTGGATCCGGTTGAACAGGCCGTGCTCAGAGCATTTGCACGCCCGGCGACAGGAGACGAACGCCATCTGTTGACAGGATTCGTCGAAGCTCAGAAAGCAGAGTATCTGAGTGAAACTGCAGAAGCTGTTCGCGGCAAACCGGAAACGCTGGCAGCAGCGGAAAAAAAAGCGCGTATTGATCTGTGCCAAATGCTGATGAGCAGCAATGAGTTCGTTTATCTGGATTAGAATATGAATCCACATCAACTTGTTTCACGACGAGAATCCCTGCAGCGTTCTGGTTCCGGCTTTGGCGGACTGGCGCTGGGCACATTACTGAAGGACGCTGTGGGTGCTGGCCAGCCGCAAAGACCGACCAGTGCGCATTTTCAGCCACGGACCAATGCCGTCATTCAGCTGTACATGCATGGTGGCCCCAGCCACGTGGATCTGCTGGACCCAAAACCACTACTCAATCGTTTTGACGGTACAGCGCCGCCCGACGAAGTTGCCGACGACGAAGAGCGAACCAAGAATCTCATGGCGTCTCCGTTTCAGTTTCGCCGTTGTGGAGAAAGCGGGCTGGAGTTTTCTGAAATTCAGCCGTTTGTGTCCCAGCACGCAGACGACATTGCTGTTGTCCGTTCGATGTTCAGCGAACATCGAAATCACGAACAGGCCATCTGGATGGCTCAGACGGGAATGACCGTCGAAGGTCGACCAACACTGGGCGCGTGGACTGCCTACGGACTGGGAACAGAAAATTGTAACCTGCCGGCCTTCGTGGCGTTACCGGATCCTGGCGGTCCGTCCGTCGACGGCTTGCGGAACTGGTCGAGTGGCTGGCTGCCGCCCCGCTATCAGGGGACTGTATTTCAGGAACAGGGCAGCCCCGTACTGAACCTGCGGCCGAAACAGCCACGTTCACAGGCCATCGAAGACGCGCGTGTACGGCTGTTACGACAACTGAACGAACAGCACCTGGCACAACGTCCGGGTGAACTGGAACTGGAAGCCCGTATTGATACGTTCGAACTGGCCGGCCGCATGCAACTGGCCGCCACAGACGCGCTCGACCTGTCTCAGGAAACCGAAACCACTCAGAAAATGTACGGCCTGGATGATCCGACTACGAAGTCCTACGGCACACGCTGCCTGATGGCTCGCCGGCTGATTGAACGAGGAGTACGGTTTGTCTCGCTGTTCATGGCCGGTCAGCCCTGGGATACCCACACAAACAACAACGAAGGCACCAGAAAATGCTGCCAGCGGACGGATAAACCCGTGGGTGCTCTGATGACGGACCTGAAGAGATCAGGTCTGCTGGATTCGACACTGGTGCTGTGGGGTGGTGAATTCGGAAGAACTCCGGCCGCCGAACAGCGGAACGCCAAAACACCCTTCGGACGTGATCATCATCCGTACGGCTTCAGTGTCTGGCTTGCTGGCGGTGGCATCAAAGGCGGTCAGCACTACGGAGCAACGGACGATTTCGGGTACCGAGCTGTCGAAAACAGAACCCAGACAGCTAACCTGCACGCCACGATACTGCACCTGCTCGGCATGGATCATGAAACCCTGACGTGGCATCACAACGGTCGCGATGAGCGTCTGACTGACGTTTACGACGCTAAGGTCATTGAGGAACTGCTGCTGTAACTGGGAGATGACGACCAGAGAGTTTTTACGCAGCGTTGTTCGCGAATCCAAGTCGCAGACCACCCTGTTGGTGGAGGACAGCATCTTAATCCGAACAACGCTGCGCGGCATACTCAAGAGACACAACGTCATACCGGCCGGTGACGGGAAAAAGGCTGTTGCAATTTTGGAAAGATAACAGTTCGGCAGCGTGCTGATGGATGTCCAGATGCCGCGCATGGACGGATCTGATGGGAGGATCACGATCTGAAAACTGGAAAACTTCGATATCGCTGTCCAATTCTCAGCCAAGAACGCGAAGTACGGATATGGATCCGGAAAAACATGAGTGAATGACCAGCTTGCTGATTGAGCACGAGCCGGAATTGATGCGTTGCATCATAGTCGCGGTACCGAATCGGTCAGATGCTCGCACATTTTTTGCCAGGAATTCTCCGTATCGCTCTGGCACGGGTTTGATAACTTCAATCCCGAAAGGACCTTTGTTCCCTGGGCTCATGGCTTCGTCAGAATCAAGATGCGTCGCTTCCTGCGGAAGTCGGCACAGATCAGGCAATTAACTTAGCGGGCTGCAGAATTGCTTTTCGATGATCAAGCAAAGGTGGCTACTGAACTCGACGAACGCAAGAATCACCTGCAGGATTGCCTTGAACTGCTTTCTGACCGACGGAAGGAAATGGTCATCGGATATTACCGGATGGACGATTCCGTGAGTGACTTATCGCAAAGGACCGGACAAACGGTCGACGCAATCTATCAACTCCGCCAACGAGCACGTGGTTTGCTTCACGATTGTGTTGAATCCGTATTCCGAGGTGACGAATCGTGAATCAGGACACGAGCTAATCCAACGCTACCTGGATGAAATCGCGAGCGATGAAGAAGTGCAAGAGTTATCCGGGCCGCTTGGGTCTTGTTCGGAAACTCGGTCGCTTTATTTGAAGCTGCCGGATACCCATGCGGTTCTCATCAGCGGTGAACTCAATGCACCGATCTCGAATCAGGCAGAGATTCGCGTACTCGAGTTAATCTCAAATCTCGAGGAATCCAAACGTATTCTTCGACAGCGACGCTTTCTCTCTACCGTGGGCTCCATTGCAACAGCCCTTCTGGTGATGTTGGGCAGCTGGTCCCTGTGCAGTAGTCGCAGTGACAGGATTGTGGAGATCACATCGATTCAGGGTGGCGTGCAGTGTACGGGGGATAGCGGAAACGTCATCGAACAACTGCAAGCGGGCCAAGTCCTGTGAACTGCCCCCACGGATGGTGCCAGATTCTAACTCGGCTCCGGCGTTAAATTCATTGCTGATCACACGGCTTCCGGCGCTGGTGGCCGGTAGCCCAATGAACTGTGTGGACGAACCGCGTTGTAATGACACTTCCAGCGTTCTGACAGCACTCGAGCCTCCAGCAGAATGTTAAACAGCTCCACGTTAAGCAACTCGTCACACAGCTTTCCGTTGAAGGATTCGATAAAACCGTTTCCTCATGGACTTCCAGGTTCGATAAACAATGTCCGCACGCCGACACGGTCCAGCCGGTTCCGGACACGCCTTGCCGTAAATCCGGACCATTGTCGGATCGAATGTCCTTTGGTGTCCCCTGTGTCACGATCAGCATTCCAGTCGACGTTCTGACAAAGTGTTTAATACTCAAAGCCCATAGCGGACTGCACTGCACATATCGATGTGACAGACGACGAGTCTCGTATGAGTACGCTTCCCGACCCGCACAGCCTTTCGCGGGACACGACGAACTCAAACTTGGACAGGAAGCGGACGATCGGACCAGTGTAGCCCTCGCGCTAAACGCTGCGCTGCCACCTCGATATCTGAGATCTGCCGGCGAACATGGGAACGTCAGCGTAGAATCACCTGGATTCTTCAGCGATGCAGCATTTGGTCCGAATCGCCATTCATTCCCGGGTGTTTCCGCCTGGGCAGGCCGAATACAGAGATGTTCGCCCGCCAAACGGCCACAAAAGCGATCAGCCGGCCATACTGAGACGCGATCCCCGCAGACGGAAATGACATTCATGAAAAAGCAAACCTGTCTCACTGCGTCATTGGCGCTTTGTTTGTTGCTGACATCGTCGAACGCAGAGGCCAAAGACTTCTATCTGACCATCGGTGGTGGGTCAGCACCACCAGGAAATCAGGCATCGCTTGAAAAGAACGTGCTATTCTATCAGCGATTGTTGCACGAGCAGAAACGTGATCTGTCGCGCAACGACATCTACTTTGCGGACGGCAGGGCCGCAGGAGACGATCTGCAGGTGATGGACCGTGAATCGCTCCCGAAGGCAAACCGCCTGATGGCAGAGTTCTTCGGTTCTCAGCGCAACCTCGGGCTGCTGTATCGGAACCACAAGATTGTCGGAGTGAGGGACGATACGACTCCCGCCAGCATTCGAAGCTGGTTCACAGATGTGGGCCCCACCATGGACAGTGGCGACCGGCTGATGTTGTACGTGACAGCTCACGGCCATAGCAGCAACGATCGTGATTCACCGCACAACACAACAATTTCTCTTTGGAACAACAAGAGCATCAGAGTCAGTGAGGTCGTTAACCTGCTGGACACATTACCCCAGGGAGTGCGCGTCGTCGCCGTGATGGTACAGTGCCATGCCGGAGGTTTTGCACGATTCATCTACAACGAAGGAGATTCGGACAAGGGATTGTCGTCGCAGCACAGATGCGGTTTTTTTGCGACGGTCCATGACCGCCCAGCCGCCGGGTGCACACCGGAAATCAACGAAGCGACCTATGTTGAATACAGCACATATTTCTGGGAAGCGATCGCAGGACACACACGGGCCGGAAATCCGATCGACGTTCCGGACTATGATAATGATGGTCGTATTTCGTTTGCTGAGGCCCATGCCTACACCGTGCTTCGGGCAGACACTATCGATCTGCCAATCACGACATCCGGCGAGTTTCTGGGAATTGAAAGCTTGTTCGCCAACGACCGCTACCCGGAATTGTTGTCAGATATGGCAGCGTGGGACAGTGTTCTTCCACTGGCGACGCCGGCAGAACGCGCCATCCTTGAGGGGTTGTCAGATCAGTTGCAGCTGACGGGCAACGACCGAATTGAAGTTGCTCGCAGGCAAGTACAACAGCTGCGCCGCAGACGTGGAGGGAGCCGTGGGCAGCGGGTAAATCCAGCGGTGCAGCTGCGTCAGAGGATTGCAACCGATTTGAAAAGGCAATGGCCTGGCCTGGCAAACGTGCTGAACCCGGTCGCCGTCGATCTTCTGACAATCCGAAAAGACGAGTTCATTTCTGCCATTGAAAAACATCGAGACTACAAACGTTACCGAGAACAGGTCGACACCGCGTCGGTCCCGCCCGACACAGAAAAACGAAAAGTGAAGTACGAGCGATTCATTCGGACTGCCGAAAACATCATCCTGCTGGAAAACCTGCGTCTGCTGGATGACACGAAAAGGCTGGAACAGTATCAGAGTATCCTGGAAGCTGAATCCGAATCGCTGTCTGCCGTTCTCGCAGACAGCCCCGTTGATGCCACGGCCCATGACTGACAGTCACGCGGGATTTTTCTGTAACGTTTCGCCTCGACGTCAGCCGTTTCGTCGCGTCACCAGTTCATAGACGGGCCACTCGGTGGAACAGTCATTACAGTGAAAACCAACAATGGTGGCCGTCCCCGGAACCGGAAGCCGGCTCTTGGGGCTGATAACAGCATCCTGAAGTTCCAGAGGCTCAACATTCATCTGTGAGCACTCAGGGCATACGGAATTCTGGCGAAGGACCCGGGCCCGATCGACGGGAGCACCCAGTCGACCACTGATAATCTTCGTCTGCGTGCGGGAAACGAAGGGCAGAATGTCGCGTTTCTGAGTCGGCTCCGGAGTTTCAGACTCCGGTGGCGGATTGTACAAGCGCAGGTGCAACTGGTTCATCGTGAATCCTCCTTGAATCACGGTCCAATAATAACTGGCAAAAACACTCGATCGAAGCAATCCATGCCCCGTGCCGCCAGCGCGATCTTAACGGAACTGTAGGCCCGACAACGTCTGTACTCAAGCTGATAAAACAGAATTTCACACCGGGAAGCGCTGGCAACCTGGGGCCTGATCGTGGAAATCACGGCCGATTCACGATAAGTCCTCGTCTGCGAGTGACTTTGGGCGATCGGCCCGAAACAATCCCGCCCATGAATACATGGCAACCCAATTCATGGCAGACAAAACTGGCGATGCAGCAGCCGGTTTACGAGGACGCTCAGGAAGTCAGTGAGGTTCTGCAGAACCTGGCTCAACTGCCTCCGCTGGTTACAGCGTGGGAAGTGGATCGCCTGCAAAAACAGCTGGCGGAAGCGGCCACGGGCAACGCCTTCGTACTGCAGGGCGGAGACTGTTCTGAAAGCTTCAGCGACTGTAATGCGTCAACGATTCTAAGAAAGCTGAAGGTGCTGATTCAGATGAGCCTTGTGCTGATCTGTGGTTCCAAACAGAAAATTGTCCGGATCGGACGAATTGCCGGACAGTACGCGAAGCCCCGTTCGGCGGACACTGAAACCAGAGAGGGCGTGGAGCTGCCCAGTTATCGCGGCGACATAATTAACCGCAGTGGCTTTACCAGAGATGATCGGGAACCGAATCCACAACTGCTGCTTCGCGCGTACGAACGTTCAGGGCTGACGATCAACTATATCCGAGCACTCAGTGAAGGTGGGTTTGCGGATTTGCATCACCCGGAGAACTGGGATCTGGAATTTGTCCGAAACACGCCAGGTTCGAGGCGTTATCAACAGATTCTGGAATCACTGAGTGATTCCATCCGCTTCATGGAAGTTGTCACATCCGGAGAACTCGAACAACTGAGTCGTGTCGATTTCTTTACGTCACACGAGGCTTTGCACCTGCTTTACGAACAGGCGCTGACGCGAACGGATCAGCGGCAGTTGGGGCATTATAACCTGAGCACTCACCTGCCCTGGATCGGCGATCGAACGCGAGCCATCGACGGTGCCCATGTGGAGTACTTCCGGGGCATTCGCAATCCGATCGGCGTGAAGGTCGGCAACACCATGGCGCCTGACGAACTGATTGATCTGATCAAAGTACTGAATCCGGAAAACATTCCGGGACGTCTGACACTGATTCATCGATTCGGCGCAGAGAAAATCAACAGCAAATTGCCGTTGCTGGCCGACACGGTGAGAAGGGCGAATCAAAACGTGCTGTGGAGCTGTGATCCAATGCACGGAAACACTCAGGCAACCCGCAACGGTTTCAAGACGCGTTCTTTCGACGAGATCACTTCAGAAATCATCACTTCATTTCGCATTCACAAAGATTGTGGGACTCGACTGAGCGGCATTCATCTGGAACTCACCGGGGAAGATGTCACCGAATGCGTCGGTGGCCCCGCGAACCTGACGGAGTCTGATCTTCCTCGCGACTATCGCAGTCAGGTTGATCCCCGTCTGAACTATGAACAGGCAATGGAGATTGCTTTCTTGCTGTCCGAACAGACACGCAACGGCGCATAACACGGTCCACTGGGTTTCAGTGCGATAAACGCCCCAGGACACTCCGGAGGCATTTATCGCAGATCATACGATCCGGCTGGCGTCAGCCATCAGGTGCGAATTTGCTTCCTGCCGACAGACTTCTTTTTCAGCACAGGTTGAGCGGCGAGAAAGCCGAGCCCCAGAGCAGCCGCCACGGAAGTGGAACCTTTTGATTTCTCTTTTTCCCTGGTCGCCCCGCTCCACCAATCCGCCGCTTCCCAGTCGGACATTACCGAATCCAGATCCTCGACCGTTTCGTTGCTTTCGGCGGTTGATACTTCAGCCACGTCCGGTGTCAATGCATCAACCGTCATTTGCGGGCTTAACATCGCTACGGCGCCGGATTCCGGGGCTGCGGTTAACACAGGCTCCATTGCAATCTGCGGTGCAGTGGTCGCATCGCTGTCACCACCCGGCATCAGCAGATCGTTCAGCGGTGCGTCGATGTGTGAGGGAAGTGCCGCCACTGTGAAGTCAACTTGTTTGCTCCAGAATGACGTCTCACCCATCTCACTGATGGCGCGAACCCAGACGCGATAAACACCGTCTAAGAGACTTGTTTGAACGGTGTACGATGCAACCAGCACATTGGTATCGTGAACAACACGGCTTTGCTGCACGTCGATTCTATTGATCCAGATTTCATACCTCTCTGCCCCGGTGATACCGGTCCACAGAAATGTCGGCGTGGCGGTCGTCGTCGTGTTGTCCACCGGCGTCAGGACTTCAGGACGTCCTCCGACGGTAAACTCAGAACCGGCAGACCATTGCGACTCCGAGCCATCTTCAGCAACGGCCTGGACCCAAACAACGTACCGGCCGACTTCAAGGTCAGTACCAGGAACGATTGAGGTATCCGCGACAAACCGATCGATGAGCACAGGAACTGCTGTCTCACCTGGATTTCGCCGAGTCACCCATACCGAGTAATGAGAAGCCCCCACAACATGGTTCCATCGAATTTCGGGAGTTCTGTCAAATGTGGCGCCTGAAGGAGTGATATTCTGCGGAGCGCTCAACACCGTGAAGGTAACGGGGCTGCTCCAGAGTCCGGCCGCGCCGTCCGGAGCGATCGCACGCGTCCAGGCCTTATAAGTTCCTCCCGGGAGGTTGGCTGGCGCCGAGGCAAAGCTGGTTGTCTGCAGATTCGTTTCGTAAATCACCTGGCTCTCACCCGTGGTAATATTGTTGACCCACAGTTCGTACCGGTCCGTGTCAACCACGGTGGTCCACGCGATTTCGGGGAAGGTACTGGTGGCCACCACAGACTGACTAATTGGCGTTGTAATTTCAGGCTGCGTCACGACGCGGAAATCTCGCCCCTTACTCCAGAAACCGGTTTGTTCCAGATCGTCGTAAGCTCTTACCCAGTACCGATAGCGGCCCACTCCAATCTGCTGTGTTGGTACCACATTCGGATAACCAGCCACCTCAACCTCGCCGATGAACCAGTCATCATCAGTTCCCGCAGCCAGGCCAGCGGTCTCAAATCGGAATGCGAAATCAGGATGAAGTGCATCTGCTGGTAACTGAACAGAAGACCTGACGAAGACATCAAGAGGCACCTGATCAGGAAGCTGCCGTTCGAGTGCGACCCATACACCGGCAGCATTGCGGTACGACAGAACCAGTTGCTGTCCCGGAACAGTCGTATTCGCCGGAGTGTTTCTCTGGAACGTATAACGGAGCTGAGCTCCGATTTCACCAGACGTGTCGATACTGACAGACTGCAGACGGTCAGCGCCATTCGGTGCTTCATTCAAATGAGCACTGATGGTCCCGGCAGCAGCGTTTGTGGCCAGGTTATCCGCCTCCACATCACGAGTCGCCACCGGTGTAGTGCTCTGGTCCCACAGGGCCGGATCAAACGGCAACATCTGACTCACTCCGTTAACCACGACGTTAAATGGGCCCCCCTGGAAGTTCGAGGAAAACAGCGGTGCCGAAGCAGCGATATTGTCCATCCGGAACAGCTGAATGATGTTCCGTGAAAGATCGTTCAGCCACATATCGTATCGAGTGGCTCCGCCGAGCGGCTGCCATGCCAGCGCTGGAGTAGGATCGGCTGTTCTAAATGCCGGCCCCACCAGAATTGGAGGCTCGTGGTCCGCAACTGTCAGATCCAGAATACCTGTCCGATAGCCACTTACGTCCGCAGTAATATTCACTGCCTGATCCCGGTCAATGAAATCATCATTGACCGCGTCAATCAGGAACATGGCAGAAGTGGAGCCGACGGGAATAATCACATGGGAAGGCACAGTCGCTTCACTCAGATCACTACTGGCAAGCTCAACAACAATATCCTGAGTGTGTCCTGAAGTACTGATACTGACCGTAGCTGTCGCCGCCGCCGGTCCGGCATTTTCCAGAAATCGTTCGCTACCCGCGGGAACTGTCACAGTCAGTGACTCAGCGTCATCAACTGTGATATCTTTTGTCGCAGAGCCGACCACGGGATTGACAGTATCTGTATCCACTGCCGTAATCGTCACCAGCCTGGACCCGTCCAGAATTTCGTCTTCAAGAATCGTGGCGGTGAAGGTCGTACTGACAGAACCTGACGGAATGATAACCGTGGCGGGCACCGTCAGCTCGGTCTCGTCACTACTGCTGAGCGTCACGGACTGAGCAACGCTCAAATCATTAGAGTCCAGGCGGGCCAGTATCACGGTCAGAGTCCCGGCATCTTCGGCAACGTTGTCGGTAAGCGTTGACAGCAGCAGTCGCGGTTCCTGATCAGTAACGCTGATTTCCGGACTGTCCGTATCCACATAGCCCGATGCCGACGCAGTAATTCTCACCATTTGCGTACCGTCAAATATCAGATCATCGACAGCATCCACATCAAAGCTGATACTGGTCGATCCGACACCCGGAGGAATCGTAACTGTATTCGGTACACCAATCTCTGACGTGTCGCTGCTGACCAGTGTGACGACCAGACTTCCGGTAGACATGTTGTCCGACCGTGTCACAGTACCAGTAATTGCCGCAGGCCCGTCACCTTCGGAAACGACAGTCTTATCCAGCGTGATATCAAGAGATTCAACATCTGTGACATCAACGGTGTCACCACGCAGAAGAAATCCGGGAAGACTGGGTGAAACCACCGTTACGTTTACGGTCTGCGTACCGTCCAGAATTGCGTCGTCAATGACATCAAGCGGCAACAGGACATGGGCCTGATTTGCGGGAATGGTGATGGTCGCCGGAACCTGAGCTTCAGAAGTGTCGTCACTGAAAAGTGTCACTTCCATGGCGGTCAGCCCCAGCGTCACAAGGTCAATTGACCAGTTCAGCAGTGTTCCTGAATCCGTTGCATTGTCATCGACGACCTCCAGCGTCCAGACACCAGATGGATTCTCACCATCAAATCCGTCCAGAAACTCTTCAGGAACAAAACTTCCGGTAAACGGAGCAGAAGCATCAACAATACGAACTCCAGCCTCGTCGTCGAGAGTCGTATTCGTCATATCTGATTCATTCGAATTAAGATCCGAAAACAACAGGATCCTCGTCCCCGCCGGACTGTTCAGGTAGACATCCAGATCCGGGATCGCCTGGTGCTGTATGCTAAGCGTGACATTGATGTCAGTGATCATCGAAACCTCTGGCGGAACGGTGACACGAGAGATTGTGACATCGTTATCCAGAATTGGTGTGGCCATTGTCACCTGCTGAGACTGACTGGACTGAAAGTCCAGCGGTCCGTCGACATCTGACCGTGACACGCGGATCTGCTGAGCCAGCAGTCCGGCATCTTCTGCTACGGAGTCCGGTATGACTTCAACCGTCGCTGTTTCGACATCGCGAACAGTCACAGCCAGAGCACCCGGCAGATAATCGACCGCCGTTGCGGTCAGCATGACGTCCTGATCACCGTCCCGCAGATTGTCCTCGACAATAATCACATCGATCGTCACGGACTGCTGGCCGACGGGAATCGTGACAAACTCAGGCACCTGAAGTTCCGTCAGATCGTCAGACGTCAGATCGACAATCACGTCACCAGTCGGACGCGTCGGATGACGGCCAAAACTGACAAAACTCAGACCACCCGTATTTTCGACGGGCACAAGCCCCGTCAGATCACCTGCCAGCAGAGCTGTCTGATTCGACTGAGTCACGCCCCCGGCAACATCACCAATCAGCACCTCCTGGCCGATGTTAACCTCGATGTCGGCGATTGTGGGAAGACCGGTATTCAGTGAAGACTGCGTCATTCCATTGAAATCAAATACGGTTAACTGTCCATTGTCACCACCAGCATAGATTCCGGAACTGTCACTGACGGCAATCGTTCTTACCGTGGTGTCCAGGAGAATAGTATTCAGTCGCAACAGCGAATTCGGGTCGTGAACTGAAATTTCATCTCCGGACTCAAGCAATCCGTAGACCAGTCCGTCAAGTCCGATCGTAACGTCTCGGAATCTGAGATCGGCGGCACTCACCCCCGGAACATCTCCGCCGGCCATCCCACCGAACACCGGCGTTGACAGCCGAAGCGGATCCATGATTCCCGTTGACGGATCTGCGTCAACCTGTACGCCCTGACGTGTGTAGATATCGATTTCGTCGCTGGTTGTTGCGATGTAAATCAGATCGTTGTAGGTCGTCGTACCAATAACAACGTCGCTGATCGAAGTAAATCCAGGCCCGCTGAAACCAAATTGATAAGGACGGTTAGTCGGGAAAGAAGTTGTGGCCAGACCGGACGTCGCATCGATTTCATAAATAGTGTTCGAAAGTGAATCTGTTGCGATCAGCACGTTTGCACTCGGAATCGCTCCAATGAAATCGTTTAAGGAAAGGTTATTGATTCCGTCAATTGAGAGAAGTCCACCAACAACCTGTCGTGTTACCGGATCATACGTCTCGGCCTCAGTGCCAATGCCAAAGCCATTTCCCAAGTTGTCGACGATATACAGCAATCCATTCATGACCGTCAGACCATCCAGAACCGTGTTCTGAATTGTTGGGGAATGAATCTCCAGAACGACGCCAGTGTCCGGATTCAACTTTAGGATTTCCTCACGCCCCGACGCTCCGGACCCAACCAGAGCCCACAGGTCGGTACCGTCGTATGCGATATCCGTCACGAATGTGGAGGTCCCGGCTCCTGCCTGCTGAATTGTAATTGTGTTCAGCAGGCTGCCGTCTGTCGGATCGTACTCATTGATAGCGGAAAAGAAGGACCCGGACATGCCAAACAGTCGGGCCCCGACCGCATTCTCACCGAATCGAGTGATCTCGCCGGTAACGATATTGATTCGGACCATACCGTGGCTGTCACCGGCTGCCGTCTCCTGGTCGGTCATGAAAACAAAATCGCCAATTGACGCAATCCCACCAGCCGTTCCGTCAGCCGTATCTCCGGACAAACCGGAGATAGCAGAAAAATGACGCCATGTGCTACTGGCGGGGGTAAAGATCGACAGGCTTGCGTTGGTCGTTCCGTTGTAAACAGCCACCCCGCCGTCCTGAAGCACCAGGACGTCGTGAGCATCTTCACCCAGAGGACGCGAACCACCACCGGGCCACTCAATGGGCACAGTCTGCACAAGCGTGCCATCGGCCTGCCATTCTTCCAGGTTGTTGTTAACGGTAACCCAGTGATTGGGAGCATCGACGTCTGTATTGCTGCGCGTTACTGTCAACGTCGCGGTCCCTGCATCCTCGTCAACCGGATTGGGATCCAGTTGCAGCGAAATCTCTTCGTGGTCGGTAACCGTAACAAACACCTCGGCATGCAACAGCCCTGCAACTTTTGCCTGGACGGCTACTCGCTGAGGTCCGTCCAGAAATGTGTCATCGTGTATCGTGATATCAAACGTCTCGGACGTTTGATTAATCGGAATGGTCACGAAGGCGGGCACTGTAACCTCGGTTAGATCAAGGCTGGTCAGTTCCACAACAAGCGGCGCCGCCGAAGACTGTCCCACTGGTCGTGTCACAAGTCCGACGTCGGACTGAGCACCTGCATTCTCTGCAAATGTACTTGGCAGAATCGCCAGCCCGACGGGGTTTACATCCACTCCCTGCAACGTCACGGTGTACTGACCAAGGCTGCCGAATCGTTCGCCGGTGAACGGATTGAACCCGTTGGAAACTTCAATATTGTAAGTACCGGCGGTAAGATGCATGGAGATCGATGCCGTCAAACTGTCGTTGGCAGTATTGAAAGCGAACGCCACATCGTCCATGGCCAGTTCGTTACCGCCGGCATCAAGAAGTCGCAGTACAGGATCAAGGTTCGAACCCGGGTTCGGGGGGTTCGTAATGCCGGCAAACTGAGTGGCCACGTCGAGTCCTTTGACTGTAATCGTGGCATCTGTTTCCAGAGTGCGAAAGGTAAAGACATCCACGTCGTCGCTGGTTTCGATGACCCCCGTCAGAAGTTCATCGCCAACTCCGACAACGACAGACGTTGCGTTCAGCCTCCTGTCTGAGTGATCGTCACTACGATACTGGATTCCATTAAACGGGCTGGTGATAGCAGCCAGATCATCCTGAAATACACCCGGGCCGTCATCATTCGGGGCATTCACCCAGACATCACGCAGACTGTTCGTGGGTGCTCCGAGAATAGGTCCTACTTCCAGTCCACCGGGATCCAATGCCGCCACCTGAGTTCCCAAACTGTTGTACAACGGATGAGTTCCCAGCCCGAACAATGTGGCAATCGAACTGGAGACGTTGTATGCGATGTGCTGTGGATCCGTAGGCGCCGCCGCCTGGATGTTGTTCGGAAAGGCGAATCCTATGTTCGCCAGGAGTGGATCCGAAAAGGATCCCTGAATCGCCTGAAAACCGACGGTCGATGCCACCAGAAACGCACCATCGCCTCCAACATTTATCTGCAGCGCGGCCGTACCAGGCGGCGGGACAGTCGTCACATTCACATCGAATGGGCTGAAGTCTTCTGCCACACGCGCCCAGATTTCTTCAATCTGAGCCACCTCTGCAGGTGAATACGTCGTGGTGTCTCCGTCCGAATCGTAGGCGGGAATCGTTACGTTGCCGGACCCGCCGTCAATTCGATTCGCAAGAATATTCAGGTCACTGACCACGGCGCCGGCGAACGACAGGTACAGATCGGTCGAGGCAGACGGATAGCTGTTTCGAAAGATCGGATTCCGAATTGCTGGCAGCACATCAACGCCCGAAACAGTGATCGTGTATGCACCAAGGTTTCCGTACTCGCCCCGATTCGAGACCTGAAGAAAATATACGCCCTGGGGAATCGTGGAGTTAATCGCCGCACTGATGCTGGAAATGCCACCTGCAGATGCCAGTTCGATGCCGTTAGCGTCCAGCAGCGATATGCTTGGAGCAAGGTTTGCCCCCGGATTCGCAGGACTGTTTGTGCCGAATCGGCCGGTCAGATCCAGTCCAGTGACCGTAATGTCCGCCGTTGTGGCGGCAGTGACGAAGACGAATGTATCAACGTCGTCGTTCTGGCCAATAACGCCTGTCAAAATCTCGTCACCAGGACCCACGACAAACGGTGTTGCAGACGCATCCGTGGCCTGGTCTCCGTGATCGTCAGATCTGAAGTCAACTGTCGTCGCGCTGGCGACGATAGCGGTCAGATCGTCCTGAATCGCTGTGGACGCACCATTGGCACTGAACCAGATGTCCCGCAGACTCGCCGTTCCATCGCCCAGAATGGGCCCGGTGTCCGCATCGCCCAGCAGCCGCGAATCGTCAGGATTTTCGTGAACTTCAAGTCCCATCGCTACGGCGACCGTCTCGCTGACTCCGGCGGCCAGATTCTTGCCCAACTGGCCTGCCGGCACATCGTATTCAGTTGGAAACACGAAGGCCGTCTGAGGCTGCGCCGCATCACTGAAGCTGCCCGGAAGCGCACGGTTCGCTGGAGGGGACACCGCGGGGAAGTTGGGGGAACTCCAGCTGCCGTCTCCCCCCACAGAAATCAACAGTTCCTGACTATTACGAAAGGAACCGGGTTCAACAGTTGTGACGTTAATGTTGAACGGGCGAAAATCCTCAGCAACCCGCTCATAGATTTCTTCGATCAGATCCGTTTCTGTCTGAGTGAAGGCCACATCTCCGTCCAGATCAAAGACCGGGGTGACGATCGGAGCAGATGATCCGTCCAGCCGTGCCGTCGTCCAATTAAAGTCGGCTTCAGTGTGACCGTCGAAATCAAGGTAAACCGTAACAGGCGCACCGGGCAGACTGCTGACCTGAATCGGATTCGTCAGCAGCAATCGCGATTCCAGAGTTTCCGCGGACACACTACCAACTTGTGTCTCACGGCGAACTCTGCGAACGGATGCTCGTGAGCGGCGAAACGTGGACAGCAGAGATTGCAGAACTGTCATTGAAGAATCCTTGTCAAACCAATGCCGATAAATCCGATCAGCACGGGAATTGTGGGCGGAATGCCCAAAGATCGCGTATAAGAAAGAAATAGGAGAGCTATCAAAACTGATGGCTACACCTGATTCCAGATAGTTTTTTCCTGTGGCGTAGAATTGACTGAAAACGCGCGATCCGGCGCCTGCATGTTCGGTCCGCCCGGGCAACCGCCTGTCCCAACCACTCAAAATGTTTCAAAGTTGAAACAAACCCAGTCAACCAGGACGAAATCGGACATTCCAACCAACAGAAAAAACACAAACTACTCAACTACACACTGATTATTAAGCCCACATGGCCGCTCCGGAACCGCCCTCTCGGAATCTGGCCACACAACGGCCCGAATGTAATCGAAACCACCACGCGAGCAAATGCGACTTTCCGGACGTCACAATTGTGAGGATTGCCCGACAGTCACCACCAATACGAAATGTCGCAGCATCGGATTTGCCGACAACATTTACCGGGCGAGCTGTGGATTATCTGCAGAAAAATTGAGGCGACCGTGGATTTCGACCGCTCTGGTCAGCTAAATATCGAACCAGTTTCCTGCAAGAATAGCTGCCATCGCGACACTACGCAATATTTGAGGCCTGCTCAGTTGCACACTGCTGATCCCGTGGTCACGGTTCCCGCAGCCGAGCCCCGATACTGAACAGAACGATACCGATCACCAGCGACACCGGTATCACAAGCAGGTGCATGCCAAAATTCAGCTGAAGTAGAATCAGCATGGGCAGCGTCGCCAGCACAAATAATTGCATCAAAAAGCCAATTTGCTGTTTCATTTCGTTGCTGCCGAAACTCCCGATGGCATTATTACGTAGTGGTCAGTCGAAATGCCAACTGGCCGGACAGGAATGGGGTGATCTTCCAGTCGCCTGGAGCATTGAGACAACTCAACTGTATCCCTGATCGGAAAGAGCCCAAATGCGGTGTGGTTACTGGCAGATCACACACAGAAGACGTGTCCTGCCAGTGCACAAAAATGGCAGCTTCGATTACTCAAAGCTGCCATAGGTAGTATCTCGTCGGCAGTTACCGTCCAGTTACTCTTCTTTGAACAGGCTCACGTCGGCCTCGATCGGCTTCAGCAAATTGTCACCGGCAGAAACACTGACTTCGTACCTGCGGTCCAGGTAACCCACACGTTCATGCCAGATACGCAGTTCATGGTCGCCCACAGGCAGGTTTTCCATCTTAAAATTGCCTTTGGCGTCAGTGGCAACAGCATACGGGTGGTCCAGGACCAGCCAGTGGGCAACCATCCAGGGATGGAAGTCGCATTTCACCTGATGAGGAACAATTTCCCGCGTTGCCGTTGCGACATCAACACCGTCACCTGCCTTGGTATTGGGGGCGATAAGAATATTCATAGCCTGATTTCGAAGCGGATAGGTGTGCGTGTTATGAGCAACAGGATCGCTGTTCAACACCTCGACGGTTTGTCCCGCCTGTACGACCAGAACATGAGGAATGAACTTACATTTCGCCTGGTCAAAAATTATCTTCGGTGCAGGCTTGGCGGCCTCCGGGTGAATGTCCTTGGGAGCCTTGTAAATGTACAGGAAGACATTGGCAATACCCTTCGTTTCCTTGTCGATAACAAGGTCCTCCCGATAAGTATCATCGACCGCACAGACTTCACCATCCTTAATCGGTGCGCCCTTGGCGTGCAGCAATACGGGATCAGGCACATCGCCTTTCAGAACAACCCGACCGGAAATCGTTCCCCATTCGGCGGCGAAGCTGGCGGGCGCCAGAACCAAAGTTAACAGAACGGTCAGCACAGGATTCTTCATCGGGGCACCTTCAAGTGTCGGATTTTTCATGACAGATTGTGGCTGGCACAGAAGCGGAAGCGGAAACGGAAACAGAAACGGAAACAGAAACGGAAACAGAAACAGAAACGGGCAGAACATTCACGTTCCCGACTGGAGGGCCGAACGCAACGCTCGAGGGCAACGGCAGTGCCGGGTGGAACTGCATCTCGCGTCGCCGGATGTGCCAGCACCTCATTCTAGGCTGGATTGACGCAAAGTCGACGACGTGCCTTGCGTTTCCGGAGATTCCAGAACCTTCTTCCCGACGGCAGGAAGCGACGGGACACTAAGTCATGGCGGCAAATTCCCAATATGCCGTCAGTGTACCGCCCTGAAGCCGTAAATCTGTGAACCGGATTGCACTGAGGTGCGGACAATGCCTGACCGAGTCGTGGCACCTGGGTTTGCATAGTGAAACGGCCTCTGTCAGAATCCATGCATACCATAAGGACATATTCACAAATCACCTGACGTAGTACACTCAGAGTGTCTCCCAAGCGACCACTCGACGCTCTGCGACCCGGCGTCAGAGGTGATCTGCATGAATGGGAACAACCCGTCGCAGTCCTTAAACAAAGAATCCAATGCTGTCACGTCTGGCAACCTACACCCTGCTGGGGATTGAAGCACGACCTGTCGAGGTTGAAGTTGATATATCGCCGGGTGCATTGCCAAAAACGATCCTTGTGGGCCTGGCCGAGGCGGCAGTCAAGGAAAGCACGCATCGCATCGAACGAGCGCTGGTCAACAGCGGTTATGGGCGTCCCATGGATCGAGTGGTGATTAACCTGTCACCCGCCGATCTGCCAAAGGACGCCGCTTCACTTGATCTGCCCATTGCGCTGGGCCTGCTCATTTCAGACGCCCAAATTGAAGCTAACCCGGAAATCGACGCCGTCTATATCGGAGAACTGGCACTTGACGGAACACTGCGCCCTGTGCGCGGGGCGTTGTCAATGGCGATTGCTGCTCGAGATGCGGGAAGATCACACATTGTCGTACCTGCTACAAGCGCTCAGGAAGCTGCCGTCGTCGACGGCATTGAAGTCATTTCCGTTGGTATGCTTGCGGAGGCTGTCGGATTCCTGACCGGCAATCTTCCCCTTGATCCTGTTGTTTTCAGCTGGGATACGGCTCGACAGCACTTTGGCGCTTACGACGTTGATTACGTGGACGTCAAAGGCCAGGAGATGGCTAAGCGAGCACTGACCGTCGCTGCGGCCGGTTCTCATCACATCATGATGATTGGTAGTCCCGGCACAGGAAAAACTCTGCTTTCACAAAGGTTGGGGACAATTCTTCCTGAACTTGAACCGGAAGAAAGCCTGGAGACGACCCAGATCTACAGCGCTGTGGGACGGCTTGAACCAGGACAGCCGCTGCTGTTGACGCGTCCGTTTCGCGCTCCACATCATACGATCAGCGAAGCTGGCCTGGTGGGTGGCGGCAGCATTCCTCAGCCCGGCGAAATCAGCCTGTCACACCACGGCGTGCTGTTTCTGGACGAACTGCCGCAGTTCAATCGACGCACACTGGAAGTGATGCGGCAACCTCTGGAAGACCTTTGCGTCACGATATCGCGAGCCATGGGCAGCGTCACATTTCCGGCCGATCTGATGCTGGTGGCTGCCATGAATCCCTGTCCCTGCGGCTTTCGAGGCGATCCCAGGCGGCAATGCAGTTGCACCCCGATGCAGATCGAACGTTACCTCAGTCGAATCAGTGGTCCGTTGCTGGACCGCATCGACATCCACATTGAAGTCCCGCCCGTTCCGTTTCAAGAACTTTCGGACTCGAAGAGCGGCACGTCCAGCGAACAAATGCGGGCACAGGTGATTCACGCCCGAAAGCGTCAGAAAGACCGATTTCAGGGCCGAACGACGCGGGTGAACGGAAAAATGAAACCTCCGGAGATCCGCAGGTTCTGTAGATTAAACACGGATGCAGAGCGATTACTGAAGGCAGCGATGGAAGAAATGGGGCTTTCTGCTCGGGCTCACGACAAAATACTGCGAATCGGCCGAACCATTGCCGATCTGGATGACAGCGAGGAAATTCAGGCCGAACACCTCAGCGAAGCCATCAATTTTCGCACGCTGGACCGCAACTACTGGCAGCAATAAGCCTCTTTGCGTCCTGCGAGCGGGAAAACCTGAACTCCGGTTCAGGATCGAATTGACTTAATCAGACCCGGCGATATCCTAACCGCTTCGATTTAGCTCGGAATTTGTTGAGAACTGAAAGAAAACAGTCAAATGGGACGATGTGAGCGACAACGAGAACTTGCACGACGTCGGAAAAGACGAGTTCAACTGACTAAGATGCGCGTGAAATACGCCGCAGCCACATCAGATACAGAAAAGGCTGAAATTCTGGCCAAAGCCCGCCGGATGAGTCCGTTCGTCGAACTGTCCGCGGCGGCTGAATAACGGCCCGTCCTTGAAATCAGACAAACCCAACGACGAGCGCCATGGCACTCGTCGTTTTGTATGCGCGCATGTTTTCTTGCGCATGTTCGCGTGACTGATGCATTCCGTCATACCTTCCGCAGGTCAGGCTGTGCCTGGCAGGATTCCATTGCAGGCCGCACCAGCATGAAATTTGAAACCAAGTGTGTTCACACCGGCGTCCACAAAGACCAGCAGTACAACAGCGTCATTACGCCCATCTATCCGTCGTCGACATTCTATTTTAACGACCTGGAGTCCACGTCAGGTTACGACTATACCCGCTCCGGAAATCCTACTCGCGATGCGCTGAACGAAAACCTTGCTTCGCTGGAAGGCGGAGTCGGCTGTGTGACGACATCCAGTGGCATGTCCGCCGTGCACTGCGCAATGTCGCTGTTCAATCCCGGTGATCACATCGTCGTCCCGGCAGACGTGTACGGGGGCACCTTCCGGCTGATCGATCAGTTCCTCAGAGAAAAGGGACTGTCGTTTACGTTTGTGGATATGACAGATCTGTCAGCCGTATCAGCCGCCATGCAGCCATCGACAAAGGGCGTATGGATTGAAACGCCCAGCAATCCCATGATGAAGGTCATCGACCTGGCTGCCGTTGTGGAAACTGCGAAACAACAAAACGTACTGACAATCTGTGACAACACGTTTCTGTCGCCTTATCTGCAGCGTCCACTGGAGTTCGGTGTCGACGTCGTCGTACACTCGACCACGAAATACATCAACGGCCATTCAGACGTTGTAGGCGGAGCCGTCATAGCAAAACAGAAAGAGATCGCAGACCGAACCGCATGGCTGTGCAATGCCCTGGGGCTGGCGTGCTCACCGTTTGATGCATGGCTCGTGCTGCGAGGCGTCAAGACACTGGGGTGCCGCATTGAGGCGCAACAAAAGTCGGCGATGATGATCGCTCAGTTCCTGGAAAGTCATCCGCTTGTGGAACGAGTGCATTACCCGGGGCTGGAATCACATGCTCAGCATGAACTGGCAAAGCAGCAGCAGGACGGCTTCGGCGCCATGCTCAGCTTTGACGTGAAGGACGGACGAGCAGTCGCGGAAAAAGTGTGTATGAATTCAAAGCTGTACGATGTCGGGGTGTCACTCGGCGGCGTCGAAAGCCTGATTTCGTTCCCCGTGACCATGAGTCACGCAGCGATGTCTGCTGCAGGACGCGAAGCCGCCGGAATCACTGAAAATACAGTCCGAATCTCTGTCGGCCTGGAACACAGCGACGACTTGATCGCCGACCTGAAACAGGCCCTCGAAGAGTAACCACTAAACCAGTTCCCACCCTTCGCGATACTCACGCCGAATAAACCGGTCCGCTTCGGGAGCATTGGTGGCCTTCATGTTTTCTGCGTCCCACTGCAGCTTCTTGCCAGTTCGGAACGCCACATTGCCCAGGTGGTTTGCTTCGGTCAGCCAGCCGGCATACTCGAAATTACAGGTCGTCATGTCACCCGTTTTTGCGGCGTGAATCCATTCGGCGTGGTGGCCACGTGACGGCCGGATATAGGGTTTGGGCGGAGTAAAGTCTTTGAATTTGTCTTCCGGCAACAGGACATGTTTGCCGTAGTCGGACAGCAGCATGCCGTCGTCACCAATAAACAGAACGCCGCTGTTCCACTGTGGTATCTCGGCAGCAGTCCAGATTTCCGGCTTGTTGGCACCCTGGTACCAGTTCACTTCCACGGCTGGCATATCACCGCGCGCACCGTATTCGTACTTCACCTGCATGGATGCCGGAGCAATTTCAGCGTGGGGTTCCGGACCGCTGGCGTGGATCGTCAACGGCGCCTTCAGATTAAGAGCCCAGAAGGGCAGATCGAGCCAGTGACTGCCAAGATCCGACATCGTGCCATTACCGAAGTCCCACCAGCGATACCAGTTCGGTCCTGGGAAATAGACTTTATTGAATGGCCGGTGCGGCGCCGGGCCGAGCCACAGATCCCAGTCGAGACCTTCCGGAATCGGATCTTCCTTGGTCGGACGTTCTTCGACATAGACTCGATCCTTATTTCGCTCGAAATCAGCCCGCGACTGCCGTCCCCATGCGCGGCCAACCCATGTGTGACACTCACGAACCGGGCCGATTGCTCCGGACTGAATCAGCTCGACAACGCGGCGATAGTTTTCGCCGGCATGAATCTGTGTTCCCATCTGCGTCGCCACGCCGGCGGTCAGGGTGGCCTCACGAATTACGCGTGCTTCGTAGACGTTGTGAGTCAGTGGCTTTTCACAATAGACATGCTTGCCCATCTGCAGAGCAGGCAGAGTGGCGAAGGCATGAGTATGTTCGCAGGTACTGACGACGACCGCATCGATACCGTTTGCCTGATCAAAGAGCCGACGAAAATCCGTTTCGGTACGTGCCTGCGGAAAGGCCTGGGCCGCTCGTCCGAGATTCTTTTGATTCACGTCGCAAAGCGCCACGATATTTTCGCTGGACACGTTCTTTAGGTTACTTCCGCCTCGACCACCACAACCGATGACGGCAATATTCAGCCTGTCCGCCGCACTCTGACGCTGCGCCCCCTGAGTCGACGGAGCGAAAATCGGCGCGACAAATGTGCTGCCGGCGATCAATGAGGACGTTTTGAGAAACTGTCTGCGGCTTGTGGAATTGTGAGACATCGGTCGATCTTCCAATAAAAAGGTGAGCTACTTCGGTATGTTCACACGCCATAAAGGCTGTTGCGGTTCTTCACTATTCACGTACAGCCATTTGCCCGTTGTGTCGAAGCAAATGGTTTCCCCTTGTTTACGGAGAGGCAGACTGAACGCTGTGACTGCGCCGTCGAAGGCCTCCGTCCACGTCTGCTCATCGGTCCGAGTTACCTTAAGCCCGTTGAACATCGTACAGATCGCCATTGTCCTTCCATCCGGCGAAATATCCAGCGCCGTAGCCAGACAGACGAAGGGAGAGGCAATTCTTTTCGCAAACACTTTCTGCCTTACGTCCATCGTGTTCAGCTGTAATTTGTAGAGGACGCACCTGTGAGGCAGCAGGTTTTTTGTGAGGAGCAGAATTTCTTTTCGCTCCACATCGACAGCCACGCCTTCACAGTCCGCCGGACCATCCGGATAGTCGAACGTAATTGTTGAGGAAACTTCAGCGGAGACTCTCGTCGGACTCTGTTTTGAGGCTGCGGAGTCGGGCTTCGCCGGGATCACGGGCTCTTTCAACAAATACAGTTTGCAGGCAGAATGACCGCTGCCTTTCCCGCGTCGGTGCAGGTTGTCACCAACGTCGCCAATCAGCAACCATGATGCACCGTCGATTTGAAACGAACACATATCCTCCCAGTCGTCAGCTTTAACGTGCGCAATATCAACGACCGCCTGAGTTACGCCGTCCAGACCGACCAGGAACAGTTGAGGTTTGCTGCCGGAGTCATTGTGGACCCAGACGGCATCAGGATTCGCATAACTGATCGCCAGACCACTGCTCTCGTCAATGCGATTGTCGTCCACAACGGCAAGCTTGACAAAATCATCTGCCTTATTCGATGAACAGACTGCCGCAACACAGAGAATCACGGCCACGCTTTTTTCGATAACGAGATTCATGGCTTGATCATAGACAGGTCAGGTACTGAGTGCGATGCTGCCGACGGCGTTCCGTTCCGCCCGTTATTGTTGAAAGCTCAGTTCGTGCCACTCTATCTGCTGTTTCCGCTGTTCTCCAGCATTGTATTCGTGCTGGGAATGATGTTGGCGAAACAGGCAATCGATCGCGGCATCAGCCCCTGGACGGGTACTTTCTTTGCCAATGTGTGGCTGGCGCTGTTCTGGGCGGTAGTGGCCATTGTTCGACGCGAAATCGTCCCGCTTGAGGCATGGGGAGGCGCGGGGATGACCGGCCTGTTGTTTGTGCTCGGTCAGCTGTTCACCTATCTGGCATTTCAATTCGGCGACGTTTCCGTTGCAACACCCGTCTTCGGAGTCAAAGTGCTGATGGTGGCGGCGCTGACTTCGCTGCTGGCGGGAATCAATGTTTCCGCTACCGTCTGGGCGGCCGGAGCATTGGCCTGTGCCGGCATCATCCTGATCCAGTGGTCCGATCGGCAAACTCAAGCGGACGGCCCAACCAGCCGTCGAGGCCTCACGATCATACTTGCATTGAGTGCAGCATTCTCTCTGTCGTTGTTCGACGTGTCTCTGCAGGCATGGGCGAAATCCGGAAACAGCTACGCCTTTCTGCCTGTCATGTTTGGTGTCGCAGGAATCCTGTCAGTTGTTTTTCTGCCAAAGGTCGACGGACCAAAGCGGCTGCGCGAGTTAAAAGCCACAAAATGGATGCTGGGCGGCACGCTGTTGATGGCGATTCAGGCGATGAGCATGTGCTTCGCGCTGGCGGAATTCGGTGACGCACCCAGAGTTAATATTGTGTACGCACTGCGAGGACTGTGGAGCGTCATGCTTGCATGGCTGCTGGCCCGCACACTGGGTACGAATGAGGCCACACTCAGCAGAACAGTTATGCTCAGACGCCTGGCCGGTGCACTGATGCTGACTGCAGCAGTCTCGATGGTGATCATAGCGTGAATGGTGTGGTCACGAAGGCCGGGAGTGTTATTCGGGCCGACGGAATTTGAATTGAACGTGCCCCGGACCGAAAACGCCACTCGACGCTTCGCAGTGCGGCACTGCATTGATTGCGTGGGTCCACTGAGTTCCAATACGTGTTATTGCAATTCCCTCGACGACTTCCCGAGAGCCCACCATGCTGCCGGACAGATCTCAATACCGACTTTCGATCGCCACAGTACTTTGCGTGACCACAACGACAATCCTGACTCTTTCGGCGGTGCCGGCGGTGCAGGAAGACGACGAAGACTTTCCGCCAGGCCTGCTGGCAAAATATGCAGTGGGTGAACATACGATCGAACGTGTTGACAAAAGCGTTAACTTTAACTGGGGGGCCGCAGCCCCGGATCAGCGACTGCCCAGGGGCAGGTTTACGGCGCAGTGGTCTGGCAATGTGCTGGCTCGGTTGCCGGGAACGCATCGGTTTCACGTTTTTCTGGCCGGCGACGTAAAGATCGCGATCGACGGTGAAACGGTGCTGAACGCTTCGGAACAGTGGGGCTTCGCATCCGGCAGGACCATCGACCTGACGGCGGGAGATCACAAAATCGCGGTCTCGTATTCCACGCCGCATAAATCGGACAAGCCCCGAGCACGCCTGTCCGTCTTCTGGTCGTCAGACAAGTTCACACTGGAGCCGCTGCCGGCAGATGTATTGTATCGCGATGAACCGTCAACATCATGGATAAGTGCACGCGGACGCCATGTGGCTGATGCTCTTCGGTGTGCGGCGTGTCATCAGAATAATTCCGGACTGGTCACCATAAAGGCCCCCGCGCTGGATCGAGTCAAAGGAAGCCAGTCAAAAGAAACTCTCGTGCAGCGGCTGATGAATCCACGTACAGTTGTCGCAAACAGCCACATGCCCGATTTCAGACTGAGCAGGTCAGAAGCGACCAGCGCTGCCGCATTTCTTCTCAGCATCTCAAAGGATGCTCAAAAGCAGAATGGCATCAAACTGAAGGAAGATGACGTTGCAGCCGGAACGAAATTGCTGAATTCACGGGGATGTGCAGCCTGTCACAGACTGGCCGACGGACCGGATGGTGGAGTCCCGCTGGCGGAACCGTATGAGGGTCCGGATCTTGTCAAAGTCGGTCAGCGACGAACGCCCGAGTGGATTGACCGCTGGCTGAAAGATCCCGCGACTCTGAACATCGATCACCGCATGCCGGTCTTTGCATTATCGAACGACGAGCGGCGTCAACTGGTGGCCGTACTCACAGGGAACGCACCTGCAGTCCAGTCCGAAACATCATTGACGAATGACGGCACAGCCGAACAGATCGCCGCCGGAAAAAAACTGGTGACATCCGCCAACTGCGCCGGTTGTCACACGATCCCCGGCCTGAAATCGTCATCCGCAACGCCTTTAACTGAACGATCGACACGGCAGGACGCTGATCACTGCGTTCGTTCACACGACACGGATGCACCGAACCAGCGTCAGGGGCAACGCCTGCCCTTCTTTCCCATGACAGACAACAAGGCAGATGCAGTATTGCACTGGTTCTCCACAATGGAACACGACACCGGACTAAGCTCCTCTGATCAGGGCGAACTGCTGCTGAAGAGAAATGCATGTATCGCGTGTCACGACCGCAACGCCGAGCGAGGACTCTCGTCAATCGCCGCTGATCTGCAGAAGGCTCACCCGGACCTGAAAGGACAAAGCCAGGGACTGGTGCCGCCACCACTGACAGCCGTCGGTGATAAGCTGACGGACGATTATCTCAGGAAAGCTGTCGCCGGCGAACAGAAGGAACGACGATTGCCATGGCTGTTTGTGCGAATGCCGAAATTCCGTCACAGCGATGCGGAACGTGCGGCCATCGTGGATCATCTGATTACCGCCGACCGAGTTCCCGACGAAGCCGACGGTGTTCGATCCGATGTCCTGGCTCATATCGACCTGACCGGGGGGACGAAAGCAACCGCGGACGACCTGCTGCTGGGTAATCAACTGACTGGAGCAGGAGGCTTCAACTGCGTGGCCTGCCACTCCGCCGGCCCTTTCGAGCCCCGCAATGTGGCACTGGGCACTCGAGGTTCCGACATTATGTCGATGGGTGATCGCATTCGTCCGCGTTTCTTCCAGCGATGGATGAAGAACCCGATCCGAGTGGTCGCGGGCATCGAAATGCCGGCTATCAAAAGGGCAATGCCGGACGTACTGGACGGCTCACTTCCGAAACAGATCGGAACAATCTGGAAAGCCCTGAACGACCACCGATTCACACCACCAACAGTCACGAGCCGTTTTGAACAGGTCGTGAACGTTAAATTCGGCAGTCTGCCACGGATTATTCGCGACGTCTTTACGATCGGACTGAATAAGGACCGGCAGGCCGTGGCTCGCGCCATGGCCATCGGATTCGGCAACGGCCACAACGTTCTGATTGACCTGGACACGATGCAGCTTCGTCTCTGGACGATCGGCGAGTTCGCCCGACAGCGAACCGAAGGTAAGAGCTGGTATTGGGATATGCCAGGCACGGTCGTACAGCGCCCGCAGAAGAAAACGTTCGCCCGTCAATTGGTGTCGCTGACGGACGGCCGGACTTTCAATGCCGTCATCGACGAAGACCGAGCAGCGGAACTGGTGTCGTATCGCATTCTTCCGGAAGGTGTGGAACTGATCTGTCGCAGCTGGTTCGACACATCCGGAAAAACTGCTTCGACAGCTTCTGAAGAGCCACATTTTGCGATTACGGGGTGGACAGATCCGTCACGGCCATTGCTGTCTGTCACTACGCAGGAAACGTTCGAACAGTACTCATACGGGAACACGGGAACAGGATGGCGGCGGACACTAAAAGTCCTCGAGTGTCCCCCGGAGTTCGCTCTGGCGGCCACGCCAGAAACTCTTCTGCAGAGCGACCTGAGTGCGATTGACGTAGTGCGTTCAAGTGGTACGTCTGATGATTCGAGTCCGGGACTGGTCACTCAGGGACAGCAGACGTTTGTCACTGTGATTACGGATCTTCGGCCCCCATCAGTTGCGACGCTGAAATCCAGACCAATCGTCAGTGCAGCAATTGAACAGGTCACGACAACACCCGGGCTCACGGGCTCTCGAGTCCCGATTGATATGTCGATCATGCCAACGGCTATGACATGGCTGCCCGACGGGCGAATGGCGTTTACGTCTCTGAAAGGCCACGTCTGGATTGCCGAAGACACTGACGATGATGGCCTGCCCGACAGGACGACGCTGTTTGAAGAGGGACTGGCAGCTCCATTTGGAATTCTTGCCGATGTTGATTCCATAATCGTTGGGCACAAGCCGGAAATCCTGCGACTGCGTGACACCGACGGCGACGGGCGGGCTGACGTGCGGGAGATTGTGGCCAGCGGATGGGGCTACAACGACAATTATCACGACTGGACGTCCGGTCTGATTCGCGATCCGGAAGGTAACATGTACACAGGGCTCGGCAGCGACTACTCACAGAAGGGTCGGCCTCAAAGCCAGGACCGCTGGCGGGGCGGTGTGATAAAAATTGATCCCTCGGGAATCGTGACACCACTCGGCATGTCGATGCGCTATCCGATGGGGCTGGCCATAGACAGCCACGGAAACCTGTTTGCCACAGACAATCAGGGTGTGCAGAACACGTTTAACGAAATCAATCACATTCTGCCCGGCAGGCACTACGGCGTGCCGTCAGTGAATCAGCCGACAGATGATCTCGCCCCTGAAATTCCTGCGCTGATGGTGCCACACCCGTGGACTCGCAGCGTCAACAGTATTCTGTTTCTGCCGGAAGATTACGCAGTACCCGGACTGCGTGGACATGGAATTGGCTGCGAGTACGATTCCCGATTCCTGATTCGTTTCACCGTACAAAACGTCAACGGAGTTCTGCAGGGTGCCAGCTATCGATTCAGCCTGCCGGATCAGGAAGCCGGCGGCAGCAATTTCGTCGGTCCGATCTGTTCGGCGGTAGCTCCGGACGGAGCGATTTTCATCGGCAGCATCTGGGACAGTGGCTGGGAGGGCGGTCGGAACACAGGTGGAATCACCCGCCTGGTGCCTTCAGCAGATGGCCTGCCCAACGGTATTCAGGAACTGACAGCTACGCCGACGGCATTCGAAGTCGAATTCTTCCGTCCGGTCAACGAGGCCGCCGCGAGCAAAGCGGCCAGCTGGTCCGTTCAGGGGTACACCCGCGAATGGGGCGGCAGCTATGCAACTCCGGATTCAGGCCGTTACACCCTGTCGACGGAAGAAATTGAGGTACTGGAGGGTGGTAAACGCGTACGACTCACGTTGAAGAACTTTAAGCCGGGCTACGTTTACGATGTGTCCGTGACCGGCCCCCTGACCGAATCAGCAAAGCTGTGGCCGAGCGAAGCCCACTACTCCATGAAAGTCGTACCACAGTAATTTTAAGGAATTCCGGTCTATTTTCGCGAGTTGGCTGCCGTTCACGACGCCCAGTTGCAGGAACATTGAAAAACGAGAACAGGCACGCTTCGAAATCACCGACATGGCGATACAATTTGAGAATTGTCCTCACCGGACGTTGGTGTTTCCGACGTCCGGTTTCTTTTTGTGCTGTGAAAGGTGGCTCACCGATTTGTGAGTCACATTGTGTGAGAGAAAAACGTGCCGGCAACATCAGTGATTGGACTGCAATGGGGCGACGAAGCTAAAGGCAAAATCGTCGACCTGCTTACCGAACAGCACGAGATCGTCATCCGCTATCAGGGTGGAAACAACGCCGGACATACCGTCAAGTTTGACGGCAAGACCTACAAGCTCAGTCTGCTGCCAACCGGAATTCTGCAGGACCACGTGAAGTCGGTAATCGGACCGGGAGTCGTCATTGACCCGAGGGCCTTTTTGAAAGAGCTGGATGCTTTAATCGCTGGTGGCGAAGACTGCGCTGACAGAATGATGATCAGTGACCGAGCGCACGTCATCTGCCCGTGGCATCTGCTGGAAGAAGCTGCTCTCGAAGCATCACGCGGAGGGTCAGCGATTGGCACGACAATGCGGGGTATTGGTACGTGCTATCGTGAAAAGGCTGGCCGCTTTCACGCAATTCGCATCGGCGATCTGATTCAGAAAGACGCCTTCGTGGAAAAAGTACGGGAAATCGTACCGTTCAAACAGAAAGTCCTGAACGCGATCAATCCGGACGGCGCACAGATGGACTCCGATCAGATCATTGACGAATATTCAGCGTGTGCCGACCGCCTGCGGCCGATGGTGGCCGATACAACAACCTACTTACTGGATGCGCTGGAAGGCGGAAAGAAGCTGTTGTTCGAGGGGGCTCAGGGCAGCCTGCTGGATATCGACCATGGTACATTTCCATACGTGACATCATCCAACAGTTCCGGCTGTGGTATCCAGAGTGGTAGTGGCGTACCGGCGCGAGCAATCGGACATATGATTGGTGTTGCCAAGGCCTACACAACCCGAGTTGGCGGGGGGCCGTTCCCGACCGAACTCGATAATCAGATCGGCCAGAGGATTCGAGACGCGGGCAATGAATACGGTACGGTCACCGGCCGACCACGCCGCTGCGGCTGGCTGGACACGGTAGCAACACGTTACAGCGCACGGATCAGCGGAGTTGACACGGTCGTCATCGCACTTCTGGACGTACTCAGTGGATTCGAAGAACTCAACATCTGTGAGGCTTACGACGTGAATGGCAAAGTCACTCGTGACCTGCCATCACGGTGTGAAGACCTTGCAGTCGCAATACCAGTGTTGCGTCGAATCGAGGGCTGGTCGGAAGACATTACCGGCGTACGGCGATTTGAGGACCTGCCGGCCGCCGCTCAGGAGTACGTCAGGGTCGCTGCTGACCTGATTGGACGCCCGGTGTCAATCGTTTCCGTCGGACCGGACCGCGAACAGACGATCCACGTCGAATCGTGATGCCGCGTGACCGCCATCATTCGCTGTGACCTGTCGCTCGACAGCAGCCCATCACCTTGCTGCTTGCCGATGTTTTCAGGCGGGATGCAGAACCGAATGTTTAACGTCAAAGGCCGCCAACTTCGGTAAAGCGTCTGATGTGAGTGTTTTAACGCATTCATGCGGATTGTCTGCACAATGTACCCCCGTTTCACCACATGGTGCAGGAAAACGCGGCGGTGAGTGAAGAATCATTCTCCGGTAATTCGGTGATGGGCAGAACCCCACTGGGTGAAAGTACCCACCTGAATGCCATCAACGTCCGGAACCGATTAGTGAACAAACGAGCAGGCAGTTAGTGTTTTCCCCCGTAGATCGTTCCCGCCCGATGAGCCTCCTGGGCAGAATTACTTATCTTCGAATGGTCGCGAAGCTTCCGCGATTCCGAATATGGAAGATAGGCTCAGGAATTCGCATTCCAAATGGCCGCCGTCCGATCGACCCAGATCGCTGCACAACCGCCCTTATCTACACCCGTGAAGACTGACCACACCTGAAGGCCCTTGCTCATGACAGCTTACCCAGTCCACGGCAGCAATACGCAGCTCTTGTCAACTGCCGCTCAACGGTTTTCGTCCCCGTCAATATTGCCCGGTTCCGATTCTGTTACCCCCTGGCGCGACTATGTAACGAATTGTATCCACCCCGCGGTGTTATTTGACGCCAGTGGCCAGGTCGCTGTCGTGAACGATTCGTTGCGGGGGCGAATATCTGACCCGACAACAATGCAGGGGACCAGTCAGCCGACCGCCTTTATCTGGCAGGCAGTTTGTGAGACGGCGGCCAGAATAGTCTTGCAACAATCGAAGACCGATTCCACGACAGAAATATGTGAGGTATTTCCGCTGCACCAGCGGTGTTTTGTGGCCGCAGGCCGAATTCTCCGCAGTACCGCAGGGTTCACCGTCGGATCAGCGGTTGAACTGGTTGACCTCAGTGACCAGAAAAAACAGCTGGGGTCATTTATCAGCCATCCGACACAACGGACAATTGACGCCATTAACGAAACTGCAGCACCGGAAACAGATCCGAATACAGAAGATTCTTTTCAGCAGTGGCGTGTACGTCGGGAAACCGCAAGACTCAAAATGACCAAACTGTCGCGTCGTGAAAAACAGGTAGTTTCACTGGTTGCTGACGGCTTACCCAACAAGAGCATCGCTCATGAACTGGATATCAGTGTGAAGACGATCGAAAAGCACCGTGCGAACGCGACGCGAAAACTGGGTGTTGGCAGCACAGCGCAGATGGTACGGATTGCCGTTGTTGCCGACAACAAGGCTGCTGATGTCGAGACAGCAGCGATCCCCACCGACAGTGCTACCAGCATACTGCCACAGCACCATTTTCCACGCTAATCAACGCTCACAGACAACGCATCCGCAAATATCACGCCGCGGCGTGGAGCTACAGAACAAGACTCTGTGACTCCACTCTGCGGCGTGACTTTTTGTATGCCACATCAGCCCTTTTCAGACGAAGTGATTGCGACACCCTCGAAGGAAATTGGTGTCATCGCTATAGTCACGCCATGCCGTTGCCTGTGACAGCCTCGTTTCGCATTTCGGCAGTCTCGCGCGACCCCTTTTTCAGGACGGCAAAAGTCACCGACCTGCGGGTCACATAATTCCCCGCTGCAGCATTCATCCGTATCCGGACAGAACCTGGACCATCTGTATGAAGATCCACGAATACCAATCGAAATCACTCTTCAAGGCCGCCGGCATCGCGGTCCCGGACGGTATTGTCTGCAAGTCTGTAGACGAGGTTGTGGCGGCATTCGCTGACCTCGGCGGCACACTGGCCGTGGTGAAGTCTCAGATTCACGCTGGCGGTCGTGGCAAGGGGCGTTTTAAGGAGCAGCCCGATCAGCCAGGTGTTATCCTGGTGCGTTCTGCTGAGGAAGCGCGAGAGAACGCAGAGCGAATGCTCGGCAACACGCTGGTTACGATTCAGACGGGTGATGAAGGCAAGCAGGTAAATACTCTGTTTGTCGAACAGGGACTGAAAATCGCTCGCGAGCTTTATCTGGGCATCGTTGTCGACCGTGAGGTTGGCGGACCGGTATTGATCATGTCGTCTGAGGGCGGCATGGAAATCGAAGAAGTCGCGAAGAGTCACCCCGAAAAAATTCTGGCCGAACCGTTCGATGCCGCTGAAGGCCTGTTTCCCTTTCAGGCCAGAAAAATGGCCTATGCTTTGGGATTCGACAAAACCGCTGTTCGCAATGCCGAGAAATTCCTGCCGAAACTCTGCCGATTCTTCGTGGACAACGACTGCAGCATGACCGAAGTCAATCCGCTGGTTCTGACAGAAGACAGCCAGTTGCTGGCTCTGGATGCCAAGGTATCGTTCGACGATAACGCTCTGTTCCGTCACAAGAACCTGGTTGAACTGCGAGATCTGACAGAAGAAGACGCCTCAGAAGTTCGGGCTGGCGAAGCCGGTCTCAGTTATGTCAACCTGGACGGCAACATCGGGTGTCTTGTTAATGGTGCGGGACTGGCCATGAGCACCATGGACCTGATCAAGATCCACGGCGCCGAGCCGGCCAACTTCCTGGACGTAGGGGGTGGAGCCAATGTTGGCCAGGTGACTGAGGCATTTCGGATTATCCTGTCTGATGACGCAGTGAAAGCCGTCCTGGTCAACATCTTTGGCGGAATTATGCGTTGTGACGTAATCGTCGAAGCATTACTGGAAGCCTACGAAAAGGTTGGGTTCACCGTCCCGTTAGTAGTACGACTGGAAGGCACAAATGTCGAGAAAGCTCGCGAAATGCTGGGAGCCAGTGGCAGGGACATCGTCACTGCCGAAGATCTGACCGACGCAGCAAAGAAGGTCGTGGCATCGCTGTCAGTGTAATACCCGCAAGTGTCGGGCCGTGATGTCCGTTGGCGTCCTGCCGAACCGCAAACTTCATGAATCTGAAATATCAGATTTGAATTCAGCGAGATTCAACTAATGAGTATTTTAGTCACAGAAAAAACCAGAATCATCTGTCAGGGAATCACCGGAAGCACCGGTTTGTTCCATAGTCAGAAATGTCGTGAATATGCCGCGGAGTGTCAGCCAGGCACTGACGTGTTTGTCGGCGGAGTGACACCGGGAAAGGGCGGCAACGAAGTCGACGGATTTCCAGTGTTCAATTCCGTTGGTGAAGCAAAGGAAAAGACAGACGCAAACACATCTATGGTATTCGTACCGCCGCCGTTCTGTGCAGACGCGATTCTGGAATCGGCAGATGCAGGCATCGAACTGATTGTGGCCATTACGGAAGGAATTCCGGTAATGGATATGATTCGCGTCAAACGCGGCCTTGAAAATTCGGCATCGCGACTGGTAGGCCCCAACTGTCCGGGAGTCATCACGCCCGGCGTCGCGAAGATCGGCATCATGCCCGGCTACATTCATACGCCCGGAACCATTGGCATCATCAGCAAGAGCGGCACGCTGACGTACGAAGCCGCCTGGCAGCTTGGGCGAGTTGGCCTGGGTCAAAGCACGGCGGTCGGCATTGGTGGTGATCCGATCAACGGGACCAGCTTTATTGATCTGCTGGAGTTGTTCGAAAGTGATCCGGGCACTGAGGGCATACTGATGATCGGAGAAATCGGCGGCAACGCAGAACAACAGGCGGCCGAATACATTAAGGCCAGCGTTACAAAACCCGTCGCCGGCTTCATTGCAGGACAAACAGCCCCTCCCGGAAAGCGTATGGGGCACGCAGGGGCCATCATTTCCGGCGGTGGCGGAACCGCCGCTGAAAAAATGGGCGCACTGCGAGCAGCTGGGGTTGTCGTATCAGACAGCCCGGCGGGCATGGGCGAAGCCATGCAGGAAGCAATGGACGGGTAGACCAGACGGTCACTCTCCGGCAACGTGTGGCAACCTGTTCACAATACCCGCATCCGTGCGTTTGAGTTCTGCGATTGTTGCCTTGCGCAGGGCAATCAATTGATCCTGCAGCTCCGGCTTCATAGCCACATTGGTCAGCTCATCGGGGTCATCGTGAAGGTCGTACAATTCCTCAACTTCGCCCTCAACAAGATTGCGGATATATTTATATCGCCCCTGCCGCAGCATAAAGTACCACGGAATTCCATTGATGTTTGTTTCCGTCGTATCCGCCGGCAACTGATGAGTGTCTTTCCCATAACTTCTTGCCGTGAATGCTGTTAACGAAGGGTGGCTCCAGTCGGAGGCCGGATCTTTCAGCAACGGCGTCAAATCATGGCCATGCATCTTCCACGGCTGGTCGATTCCGGCGAAGTTGAAGAACGTCGGAATCAAGTCCACGCCGGAGACCGGATGCGGGACAACTTTTCCGGTCGGTAACTGAGAAGGCATGCTGACAATCAGCGGTGAGCGAATATTGGCGTCATACGGAGCCAGCTTCGTGTGAAACCCATGCTGTCCCCATGCGAATCCCTGATCAGAGGTAAAGACAATCAGAGTATTTTCGTACTGCCCCGACTCCTTCAGAGCAGCCACCAGACGTCCGACACTTTCGTCCAGTGCCCTGACTCCCTGATGATACTGCCGCACCCAGCCATTCAGTGTATTGCCGTGAATTGATGTTGTGCCTTCGACAGTCTGTCCTCCAAATCCTCCGTTCATAGACGGAACACCATCGGCATTAGGGATCCATTTGTTAATCTTCTGCATGTATGCCGGCTTGCCTGGCCGGGGCGGGTAGATGTCTTGGGGTACGGGAACACTGAGACCGGGATAGTCATTGCGGTGTCGTTCCGCAGGTGTAAACGGACCGTGAACCGCGCCATAACAGACCCAGCAATACCACGGCTTGTCTTCATCACGGTTTTCGCCGCGAATAAAGTCTTCGGCCCAGTTTGTGTAGTTGTCTGTACTGTAGCCCTTCGTCAGCTTCGGCGGACCGCCATTCGTTTCGATCAGCTGGTTGTAAAAATAATTTCCGGCGTTTTCCGGGTAGCGCGGCCGGTTCCAGACAACCTGATGATCCCAGTCGCGGTTAGCCCCGGTATCCGTTCCCGTATGCCACTTACCAACCTGACAGGTCGAATAACCGTTTTCACGAAACACGCTCGGCCAGAACCGACACTTCTCCGGATCATACTCACTACCCGGATACTGCCCCTCCATTCTCATGGACTCAACGCCATACTGATGATGGCCGGTCAGCATTGTGGCGCGCGATGGCATGCACCATGTCCCGATGTATGCGTACTCGAAACGGACACCTCGCTCAGCAAGAGCATCGATATTTGGCGTATTCACCCATCGATATGCCTGCGGATAACAGCCGACCGTTCGGTACGAATGGTCATCCGTGTAAATCAACAGAATGTTGGGACGCGCGGCTGCAAAAACAGATTCACACAACAACAGGAGCACCACGCACGACATCACTGGTCTTACAGATATCACTGGCTTCATCCTATGAAGGTGTTGCCACGTCACAACTGAACAGAACGCGGCCTGATTGCAGTCTATTGACTTGCGGGCTGAACAGCAACGATCCACAATCAACCGCTGTAGAACGTTGCGTCAGCGCCTGCATTGTATTCCCGGACAGACCAGCAGCACGACAGAGTGGCACCCGGAATTTCTCGCTGCATTCCGCTGTGCAGTTATCTATTTCTGTGCCACATAATCCAGCACGCGCGGTGCATCAAGAATCGGCTTCAATACCTCAACGAACGCCAGGTGATCCGCATGCGGCAAATAGGCGGCCCGACCTTCGTCTGAGTCGAAGGTCACCATAAAACAATGAGTGAACCCGGCGTCATGTTTTTCCGGGCTGTTGTTTCTGCCCCATTCCAAGGACTTGATCGTATCGATTTTCTCCGGCAGCGCCGCAAAGGCCTCTTCGACTGTTGCAATGTCTTCTGCCGCGGCGTCTTCCTTGAATCGGAAAAACACTGCGTGCCTCAGCGGATTCTCGTTCGCCGTTTCAGACGGCGTCCCCCAGTAGTCAATCACAAAGACTTTGGCCATGTGTGGTCGCAGCACGTCGCCGAAGGCTTTGTGTGCCTCATGTGGCAGGTACGCCGCCCGCCCGGCTTCATTCGCAAACGTCAGCAGAAAGCAGTGTGTAAACCCGTCGTCCAGCCCTTCCGGACTGTTATTCGGGCCCCATTCAAAGTCAATGATCTCACTGATCTTTGACGGTAACTCCCGAAACGCATCGACAACTCCGGCAACGTCTTCCTCACTGGATTCTTCCTTGAAGGAAAAGAACACCGCATGCCGCAGTACCTTGCCCTCTGTGTTTGCAGTCGTCACTGTTTCTTCCTCAATTGACTCGGCCGCCGTTGCCTCATTGGCTGGTGGCTCGGACACTACGGGTTGGTCTGCCGGCAACGTGATGCTGTCGGATGTTCCCGCCGGACCTTGATCGCAGGCTGAGCAGGCCATCATCAGCAAACCGGTCAGGAACAGTCGATTCGCGGGAAGACTCCGCTGATTGGTGAAAGACGAATACCGCATGGTCGTTGCTCCGGATTACGAATCCTACAAATCGAACGTCTTCATTCACTTTAGTGACCCTGCCGGCATTTGAATATTCAAGAGTGGCTCCGAACAATCAGGATTTGTATAACTGATCCACTCGCCAGATCGTTCCCTCCGGAGTTCCCCGATGTCGAAACTCGTCATTGCTCTTTTTACATTGCTGCCGCTCCCCGCAACGCTTGTTGAGGCCACTGACTGGCCCCGATTCCGAGGGGCGGACGGCAATGCGTCCGCTCCGTCGGCAAACGTGCCGCTGACCTGGAGTGCCACCGAAAACATGACGTGGAAGGTTGAGATTCCGGGCCACGGGGCTTCCAGTCCGTCCGTTTTTTCCAGTCGCGTTTATCTGACGTCATTCACGGGGTATGGCCTGAATCCGGAGGAACCGGGGAATCGCGAAGACCTGCAGCAACACGTACTGTGCTTCGACCTGAATGACGGAAAACTGCTGTGGGACAAATCCACCAAAGCTTCGAGTGCCGAACAGGAGGCAACTCGCCGAGTCGCCGATCACGGATACGCAACGGGGACGCCTGTCTGTGACGAACGTGGAGTCTATGCTTATTTTGGGGTATCGGGTCTGCTGGCCTATAATCACCAGGGTAACCTGCTGTGGCGGGCGAAAACCGGCAGTGACACCAAAGGTTTCGGTTCTGCCGCCTCTCCAATTCTGTATCGCGATCTGGTGATTATCAACGCCAGCATCGAAGCAAAAACAGTATTCGCCTTCAACAGAGTTTCCGGCAAAGAGGTATGGCGAATCACAGATGTCGCAAGCAGCTGGACAACTCCCGTCGTGGCTGCGTCAGCGGATGGCCGTGACGAGCTGATTATCAGTTACAAAGAACACGTTCGCGGTTTCGATCCGGTGACCGGCAGTGAGCTGTGGAACTGCGTTGGCGTACAGGATTACGTTGTGCCGTGCGTCATTGTGCATGAAGGGACTGCCTTCGTGCTTGGCGGACGCAAGAACCAGTCGATGGCAATTCGACTGGGTGGAAACGGAGATATCACCGAATCACACAGAATCTGGGAAACGAACATTGGTGCCAACGTAACGTCACCCGTTTATCACGAAGGCCACCTGTACTGGATCAGCGATCGCGGAATCGCTAACTGCACAAATGCTGCAACCGGCGAAAGCGTATATCGCGAACGCGTCAGTACGTCAGATCGTGTTTACGCGTCAACATTGCTGGCCGGAAATCGAATGTACCTGACGACTCGAAACAACGGCGTGTTTGCCGTTGCCCTCGGACCGGAATACAAAGAACTGGCACACAACGTCATCGACGGCGACGACAGCAGTTTCAATGCGACCCCGGCAGTCATCGGTGACCAGCTGCTGTTCCGCACGCATCAGTATCTGTACTGCATTGGTGCGAAATAGTTATGTCATCACACTGACACCATCACAGGTTCTGGCCGCTGACGTTTCAGGAGGTCCGGCGGCAACCCGGCAGGGCTGTCTGACATCTATAGTAGATTTAGTGCAATGACCAATAGGCCAAAGTCTGTACTTCGACTCTTCGCTGCCACGCTATTTGTGTTCCAGGACATCTCGGCAGGCGGCGCCGCAACGACAGAACTGACCAGACGCCCCAACATCATCGTTGTCCTGGCCGATGATCTGGGCTGGTCTGATCTCGAATGTTACGGCAGTGACTTCAACGAAACGCCACACATCAACGGTCTTGCCGACAGTGGTGTACGACTGACACAGGCCTACGCAGCCGCTCCCGTCTGTTCTCCGTATCGTGCGACCCTGATGACAGGACAGTACCCGGCGCGTCATCGTATACTGGATTATCTTCGGCCAAATTCCGGCCGGCCATTGTCAACCAGCCACGTGACCCTGCCTGAGGTCCTGCAGCAGAACGGCTACGCAACAGGCATCATCGGAAAATGGCACCTGTCGGGCTACAAATATCATGGGGCGGAACATGACGTGCCGCCGTCTGCTCACGGCTTTGCGGAGTCGATCGGAACGCCACTTAAAGGTGTCGGCAACGGCGCCAACTTCTTCCCGTACGTCTTTCGCAGCCAGCCCATCAGCTGGCTGCGATTCCCTGAGCACCGACTTGGACCCAACGAATACCTGACGGATCGAATTAATCTTGAAGCCGTAAACTTCATCAAACGACATCAGGACGAACCATTTTTCCTGTACGTCAGCCATTTCGCACCCCACACGATCCTGAACGGAAGACCGAATCTGGTTCAAAAATATCGCAAGAAACACGAACCAGGCCCAAGTACTCGCGGCAAATGTTATCTCTGCGAAGATGCAGGCCATTCGGGAGACCTCCTCAATCACTGGGCCGGAGACCACAATCCGCATCTGGCAGCGATGCTGGAGAGCGTCGACGATGGTGTCGGCATGATCGTTTCACAGCTGAAAAAACTGGGCCTGCAGAACGATACCCTTATCATTTTCACCAGCGACAACGGCGGTGAAACCAACGTCACGTCCAACGCGCCACTCCGTGGTGGCAAGAGCGAACTCTACGAAGGTGGAATTCGCGTGCCACTGATCGCCTCATGGACAGGTCACATACCGGAAGATTCGGTCAGCGAACACATCACATCCAGTGTGGATCTGTATCCGACGCTGCTGGAAGCGGCGGGAGCCAGACCTGTCGAGGAACAGAAGCTGGACGGAGCGTCGATCCTGAACATCCTCAGGCTTCAGGACAGATCACCGCAAAATGAGCCGGTGTTCTGGCACTATCCTCTGGATCGTCCCCACTTTCTGAATGGTCGATCATCGGGAGCAGTTCGTGATGGCGACTGGAAACTGATTGAATTTTACGACACGGACGATGTTGAGCTCTATTCACTGAAGGACGACATTGGTGAATCAAAGAACCTGGCTGGAACGCATGCCGCAAAAACGGCTGAATTGCATTCGAAACTGATCGACTGGCGAAAACAACTGGGCGTCCGAAACCACGACGGGCCATTAATGGTCGATGCGCGAGAACTGGTTTTCGAAGACGCGTTTGAACCAGGCACGGTCAGCGAACGCTGGTTTTTCCAAAAGGAATGGTCAGCCGAAAAGGGGCAACTGACTCGCAACGAAATCGCTGGAACCAACAAACGTATTTTCATCAGAAATCCGCGTTTTAAGGACGCGATGGTCCGTTTCAACTTCCGATTCGATTCGGCTAAGGAAATCCGCGTGATGACCGGTAGTGATGGACACTACAACACCGTGGTGCATATTCGTCCGGATCAATTCTTCATTCAGACAGCGGACGACAAATCCGTGCCGTTTTTCCCCAGTTATCAGGGTGAATGCGTTTTCAACTTTGAGATTGATCAGTGGTACACAATGACCATTGAACTGGCAGAAGACGAATGCATCGCGCACATCGATCACCAGCACGTGGCCGTGGCTCAGCATCCGATTATTGATCGCGAACGCACATACTTTGCCTTCCAGGTCGATCAGCCATCAGCATCGTTCGACAATGTCGAAATCCTGACGGCTAAGAAAAGAGGAGACTGGCCCACTGTCCGCCCCGAGTTACTATCGGCACAGAACTCTCGCCCGCCGGTTCCCCGCGTTCCGGACGAACGATACCGGATGCTGAAAACAAATATAACGGACCGTCTGCACAGGGCAGATCCGGCGTTTCGGGAACTCGTATCTGGTGTCACTGCTGCAAGGGCGCATGAAAGAGAACGATTTCCCGAAGTCTTCCTGACCATCAAGCAGGTTCGAAAACAAATTGAGCTGTACCGCCGCAAACTGCTTGAGTCGGACCCACAGTACAAACAACTGCGAGATATGGTAAATCAACGTAAGCAGGCGGTCATCGCCTTTCTGGAAACTCGAAATACGAGTCTGAAGAAACTACCCTCGACGCACTACAAGGCAGCGGTGGAGCGTGTACGGCAGCGGCATCTCACGGACACAGACTATATGCAGCACATGGAACAGGTCGCACAGGCGGAACAGCAGATCAAAGACACATACCCTCGACTGTTCATAACCGACCAGGAAATTCGGTCGGCACAGCGTGCAGCCCGCAAGAGCCTCAGCGACACACCGGAATTCAAAGCCGCCGTCAAAGGCACATCCGCCGCCGTCCGTGCCGAACGCGATTATCTCCTGTCCATGAACGCGGAGCTCTTCAAACTGCACAATCAACTGTTTGGCCCGTCGAGGCGGTGAGTTTTTGTTCCGCGTGTCCGGTTTGCGGGATTGCCATAGGCAATCTGAATAAAATGTTGAGTTGTTTCATTCAGGGCGGACGGGGCCAGGGTGTCCGGCCGAATTGATGCGGGAGATTCCTTTGATTGCCGGAGACGCTGGTCCGGTTTGCCTGAGTGGGCGGGACTGGTTGTTCAGCTGGGGATCGTTCTCAGATTAAGCCTTCGCATGACGTTGAAGGCGATTGAACCCGTAGGGTCAAAAAACTCCGACGCCAGAAAAGCTCTTTGATAATCAGGTGTTAGCAAGCGAATTGAGTCACGATTTCGGCCGAACGTGGTTGAGACGATTGGACCACAGGCGAGTCAATCAGTGTCTGTTCAAACGAGCGCGCACCTGCACCGCAGAATGATCACGATTGGTGCAACTCAGAATCAAGCGGCGCGTCGGTGTTAGTCCTTCAGTATTGACCTGCCCCCATTAACCGCGACCAGACTTTGAGTGGTAGACTCTGGGTTTGGTCACAGAAGAGAGAGGCATCAAAGGCCACGTATGCGATTCAAGACAGAAGAGATTATTCAGAAGCTTCGAGAAGCGGAAGTCCTGCTTTCGCAGGGAAAGGACGTTGCGACAGCGCGTCGGCAGATCGGCGTCACCGACAACACCTGTTACCGCTGGCGGAAGGAGTACGGCGGGAACCGGACAGATCAGGCGAAGCGTCTGAAGGACGCTGGAGAAGCAGAACGCTCGATTGAAGAAGCTGGTGGCCGAAGCAGAGCTGGACAAGGCCATTCTACGGGAGGCGGCGGGAAACTTCTGAGCCCTTTGAAGCATCGTCGTGTCGGGTAGGGTCCGCTGTGCGGACCATCCAGTGAGCCTCAACCACCGCGAAGTCAACGCCGGTCGTGGGCACGCGTCGAACCCGGCAGCATGGCAGATCGACCAGCACCCAAGTGCGTCGCGATCTCACCTGCTGAAGTGGCAGAACCAAACGTGGTCCGCACAGCGGACCCTACTCGGCTGCGGTCGCGTGTTGCCAGGAACTTTCACCGAAAGGCGTGCCGCGGACCACGCTGCGTCGCAGGGATGCCAGTGCGCCTTCCGTTTCCACTCCGTTGACAAAACGAGTCCATTGAGAACGTTTCGGCAGGGGCCCATTCGATAACAATCCGGCCGGGCCACTCCGTGGCGTCGGCTGCAGGCTCGACCATTCCCAGTCCTGACTTCGGGCCACCATGTTGGCCCGAAGAGGATTCCGTTCAACGTAACAGAGTACTGTGAAATAGTGGTTATCGCCCTGAATGGGAAACGCCTTGAAGCGTCCCTGCCAGACATGACCGCTGCTGTGATAGCGGCGGACATGAGACGTCATCAGCCACTGCAGCCAACGGCTCAGGTCACCATCTTCGTGCAGCCAGAGAAGCAGATGGAAATGGTTATCCAGCAGGCAGTAACCGACCAGTCGCAGGAAGAGCATGTTCGGCGCCGAAAATCGCCAGTTTCCGCGGCAGACAGGTGAAATCAAGCGACGGAGATGCGAGACTCTGGTGAGCCGTAAGTCGAGTGTTTCAAGGCGATTTGAGTTCGGCGGTTTTTTTTTGCCCCGATGGGCTGAGAGTCCTGGCATACTGTGAAAAGAAAATCTCGGCAGCAGACACTGAAATCGGGGAGAATACGAAACGATGCCACGAAAGCCGGTCTGGATCCACTACCT
>Ga0315316_10000013_pt1 | contig 81264 bp, 96 predicted proteins | sample M160m3416metaG_FD_203702 | JGI IMG/M metagenome (GOLD analysis project Ga0315316, IMG submission 203702) | Ammonia-oxidizing marine archaeal communities from Monterey Bay, California, United States - M1 60m 3416 | ecosystem: Environmental > Aquatic > Marine > Intertidal zone | place: USA... | reverse complement strand
TATCACTTGCTAATAATTCACGAACCCTTACCCATCTATAAATCATTCTACTTGTACCATCAACATCTACTTCATCGTGATATCTTTGAATTAATAACGGGTGTTCGTGTGTTGCTTTTATAACATTATTTTCTGCATCAATTATTTCATAGTGGTCATAGTAATAATCTCCTTGATTCAACACTACCTCTGCAGATGAACTCACCATATTATTAAGTGTAGTTGCTTGCCAAGTAGCATAAACTGCATATTCATCAGCATCAGGTAATGTTGGAATTTGAACTGATTTAACAACATCATCGAATGTTATGGTTTCGATTCGTTTCCAAGTATTATCACTCATTAATATTTCCGTACCAGCTATAAAACAACTACCACCACCACCAGTACCACCCCCACCTGTTTCTTGGACAGTAATGTTAACTGTCTGTGCAGAATTATAATTTGTGACATGGTCATTAAATCCATCGTGAAATGTACAACTTAAATTTCCTGCAGCATTAGAAGTTACTGAAGGAGCAGTCCATTGTGCTGAATAATCTGCACTTGCATAACTACCACCTGCAGTTCCACCCCAAGTAAAGTTTCGAGTTTGATTACCTATCTTGGTTAAAAATAAACTACCCTTACCATCAAACCCAAGAGTAACTGCCATCGTACTACCCTCATCTGGTGTTGTATCCTCGACACCAATTACATCAAGACTATCTATTCCAAAATCATCTATTGAGACTGTTGAAGTACCACCAGAGACTGTATTCATTGATGTTGATGTTGTTGAATTAGCATTATGGCCTGTTGCATAACCTAATTGTCCCAAACCCAAAGCTTCTCCACTACTTCTTGCCATTATGGATACTCCACTACTGAAAATGAACCACTACCAAAACCAAATCCCCATCGTCCACTATATGGTGATGTAGACATTGATGGAAATGCACCGCCGTGGGTTTTAAAAAGACTTGAATTAAAATCATCTGGTTCTTGTGATTTAATTGTAAATGAACCAGTAGCTAAATTATAATTAGTTTTTACAAAATCATTATACCAATTTGATTGTGATAAAGGTAGATTTATCCAATCATATACATGTCTAAGATTTGTTGTATTTTTATTTACATTAAGGTCAATTTTAAATTGTCCACCTTTCCATTTCATTTCATCATAATACCAACCATCAACATCTTCGTGAAATTTATAATGAATTTCACCACCTTGTATTGTATCATTTAAAATATTTAAATTAATATCAGCTTCATATATAAACTTTGTACTCATATTATAACTCCGTTATTTTTGGTTTTGGTTGTTTTTTTGTGTTTACACTACCATCTTTATTTTGTTTGTAATCTTCTTTCATTATATCGTCTTTTTGTCCCCACTTCCAATATCTTTCTTTCATTTTATTAAAATTATGATAAACCTTAACACCCTTATTTCTTATCATTTTAATAACCCTACCATCATCTTTTGAATAATCACCATTAAAAGGTTGAATCTTCCCATCTTTAAAATTGTGGGCAACTCCTTTACCTGGTTCACCACCAAAAGTTTTAATAATTGTTTCCATCTTTTCAATTCTATCTTCCAATCCCTCAGTTCTTTTTCGTTCTTGAACTAAACCTGATATTAAATAATTGTTTAACGCATGTAAATTATGAGTAACTTGTATATCCTTTTCTCTTAGTCCTAACCTATCATCTTGATTATCTATATTTATGTCTATCACCCCAAGTTTTGCAAGTTTTTCATATGCTTGATATTGTTTCTCCATATCAGTAGGATGTGCTGCAGTAGTATCAATAATTTGTTTTAATAATGCTACATCATCGTGATAGTTAACATTTGTTCCACCACAACTTGGACATATATTATCAAGTGGTTTTGCAGCGTGATGCCAACCACAATCATCACAAACATAGTCAGCATATGCTGTAACATTACCAGTTGCTCCAATATCACCTGCAACATATAATTCATAAGTTGCGTGTGCTGTATTGGTGTTTCCTACATTTAATCCACTATAAAATTTAGGTCTAATACCTTCAAACTTTTGAATGTTTGGCATTACTTTCCAATCTAAAGTGTTTGCTACAAACATAACTCTCATACCACTTGTTATTCTCCAAGAATTACCATAAGAATTTCCACCGATGGTATTAGATTGATAAAATGGTTTTGCAAAATCTTCAGTGTCGACATGAATGTGGAAATTATCTAACCAAACTTGTTCCCAAGCAGGCGTTGAACTATTATATACATATTTATTACCACCAAAATCGGAAGCATCATTGATGTATGGTGCTCCACCTGAACCACCCTCGAAAAACACTTGTGCACTACCAAAATGTGCATCAGTACCTGTTCTTGGAAATCTAATATGTCCAATTGCTTTATCATTCCAAAAAGATGAATCAAATCTCATAAAGTTAACTGCAATTGCTCTTGTACTATGTGTTGAAGAAAAACCACCACCAATATCAATTAGATATTGATTATCATATTGTGTATATGCACCAGCTGCACTGTCTTTAACAAGTGATGAATACCAATCATATGCAGTGTGTGCTACTGCAGAAGCATTTGATGATGTGTACTTCATATTAACAAATCCTTGTATAAGACCCTCAACCGCTGTAGCATCTGTAATTTTACCTTTAGCAAATATAGCGTTTGATGAACTGACTGTTCCATCTGCGAATACTTGAAAGTTTGTTGTGTTTCCAGTTCCGACTGTAACATTACCACTTCCATCAACTCTAAATGCAGATTTGGCATTATCATCTTCACCAACTCTGACCGTAGCACCAAAGTTCGCAACATTAGTTCCAGTTTTAACAATATCTAAACCAGAAGAACCTACATCTGCGTAAGTATTGGTAGCATCTCCATAAACTCTTACACCCGCACCCGTAATACTTACATTATTAATAATTGCACTTGGTGTATTTGCACCTGATGGACCAGTTGTATTTTGTCCAATATTTATTCCGTGGTCTGTTATGTGTAGAGTTCTATTATGAGAACCTAACGCTCCATCTGAGTATAATGAAATAGTACTACCAAAGTGTGCTGATTTATTACTTGCATGTCCAGCATAAACACTCATACCATCTGAAGCCAGATGTACATAGTCTGTACTATTATCATAAATTTTTACACCATTAGTTGATGAAATAACAACTGCATCATCTGTTGCTGCACCTGTGTTTGGTGCTAATGTAATTGTAGAATCTTCAAATTTAGCAGTACTAACATTATTTCTCATAATATCAATTCCGCTAGAATCAATCTCTACCCAATCCCCACTTGAACCAGTTACACCAACATAAATAGTCCCACCATTAATGTGAGCATCAGCTCCAAATGTTGCTCTCATTGCAGTACCATCCATAACTTTCAAACCACTATTATTGATGATGGTATGGTCTTTGGCAACTGCACCAATTCTAAAGTCTGAATCTGTTAGATTGATTACACTTGTATTATTTCTAAATATATCAATAGATGTTGAATCAATCTCCAACCAATCAGAACCTGTAACTCCCACATATATTTGCCCATCATTTAAATGGATATCACTTCCGAAGTGTGCCTTCAATGTAGTTCCATCCATTACTTTCATACCCGAATCATTGACTATGACATGCTCATTTGATAATCGCCCTATTCTCATAGCTGAATCTGTGAACTGACCAACACTTACATTGTTTCTGTTGATATCAATAGATGTTGAATCAATTTCTAACCAATCAGAACCAGTTACACCAACATATATCTGCCCATCATTTAAGTGTATGTCACTACCAAAATGTGCTTTCAGAGTAGTTCCATCCATTACTTTCATACCCGCATCATTGATTGTAACATGCTCGTTTGATACTTTTCCTAATCGTAATGCAGAATCTTGCCATTGTCCAACACTAACATTATTTCTCATAATGTCAATTCCACTTGAATCAATCTCTAACCAATCTCCACTTGAACCTGTAACCCCTACATATATTTGTCCATCATTTAAATGTATGTTACTACCAAAGGTTGCAATTGTTGCACTACCCTCAGTTATTTTAATTCCACCACTATTAATAGTAATCTTATCAGCATCACTATTATTTCCACGAAGTGTAACAGTCGTTCCAAATGATGCTGCAGCAGTACTACTACCCGCATATATGTCCATCGTGGATGAATTTACATTTATGTAATTATTTGAATCATAATAAGCCTTGAATCCATCTGAATCAATCGTTACTTTTCTATCCGTACCATTGTTTCCATAAAGATTAATTGTACCATTAGTGAATGTACCTTGTACACTTCCGTTATCCACAATTGTTAATCCATTTGAATCTACTCTTGTGAATGTGTTTTGTGCATCACCTCTGAATAATGAACCTGTACTACTGAATACTGCTTTTTCTGCACCAGCACCAAATAAACTCATCACTCCATTGGTTAATAAACTACCCGTTACACTTCCACTAACTTGTGTTATTCCTTTACCACCAACCTCTACATAAGTGTTGGAATTTAAACCATCAAATATTTTTGCTGTTTTTCCATAAGTTGCTAATGTTTTACTTGCATCAGCATTCTTTAAACTCATACCATCAGAATCCAACACAACTTGTGTTGCAAAACCTAAATCTTGTGAAGCAGATGCTGGTGGATATGAACCACTAATTGTATTGGAAGTTACACCTGCCAAATCACCACTAATAATATTAATCGTACCAGCAACGGTCAATGTACTTCCATCGAATTGAACTTTGTTACCACCTGAATTTCCTAATAGGAATTTACCAGCACCATCTACAAAGAAACCTGTTCCACTATTGTATTGTGTTGGTGGTGTTGCACCTAATGCAATACTACCACTTCCACCAGCGGATGAATCAATATCGAGTTTTGCGGTATCAAGTTTGAAGATACCTGTTTTAATATCTAAATCACCACCATTGAATTGTATATATTTATTTGCAGCTGCTTTAGTTATGAAATCTCCATCACCCTCTGCATAAAATCCTTTGTTACTTCCACCTGTATCTGTAACACCTGTGACAGTTCCTATTGACATAAATCCAGTCGAAGTACCATCTAATATAATATTTTCATTTGCTAATGAAATACGATGGTCTGAACTTGAAATTATTAAATCACCACCATTAGCATTTAAATTAAATGCAGTAGATGAAATATCAATATCATCTGCTTTAATTTGTAGTGTACTTCCATTAAAGTATATAAAATTATCACTATTGGTTGCAGTACCAAATCTTGCGTTTCCACCACCATCTAACCAAATACCACTTCCAGCAGTTGCACTTGTTGCAGAACCTAATGCTAAGTAATTACTTGTACCAGTTCCACTATCACCACTTAGTTTTAAACCTGTGGTTTCTAAATAAAGTTTTGTAGTTCTTATATCAAAATCACTACCATCAAATGAAATCTTTTTATTTGCAGCATTATAAATGTGAAATTCAGCAGTTCCACCATCACTACCAATCAGAATACCACTTTGTGCAGGATTAGCAAATGTTGGTGAACCAATTTGTAAAAATGAATCAGTTGCGGTACTTGATAATTTCATTCGTGGTGATGCTTTACTTCCAAACCCAATAGTAGATGTTGCTCCACCTGCGATGTTTATACCACCTGCAAGATTATCATCATAACCAACACTCATTGAAGCTTGACCAGATGATATCTCTACATTTGCTGCTTCTAATTCAAATGTGCTTACATCTATAGTTACACCCTCACCAGTTAAATTTACTTGTGATGCAGTTATGTGTAGATTACTTCCATCATATTTTAATGCATTAGTACCATCCCCAATATGGAATTGTTCTGTACCAGCATCATTTGCTATGTAGAAACCTGAAGTTAAATCATTAACACTTGATTTACCACTCTTTATAACACCAGCAGTAGTACTACCAGTTATCATAATATTATTTGATGAATGTTGTCCTACTTGAATACTTCCTGCATTACCTGCTGCTTTTAATAAAATCATATCATCTGCTAATGACATTGATGTGTGTCCACTTGATATTTGTAAATCACCATCACCTGCATTTAATTCAAAAGTTCTTGTAGATAATGATAATGCGTTATCATCAAACTTTATAAAATCTGTTGCATCTCCAACTACAAATTCTATATCTTGGTTATTGTTTGCTAACCAAAATCCCTCTGTTGTAGAAGCAGCAGATGTTTTACCACTATAAATTAAACCTTGAGATGTACTACCACTTATAAAAATTTGTTTGTTTGCAGTAGTACCAACACTAATCAATGCTTTCGAACCATCAATTACAATTGCTTTATTTCCATATGATGCTGATTTATGTTGTGATGATATTTGTAAATCACCCTCATTAACATCAAGTTCAAATTTTGAAGAAGTTATGTGTAATTGATTATCATCAAATTTAATTGCACTTGTACCATCACCAATATGGAACTCCGCATCCGTATTGTTATTAGCAATCCAAAATCCCTCTGTTAATGAAGCAGCAGATGTTTTACCACTTGCGATATATCCTTGAGTATTACTACCCTTAATTGTAATTTGTTTACTTGTAGTTCCACCGACTGTAATACTTGCATCACTTCCATCTTTCTTTATTAAAATATCTTTATCTGCAAATGACATAGATTGTTGTGTAGATGATAATTCAAAATCAACACTACCAACTCTAATATCAAGTTCTTTTGGTCTTAGTGTTAAATTACCACTTGAATCATTTTGTAAATAATAATTTGATGAACCAACTTTTAATGCACCAGTCGTGTACCAATAGTTATTATCATTTATATGTAAACCATCGTTAGTACCACTTATATCAACACCTAAAATTAATCTTTCTGAATCGGTTGTGTTTACAAATAACTGACCAGTTATCGAACCAGTAGTTGCAGTGATTGCTCCTTTCAAGAATACATTTTCCGTAAATAATCCAAAACCTGGGTCTGTTTCACCAAATAGTAATCCACTACTTAATCCACTTAAATCTCCTAAACGAGCTTTTAATTGTACATCATAAATGTTACTACCTGTTCTTTCAACAATATCCATATATGGTGTTGTTTCATCATTTGGATTTGCGTTTAATCTTATGTAACCAGTATTTAATTTACCAGTAGAAACTATTACTTGTGAACCACTATATGCTTGTGCTGCACCAGGTGATTCTCCCAATGAACCACTATCTCCTGCTACACCATTTCCTAATCCACGAGAAACATAAAGTTCTCCAGAAAAATTTGTATCACTTGATGTATCAGTTCTTGATGAACTTGCAACCTTTACATATTCAGTAGAGAAACCTGTATTAGATACTCTCTTTAAAGATAAAATTTCACCACTAGCAAAACCAGTAACATTTTCAACTGACATTGTGGTTTGTGCTGCAGTATGTATTCCATTTGGATTAAATGCACTTGATGTTAAGACTGTAGAGTTTGCTACATATAATTGTCCACCAACCGCATTTACACTTTCTTTTTCAAATACTGCAGTTGCTAATGTTCCACGAATCTTAGCATTTTCTACTTCTAAAAATCCACCTTGTGCTGCAGTTAATCTAAATCCACTTCCAGCAACATTACTTGCAAATCCTGCAGATTCAATTGTACCATCTTGACGGATAATCATATTACCACCCGTTAGTGCAGTATTACTGATTGTCCAACCAGCAATTGTGTTACCCTCTCCACCAAGTTTTACAAGTGTATTACTTGATGCAGTTCCACTTCCATCATAAATCTTTAATCCATATAAATCTGATGCACTATCACTTATCTCTCCTAATCTTACAACTTCATTACTACCATTATGAATTTGAATCCTACTGGTTGATGAATCTATATCGAGATTTGTTGTATCGAGTTTGAATGTATCGGTTTTAATATCAATACCATCATCGAATATAAAATAATTTGTAGAGTTTTTAACAAACTCTGCTTGTGGATTAGCACCATCCATACCGATAATAATACCAGCAGTTCCACTACCCTCATTACCAAAACTTGCTTTACTACCCATTGTAATAAATGCATCTGTACCATCACCAACCATTCTGATAGGATTACTTCCATCAGGACTTAAACTCATAGAATTTTGTGTATTGGATAATTGTAGTGAACCAGCATCTAATTCAAGTTTAGTAGTTTTAATATCTAAACCATCATCGAATATAAAGTAATCAGTTGCACTCTTTACAAATTCTGCTTGTGGATTACTTCCATCCATTCCAATTAATATACCTGCAGTTCCACTACCCTCGTGTGTGAAACTTGTTTTACTACCCATAGTGATAAAGTTATCAGTACTTCCACCTTGAATAGTAATTTTATTACTTGAACCAACTTCTATCTTTGTGTTTGTTCCATCTAATTTAACTTCACCACCCAAACTCATAGATTTATGTGCAGATGATATTTGTAAATCTCCACCATTTGCATCCAACTCAAAATTGAGTGTTTTCATATCTACGCCATTATCAAAAATAATATATTCTGTAGAACTCTTTACAAATTCTGCTTGTGGATTTGATGAATCCATTCCGATTAATATCCCAGCAGTACCACTTCCCTCATCACCAAAATTAGTTTTACTACCCATTGCAATAAAGTTATCTGTACTACCACCTTGAATAGTAACAGCATTACTTGTACCGACTGTTATTTTTTTGTTTGGTCCATCAAATACAATAGTTCCATCATTTAATGACATTGATTTATGAGCACTTGATATTTGTAAATCACCACTATTTGCATCAAGTTCGAATGTATCTGTTTGTATATCTAAACCAGTATCAAATTTAAAATGTCCAGCACTTCCCACAAAAGAAACTCGTGGTCTTGATACTGAATTTACAAATCCTAAGAAAGTTCCTGTCTGTCCGTAACCTTTTGTAGATTGTCCAACACTAAGGAATGGACTTGAACTATTTGCGTGCATAAATAATTGGTCATTTGTACCTAATGACATCGAAGCATTTGTGGATGATAATCTAAATCCAGTCGAAGTAATATTTAAATCAGTTACATTAATATCAACATCAGAACCTGTAATACTAAAGTTACCATTTTGCATTGATAAACTACCATCATCATCACCCATTCTGAAGTTACCATCTCCATCAAAGAAGATACCACTACCAGAATTTAAACTCATACTAACTGCACCTCTACCCATTGCAAATGTTGGTGTACTACCACCTTTCATTATCAATGTACCAAATGGGTCATCATTTGAATGTCCTAAACTCATAGAAACATTTGCTGTAGATATTTGTAATGTTGAAGCAGATACTTCTAATTGGTCTGATGCAATCGAGAAATCTCCACCATCAAATTTTAAGAAATTAGAAGAATTACCGACATGAAATTCTGTGTCTGTGTTGTTGTTTGCTAACCAAAATCCTGCAGTAGTTGATGTTGCACTTGTTTTACCTGTTGCAATATATCCTTGTGTGGATGAACCAACTATCTCAACTTGTTTATTAGAAGTTTTACCAACTTTAATTTTATTATTAGCACCATCGAGTATTATGTTACCCTCTCCTAATGACATAGATGCGTTGGTTGAACTAATCTCAATGTTACTTGCATCTAATTCTAATGAACCAACTTTAATATCAAAGTTATCACCATCATATTGTAAATGGTCTCCACTTGCACTACCAATTAAGAACTTAGCCGTTCCATCAAAATATATACCATTACCACTATTATGTGCAGATGGTGGTGTTTGTCCTAAAGCTAACTTACCACTATTTGTTGAACTATCTAATATCAATGTGGTTGTTGCTAAATCAAATGTATCTGATTTTATTTCTATCGAAGCTCCACTTGCATCAAATTTAAAGAAGTTATTACCATCCCCTCTTACTAAGAAATCACCAGTACCATCCATATAGATACCTTTATTAGTCCCACCCACACTTGTGTTAGGTGTTGCACCTAAAGCAATCTTTCCATTATTTGCTGCTGAATCAATTATTAATGTTGAAGTTGCTAAATCAAATGTATCAGCTTTTATTTGGAATGTACCACCACTTTGTCGTATAAAGTTATTGGCATCTTTCATAAAATTGAAATCACCACTACCACTTAGGAAAATACCTGCTGCAGTTAATGATGGTGAACCACTACCAAGTGCGATATTACCACCACCTGCAGTATTGATATCAAGTGTTGATGTATCAATTGTTAAATTTTCTGATGCTATTTTAAAATCTGTACCATCAAATACTATGTGTCCCCTTGATGATGAGTAAAAACTAAATTGTCCACTACCACTTAAAAATAATCCAGCTGCTTCAAGTTTTTGTGGTATGGTTTCACCTAAAGCAATTACTCCACCATTAGATGATGATACTCTTAATGTACTTGTTTTTAAATCTAAGGTATCGGTATTGACTGTTAATGAACCCTCATCTGTTCGTAAAAAGTTTGTAGAGTTTCCAACTACATTTAATGCACCACCACCATCCATATAGATTCCTGCGGTTGTACTTGTTGGTGAGTTTGGTCCACCACTTGTACCTAATCGTATAACTCCCTTTCCACTATCCATTGAACTACTGATAATAAGTGAACCAGCATCTAATCCAAATGTTTCAGATGCGATTGTAACTGCAGTTCCTATCTTTCTAATAAAGTTAGATGTATCACCTTGAAAATTAAAATCTCCACTACCACTCATAAAGATACCATTATCAGATAAGTTTGCAGGTAGGTTATCTCCCATTACAATACTACCACCATTAGTTCCAACTAATCGTACACCACCATTTGTATCTGCATCGTGTCCTAAACTCATTGATGCGTGTTGTGATGATATTGCTACATCAGTTGCATCCAATTCAAATTGTGAAACATCTATATCAACACTATCACCAGAAATCTTTGCTGCTGATGCGGTTATCTCACCAGTTGATTTTAAAATTAAATTATCATTAGAACTTGAGATTGCTGTTTCTGTTAATCCAAATGATGCAATCGTACCAGTTCCATCTACAGTCAAGTTTCCACCGATTGTGGTTGTTCCACTTATATCCGTGTTACCATCAAATCTTGCACTTGAACCTGTGATACTACCATCTTCTTTTACATTGAAATTTGAAGATGAGATGAACATATTTCTATCGTTTGGTGCTCCACCAACTGCTGGTGAACCACTTATGAATATGTGTGCACTATGGAAAGAACTACTATCTGTAGTGAATCCACCAATCAAACCTTGTGATGCTGTAATACTACCCTCAAATCTTGCACCACTTGCAAAAAGTACACCATCTTTATCTACCGAAAAGTTTGGTCCGAACTTGACATGGAAATTATCAGGACTTTCATCCTCTGGTGTAAAATCAATATAATACTCATCTTTTAATTGTCTAAAAGATTCTCCACTATCAGAACCAGGTCCTTGGTCTGTTTTAAATATTGTGGAATTGGTTGCATTCATTGTGATATTACTACCACTAATCTGACCATCTATAATTTGGAAATCTCCAATATTACCCGCAGTTGCAGTAATTGTACCACTCATCGTTACATCACCACCTGCAGTTAAATGAAAATTACTTGAACTTATTTCTACATTACCACCACTACCACTTACAAATGCACTTTGTCCACCTAAGAAAAATGATGGTGTTAAAATATCAACTGCACTACCACTTAATGTTGTAGTACCACTATTAAATATTTCTATGTTTCCACCACTACCACTTATAAAATTACTATCACCACCAAGATAAAAATTAGGTGTAAGTATATCAACATTACTACCACTTAGTGTTGTAGTACCTGATGAAAATATTTCTATGTTACCATTTGCACCACTAACAAAAGAATTACCAGCTTGTCCTAAAAAGAACTGGTCGGTAACAACTTCAAATGTACTTGGATTTGTTCTGAATTTTAAATATCTATCTTGTGAAGTATGGGCATCTACAATCTCTAATCCAACACCCTCATATGCTTCACTTGCAGTTAATCTATCCCCAATTGAACCACTAAAGAGTAAAAATCCACCCTTGTTTTCTGCAATTGTTTTATCAAATCCATTATATCCAATAGACCTTAGAAACGCAGATGATACACCCGCCATTTCAAAACCACTACCTTGTGCAGAACCAATAAACATCGAACCACTAAGTAGGTTATCCTCACCATCAATATTTAATGGTGCACCTGTAAATTCTATATTTTGTCCTATCGTGAATGTTTCTGCAATATTATTATTTACATCATAGAACTCAACTAAGAAATCATACAAATCTGGCTGTTTAGGTAATGGATATGCCATTGGTAATACCACCCTAAAGAAATCTGGATTAAAGTTTGTTTCTGCATGTGGACGAACAACTATATCATTAATAATTGCTCTACCAGAATTTAATTTAAATTTTAATTTAAGAGTTGGTCCTACATCACTTGGTGTTAAAAATGTTGTGTAAATGCCTGGAATTGTACCTTCAAATTCAGTTAACCCATCTAAATCTACTTTACCAACCGATTGGTATTTACCATCTAACGAACCACCTATTAATGCTGCCTCATCTACCAATACATCTAATTCAAAATCTTTTCCTACACTACCATCTGATTTTACTTTATCTTCTTTAAAATAATGTGCATTAAATGTAATGGAATAAGGTACACCTTTTTCTAATGAAAAACTACCTGATGTTGTAAACTCAACCGAATCACTTACACCATAATTAGAACCACTAATTTGAACACCATCTAATATTTTGGTATCATCTCTTGTAACAGCACCACCACTTACTAACCAATAACTATCCACTATACTCTGTGTGTGGAAATAACCAATATTTAAAAATCCATCTGGACTAAATGGGTCTATTAATGTTTGTGGTGATTCAATTGTACCCTCGTGTAATAATTCAAAATCTCCAAGTGAACCTTGACTCTTACCATAAATTTTTGTTTTATACACATCACCACTAAAGGTTCTTAGGTTTGCGACTGTTATATCTGCAAAAGAACGATTGTGTGTTGCACTAAGTGATTGTTCAGGAAAAGGTGTATAAGACATTGTAACTTCAGATTGTCCACCACCAGCAACTTCATCTGCTATAATAGGTACTGGTATCTGTTCTTTTGTATCTTTTCTTGTAATGTAAAAATCATCTACTGGTACAATTGTTTCTTCATTTAAAACTTTTTTAACACTTGTTTCAAATACTTCGGGTATATCAAAATCAGCTGCAGGAAATTTAACTAAATCAATCTTTGGTGATTTAATTTTAAGAGTTGCACCTACTAATGCACTTGATGCTTTATCCTTTGTGGTTTCATTTGATTCTTCAAGTGCGTGTATTTTCATTGAGAATCTATCTTGTTCAGGTGATGCTCTTCGTATTAATCTCCCCCTTGACCTAAAACCAGAATTTCTAAATGGATTAGCTTTTGCTTTTTTACTTGATTTAAATATTTCGTTTATCTGACCAATTTTACCCAATCCCTCTGCTGCGGGATTTTTTGGAAAACCTGGTGGTGGGTCTATTGGTGCTGGTAATGGTGCCAAATCAGGTGCGGGATTAGCTTCTATACTACCACTTAATACGACTGAACCACTTGGTGCTAATTGTTCTATAAAAGGTTTAACAACTTCCGTGACTGTTATTCTTGGTTGTTGGTAAAAAAAGATTGGTTGTGAATTAGGTAATGCAGCATTAATAAATACTGGTCTTACATATCGTACATTATAAACACCTTGAAATTCTTCTGGCACATCTTGAGCATTCTGTGCATTAACTTGTTCTATAAATTCATCGGGTATATTACCCGCACCAAGTCCAGGCCCAAAACTTGCCGGGTCTATTATTTGAGTATCGGTTATATTATCTTGATTTGCTTCTAAGCCAGATATTTGTTTATAGTTAGGTTTGAGTTCACCTACTATATACATAAAACCATCACCAGGTACAACATCATCATATACCTCTACTGATACACGACGTGCGTTCCCCTCAAGATAATCTGTTATTGCTTCAGTATAGACTGTGTTTCCACCTGCATCTATAATTTCAACTTTAAGTTCTACATTGTCTGCTAAGAAAGGTGAACCTGCAACTAAGAATGATGATTTACCTTGTGGTACTTGGTCTGGAAAATCGTAAACTTGGAAGTATTGGGAAGTTAACCCAACCTCTTCTACAAGAATATCTATATCTTTTAAACCTTGATATTTGTTGATTCTTTTTAAGATTGCCATTTAAATGTTCTACTCCGTTATAAAAGTATTCTTATATAAATATTAAAATTTAAAATAATGATACTTATTTATATATATAAAGTGTGTATAAGGTAAGTATAATTATGAAAAAAAGATATAACTTTACATTAGATGAAGATGTTATGGAATGGTTGAAATATTACTGCAAAGAGAATAGAACTAATTGTTCTTCTTTTATAAATCAAACATTAGGTAAGATGAAAGGTGGTTTACCACCAAAGGCTAAAATGCCATCAATCTCTACTAAACCTAACGGATGAACTTCCATTAACCTTTTTAATTTCTAATAAAGTATCAACAAAATCTCTCATAGATTCTATATGAGAAACAACCAATGAGAATTGAAATTCTGATTTCAAATATTGAAACAATTGTGAAACTGAATTTAAGTTTTCATTATCCATCGTTCCCCATCCCTCATCAATAGCAAGGAAGTTACTTCTTGGTAGATTACTTACATTCATTAAACCAACTCTTATTGCAAGTGAACTAATGAATCGTTCCATACCACTTGATAACTCTAAAGGCCATACTCTATCATCATCATAAACAATGTGAGTATCTATTTGTTTACCATCCATATTAAACACAATACTAAAATCAACTATCTGTGCAAGAATATCATTTACTGCACCCTCGACTGTTGGTAATGATTTACTAATCAAATCATATGGTACACCATCTCGTTTGATTGCCTCAAGTAAGTATTGATATGCTTGATGGTCTCCCTCAAGTTCTTCTACTTTATCTATATTAGTGTTGATTTGATTTTCTTTAGTTTTAAGAACTTTTATATCTCCGTGAATGGAAGTTAATTTCTTACTAACCATATCTAACTGATAATCTAAATCATCATTGTTGTTTTGTAGGTGGTCAATTGCTTGTGCAATCTGTTCATTAAACACTACATTTTTTTCTTGAGCTTTTGATTTCTCAATATCACTTGTAATAAGATTAAACTGAGTAGTTATATTCTTCTGTTTTTCTTTTATAAGATTTATATTAGATATAATGTTTTCTTGATATCTTTGTTTTTCACTTAACTTACCTTCTAATTCATCTAAATCTTTTTTAAACGCACGAACCTTAAATTGTTTCTGTATCTCATCTTCCATCAATTGTTTTTTCTGAACATATTGTTGTGCAAGAAGTTTATCTTTATCAAGATTTGTTTTAGTTTCAATAGCATCCAATGTAAATGGATTACTCATACAATGTTCACAATCCTCATCGTGTGTCAAATTACCAAGTTTATCAATCTTATCTAATTTAACTCGTACTTCAGATTTTAATTTATCTAATTCTATTTGAAATAAATCTCGTTCTTCTTCTAACTTTTCTAATTGATAATACTTTTCTTCTACACCATCTTGTTGGTATATTACAATCTTATTCTCAATCTCTTTTACTGCTTTTTCAAAATCATATTGTTCGGTTGAAAGTTCGTTAAGTTTTTCCTTGACATTGTCTCGTAATGTTGTTAACTTAGAGTGTTCATCTTCCAATGTTTTAATTGGTTTAAGTGTAGTATCAACTGGTTTTAATCTTAGAGTTTCTTGTTTAATACTATTCATTATATCTTTGATTGATTTCTTTAATTCTTTCTCATCTTTCTTAAAATCTTTTTCTTTAGATTCAAGTAGAATTAAATCATCAGTTATCTTTGCTAACTCACTATCATAATCTGCTTTTTTAAAATCATTAAGTAGTGTATTTACTTCTTTAATATCCTCAGATGCTTGTTGCCATAAAGTATCAAATATCTTTAATCCCATAAATTGAGATAACAACTCTTTTCTTTCCTTTTGAGTTTTATCAATAAAGACTGTAGAGTTATTCTGTGAACTCATAGATGTTAAAATAAAATCCTCGTAGTTACCAATAACTCGTTTGATGTTATTTTGTGTGGTTCTTCTTTGGTCTCCATTTAATGATATACTTTCACCTGTGTCATCTACCATCCAAAAATCTATATCAACTTTGACATGTCCAGTCCTTAGATTCTTTTTACCTTTTTTCTCAATAAAATAATCTATACCATCTATCTCAAAATTAACTTTACAATGTAATGTAGTTTTTGCTTTATTAATAATGTTATCTGCTTTAAATGTACGAGAACTTAAATCAAATAAGTTAAAACATAATGCATCTAATAGTGCTGATTTACCACTTGCGTTTGGAGCAAACAATCCAATCATACCATTTAATTTAGTGAAATCAACTACATTATCTTCACCATAACTGAATAGATTACTAAATTCAAATCTCTTTAACTTCCAATGTACATTTCTTTGTATATCAGCTTCTGGTACAACCGCGTTTAAATCAGTAAGTACTTTTTTAATCTTAATCATAGTATTATCATCAACAATATAATTGTTCTTTAAATACTCACTAATTAAATCAAACTGATAACCAACATTAGATACATCACCAATGTTAACTTTATTATCACGAATCTTATCTGTTGATAATCCGTCTACTCTTGTGATAACTGATTCTTGAATCTTAGCCATCTTTTGAACTTTAGTCATTAATCGTTTTAATTGAGCAGGTTTCGTATTACTTACTCGTACACGAACTCGTGGTTTATTTGGTAAATCACTTAAATCTGGTAACTTACCATCATCAATATTAATAGTATAATAACCATAATCATTATGTATCTCTATATACTCCGATTTGCGGGCAGGAACATCCCAAAGTAAATAACCCTTACCTATATCCTCTCCGTGATTTTGCTGTACTAATGAACCACAATAAGATATAGTTTCTTCTTTATTAAGATGTTGTCGTTTGTGTATATCTCCAAGTAATCCTAAATCATATCCTTTGAACATACTCATCTTTACTTTACTTGGTAGTTTGAAACCTAAATCAGTTTCACTCCTATCGACTGTTCCGTGAAATAATACAACTTTGTTTCTATCACCTGGAACATCTTTTGCTTTAATATAATCTTCTTCTTTATCCCAAACATCCCACACTATAAAATCAGTATCTGCAAATGTATAAACACCTGTTCGTTTTAGGTAGTGTAGATTTGGATGATTTAGATTTTCTACGATTGGTGTTAAACAATCCATTCTATTTAGATTATTTAAATTACAATCGTGATTACCAGCGATAATAATTGTAGGTACAATATCTGCAAGGTTTTTAAATAACCTTGACAATTGGTCTATCAATTCTGGTGACATCTCACATTTAGAATGAGCAATATCACCACCAATATATGCAACCGCATTATTTGGATTCTTTTTTACTTCCTCATACAACCCATTGAATACTTCTTCGTACTCTCTGTGTCTTTTCAAGTTCCTAATTTGTATGTCGGAAATATGGTGTATATGCTTTAATTTACGAAAGGGAACTTTAACTTTTTCTTGAATCAAGAATACTCCTTTAGTATCTTTTTAACGCGTGGTAACTTTTTATTTTCACAAGTAACATCCCATGCGAATACTTTGCCATTTTTCTTATAATAACTATCTTCTGTAATTCCCAAAAACGATTTTATTTTTTCATACGCTTTTAAACTTGTTATATGCACTCTGTGGTGTCCATCACCAAATTTCCATATTTCATCTCTTGTTGCCATAGATTTTCATCCTCATCAATTCTTTAAAATTAACTTCTTTAGACAACAACACCTGGTCAATCATTTGCAAATAACCTAAATCACTTGGGTCTTTACCTTGTAACTTTACAAACCTCACATCGATATCCAACGCCATCAGTTTAGATATTATTTCCAAAGACGACTTGAAAGCATCATCGTCTAATGAAATAAATACCTGTTTGACTCGCTTTTCGACTATTTTATTGTAAAGTTTAGGTAAAATTGTTTTTCCGAATAGTGGGATTGAATTGTTTTTAATGGCCATTGCATCAAATACCCCCTCACAAAGTATAATCGGTTCATCCCAATTAACATATAGGTCGAAACCGATGATATCCTTTTGAACGGGTGGATTCTTATATTTCATACCGCCTTTATAAAAATCCCTACCAACGAAATAATTTAATTGTCCATCACTATCATATGATGGTATAATGATTCTATTCTGATATGTACCACTTAAACAATACCCTAAGTTATATCTGATAATATCATCAAAAGATAATCCTCTCTCCATAACAAATTTAAGAGCGTGTAACTTCTGTACTGAATCACCACCATTCCATAATGGTTTACACTCTTTAGGTAAGGTTACCGCAATTTCTTTCTTATCATCTTTCTTTTGATAATATGTACTACCAGTAGCATCACTTAATTCTTTGTATAATGTACGATTGGCATTTACTTGTTTAAGTAATTGGAAGAGATTATGTCCACCTTGATTACTTACCCAACAATGCCATTTTCCAGTCTCTATATTGACTTGTAATTTTTGTTTATGATGTGAAACAAATGGTGACCAATACATATACTCATTTGTTTTCTTTAACTTTGTACCCTTAGATTTTAATGCTTTATCTAAGATGTTTATAACTAATTGACTCATTTTATAAAATCTTTATTATTCCAATTCTTGTGTTGATTTTCCCTACACCACTTTTTTTGTAACCTTTTTAATTTTTTCATTCCATACTCAGATATTTTTTGATTCTCATCAAATACTTTATCATCACCTATCATATCTTTTAATATCATAATGCTATCAACACTCGTTACAAAAGTATCATCTATTTCTGTACCATCTTCTAACTTAATTATTACACTCATTTAATAAGTTCTACAAATTCCTTTAATTCTATTACTGCGTAGGTCTTTGACCTGTTTCTTTTAAACACCACAACTGGTGTTCCTTTATGTGAGTATTCCTCTGCTTGTTCTAAGGCACTCCATATATTTAATTTTTCGTGATTCTTACACTCGAATGAGTATGGTATAAGTTTACGGGCTGCAGGTGATAACTGAATATCCTCTCCACTCTCTCCCATAGTAGTGGATTTAATATCATCTGGTTCTAAATCTGTGAATGTTTCGAGAAGAAGTTCTCTTACTGAATTTTGTAGGCGTTTGCCTTTGTTCTTTGCTGAACGAGTTTTCATATTATAAAACCTAAGTTAAAGTTATTAGTTATATTATTTAAAAGCTTTTAATTATTAGTTATTAATAAATATATTATAAATCTCTCAGAATGTAATTTTTATTTTTTAATTGGGCGTAATAATTTCAGAGAAAAATAAGGTTGTGATTTTTCTTAGAACCTTTAATGTTAACATAACAATTGTTATTAATATATATCCAGAAAAAAGCTTAAATTAGAATTTATTTTTCCATTTTTTACGATATTCTTGTTGAGCCCAATTCTCTGCTTTCTTTTCCCACTTATTATGTAGATATCTATCTTTACCATACAAATCAGCCATATTTCCAGCTTGATTATATTTCTTCATAAACTTTTTTATACCCATTTTGTTTACTTGTTTTGCATGGTGTATTTCGTGTAAGATAGTAATAATAAATTCAGAAACCTTTGGATAATATTTTTTTAGATTGATAGTATCAGTATCCCAATTATATCCACCCTCATCTTTACCATAAGTACCAAACTTTACTTTAGATTTTAATCTATAGTATTTTACTAATTCAGATGCCACAAATAGTAAATCCACTCGTTCCATCAATAGATGTATTGGTGTTAATTTAGGAATCATTTTAATCCTTTGAATAATGCTTTAGCAACTTTCTTTCCATATTTCTTATCAGATGGATAATGTGCTTTTCCAATTATTCTTGAATGTGCAATATCTTCACCTATCTTTTGATACATTTCAGTATTACTTGGATTATGTTTACTTAATATATCAGCAATTAAATATCCTTGTATTGCATGTCCACTTGGAAATGATGGTGTTTTCATACTATTAGTTTCCGTACCATTTAAATCAATACCATAGAACTCAGCAATTTGATAAGGTCTTGGTCTATTATACTCATATTTTAATTTCATAATAAACTTTACTGATTCGTGTTCTATTTTTTTAATATACTCATATATACCAAGTTCTTCTGCATAAGGTTTAAATGTTTCTTTAACTTTATCAAATTTTAAAACTTTATCCTTATTTGGTTTTATTGAACTTAAATACTTAATTTCATCTAATGTAGTAGAACTATCATTTGATGGTGGTTGATATTTTGGCATTACAAGATTCTCGTGAAAACTTGGTGTAGGTCTTGTAAACCTTTTTTTGTGTTTTGGTTTTATAGTTTCTGTATAAACCATAGATTGTAATTCAATCAACTCTTTTAATTTAATCATTATCTACCCCATTGGTTTTGATTCTTAGGTTGTTTTGCTTTCCACTTTTTGTGTTGGTTAGCTGTTCTACCTTCTTTTTTCCATTTTGCGTTTAGTTTTTGTTTCAATTGTTTTCTGTTTTTTGCATTTCTATTTGGCATTTTACCCTTTCATTAATCATCGGCGTGTTCCAATAATTTATTATCGTTTTCTTGATTATTAAACCAGAAATCAACAACTTTACTAAAACTCGCAATAAACCCACCTAACATAAGTAGTAGGATTTCTTTCCATTCTGGCATTAAATCTCTACCCAATCCAATGAAATAAATCATCAGAAGTAGTACAACCATAAATATCACCATTATGATTAAACTTACTTGCCACTTTTTTTGTTGTCGGTATTTTATAATACCAACTAATTCTTTATTAATCCAATGTTGTTGCTCTTGACGAGATGCAGCCATATTATCTTTAACATCTTTACTAACTACATCTTTCATCTTTTTTATTGTTTTATCAATAGGCATTAAAGTCTCCTAATCTTTAAAAAAGTTTGCATTAATATCGATATATTCTTTCCATTCATCTGGTAACATATCTTCATCAAATATAGCTTCAACTGGACACTCAGGTTCACAAGCACCACAATCAATACATTCTTCTGGGTCAATGTATAATTGTTTCCCATCTAATGTATCTAATCCAGGTACTTCTGCTCCTAACCCATCCTTATCAATTGGGCCGTGAATACAATCTACTGGACATACATCTACACAAGCTGTATCACAAGTTCCCACACAAGGTTCTGCTATTATAAAAGCCATTTTATTTCCAATCCCATATTTTTAGTGCATTATAAGTTACACCGAACCCAATTACGGGTTCTGTTAATCCAGTACTCTTATCGTATTGAACTCCAACAAATGGTCCAACACTAATTTGGTTTCTTGGTGGTTTAACTTTTATTCGTTGTCCATCACCACCACTCATATAAACACTATTACCACCTGATTCCCAAATTCTATCATCGTTATACACAAGGTATTCGTGTTTACCAACTTGGTCAACCAAAGGTGCACCAAATTGTAATCTACCATCAAACCCAACATTAGTTTCTGAATCTACTATTGCGTTATTCTGTAATTTATATCCCATTCCACCAAACACTTTCATATAAGCATCTTGTGAACCGAACTCAAACTGAAATGGAATTGTATTCATATATGCTAATCCCAATTCTATTCCAAGACTATCGAGGTCATCTTTCAAATTTTTAATTTTCTGATTGTACTCGGTATTCCATTTTACTTGTTCGTAATATTTTACTTGTAAATCTTGAAGTTCATTATGTTGGTCATTTGATAATTCCCTCAAATACTCAACCTCCTGATTTAAAGTATCTATCTCAACTTTGTTGACAGTTATTAATTCTTCCTGTCTATCTGAATCTTTGGTTAGAAAATCCATTTCTTGTTTGGCGTAATAATATCGTGTACCCACAACAGCAAGTACAATCAAGATGTTTATTACAACACCAAGAATCGTATCTTTTCTAATCATTATTCGAGTGTGGAAATTGCATCATCAATAGCTTTTCTAACTGCTCCACCCAACTCTGTTTTGTTGAATGGTACATCATCAGAGATTTGTAATCCTGTAGCTGTAATTGTTGTTGAAATTTCACCCTCACCCCTTGATGATTTAATATTACCTGATTTGGTGTTTTCCATATTTACCATTAACCTAACTTCTGTTTTAGTACTTCTACGATTAAATAATCCTACAATACTAAATGCCTCATTAGGTTTACCAAGATACACTACCTCTACTGATGCTACAAAATCTGCATTATTATCATCAGTTAAAATATATCGTGTATCTGAAAATGATTCTTGTAATAATTGACGAATACCGAATGTTATTCTTTCATCCTCAACTACTACTTTATCAGAAACACTTACAAACTCTGATATTCTCAAAGTAGGTCTCTTCAGATTACCCTCACCAACTATTGATGGTTCTGGTAAACCTTGACTCATTAAACCACTAATTAATAAAAATCCAATTAAGAATTTTTTCATTTTCTTCTCCTTAAAAGTAAGTTCCAAATAATAAACTATATGTTCTACTTCGTTCGCCGTAATCATTCACGACTGTATTTAAACCCATTGAGAAACCAAGATTCAATTTGAATGCTTGTCCCAACTTCCAATCCACCGAAATGGTTGGAAACATTATTATTGGACTTCTTAGTAATAAATATCGTTCACCTCGATTATTACCCTCGTAATATCTCATCAATGTGTAAGCAACATAATTACTTATTGTTAAATCCGCATTACGAAATTGAAATGGATATGTCATACCATATACTAAATTGATATTAGCAAATCCATTATCACTAACCATTCCGTAAGTTCCTGTCAATACAATCGCTTCTGATAAAGGTTTATCAAGGGATTTTGCGTAGGATACCGAAGCTAACCAATCCCACCCCTCGAATGTTTCAAAAGCTAATGCAGTACCATTCCATTGTACATTTTGTTTCTTAGCCTTAAATTTAAATCCTTGTCCGTATGTTAACGAACCCTTTCTTAAATCATCTGTAAAATTTAGATTACCATCGTGTCGTCTACTACCATCAAAACTTTCTTTTGTGTAAACACTATTAAATGAAGTAATCCACTTACCACTTAACGAATCTCGTGTGGTACTCTGTATCGCATAATTTACTTGTTGTGGGTCTACTGATATATCATCAGTTTTACTGAATTGTGATGCAGCACTACTTGCAATCACCGAAGATAACACTTCTTCTGCAACCCTAACAGCACAAGGAAACAAATCTTCAAAATCATTATAAACCGATTCTGCCCAAGATTCTAACTCTCCATTTAAAACTTGTTCAAATGTAAAGTATCTTGTTCTATTATAATATGTAACTTGAAATCCACCACCATCCTCTTGTAGAGTATATGATTCCCTTATAGTAGTTTGATTACAAGGGTCAATATAACTATAAAAGAAAGACTGGGCAGAAACCGAACTACATAGTAATACTATATATAATAATTTCTGCCACATTCATTTCTTTTACCAACCCTTTCTTTCAATCGCTCTAATAACATTAACAACAGCAGTTTCCATTGCTTTGTTACCAGCGGAACTCAAAGAACTTTGGTTAAATTCCATATTAGGATTTTTTAAAAATCCTTGTCCTATGGTTTTGGCTCTTCCTTGACCACTACCCACTACATATTGAGTGTTCTCTAAGTTAACCAATTTAACCTGGATACCAATAATAGTTTCATTACTTGTTACTATTTTACCACCCTTGATATCTTCAGTAAGGTTTACTGCAAAATCATAAATGGTAACATATCCCCAATATTTGGCAACATCAATTTTAGCGTTGTTTGCTTTTAAATCATTCAACATCATTAATTGATTATCTCTGTCGGCCTCTATCAAATTGAATCTTCCTGTATAAGATGCCACATTTTCCATTTCTTGTGTAAGACCAAATGCAACCCTTTTTTCTGCAAGTTCTGGATATCTTTCTTCGAGTTCTTTATTAATTTTTAACTCTACTATTTTTAATCCATCAACTTTGGTAATTTCTACCTCATCCAATGATTTCTGCTTTTCATACTCACCAACATATTGTTCGGTAGATACTGATGCAGCACACCCGTATAAACCTATTAGTAACAATATTGAGAATATCTTGTTCATTTTTTTCTCCTATTTATCTGAAATCCGATAACGGGTCTTTCAGTAGTTTTTCCAATCGTTTAATCTCACCATTTAATTTATCAATCTCATTTTCAAGTTTGATAATATCACCATCGTAAGATTTAATTTTTGGACTTTTTAGTTTATCAACTTTATCACGAAGATATACCAGGTCCTCATCGTACCCTGCAAATATCTCATCATACTTATTGAATTTTTCGGTTACGATTTCTATATCACTTGCATCTGCAAAACCTGTAACTACTTCTTCCAACGAATCAATGCGGGCAGTAAAACTATACCAACCAGCAATAGCGGTAGAAAGAAAAGTAACAATAGCAACAATGTTATTAATCGATAATCCAAACTTTTTTCCTTTAATCTCTTCAACGAGATTCTCTGCATCTACTATGTCTTTTGCCATAACTAACTCCTATTTTTAACATTCACAGCAAGAGCAATTACAACTCTCACATTCACATTGTTTACACTCACACATTTTATATCTCCACATTTATGGTTAACTGAAATGTATTACTTAAAGGAAAGGTTTCATCACCATTGATGTACCCAACCCCTACTCTGTAACTATCTACTTTAAATCCTAAACCAACTGAAGAATAATTTAGTTCGTGAGTTACATCATTAAAGTATCCAATGTTAAAATCCATTAAATTCTTGTATTGATATTTTAACCCTTGACCGTGTGTATGATATCCATCATACAAATTCCATTGGTTGTAAAATCTAAAATCTTTTACTGGTACTGAAAACCCTACATTAACACTTGTAGGTACTTCTGTTTTCCAATCATTAAATTTTGGTTGATATCCAAAGTTTTGAATTGCTAAATCTAAATCAACTCTACTCCATAGATTCTTAAAGTGTACTCCAGCATCTACAAGTATACCAGTTGCCTTATCGGTATGTAATGTATGGTTAACAATTTTACCACCAAAACCAATAGCAATGTTTTCTACTTTTTTTCTTTTGTGTTCTAATTTAGTACCCCACCCAACATATGCAACAAGTGAGTTAGGACTAAATTGTCCTGATATAGTTCCATTTATATCTGCAACATTTTGTTCACCATAATCAAAGTATAGTAAACTAAATGTTAAATTTTTATATCCAGCACCAACATAGTTATATCCCATATCATCTGTAATATTAGTTAACCAATTTACTCGTGTAAAGCTTAAATCAACTAAACTATCTGTATCAAAATACGCACGAGCAGGATTATGAAATGCCAATGATTGGTTTCCTAAACTTGCTTCTTCTGCTGTTGGTGATAATGTTAATATTCTATTAACTTGTCCAAATAAAGAACTGATTAATAGTAAACTTAATAATATTTTTTTCATCATCTTTTCCTACTTCACGACCGTGAATTTGTTAGCTTTAATTCTCTTATCTGTTTCAAGAACAAATATATAAACACCTGGTTCTAATACTTTATGCTCTTGATAAACACTTTCTTCTGGTAACCACGCACCTGGTGTGTTACTAAAATCAAATGTATGAATACCTTGTGAAACTGGTTCATCTAATAATTTACCAATATACTGTCCCATTGAATTTAAGATGTAGATTTTAACATCAGTTAACTCATCTACATAAAATTGGAACTTTGTAGTTTCATTAAATGGATTAGGATAGTTATAAGTTATCTCATCATCATCTGGTTCTCCACCACCGAATGCCCAATACTTATTCCATACTAATATTTTACCATCTTGTTTATTTACTAATAAATCTTGACCACTTGGATTACCAGCTACACCTTTACCAACAAATTGTACATCTGCTTCAGTCCACTCTGAATCAGGAAAATCTGCTTGGAAAATCATATTCAATGCAATCATAGGTTCATTAATCCAATATTGTTGTGGTGCATTACCTGGTGAATAATCCATACCACCAAACGATACTTTCTGATACCCTATATCATCAGGTTCGTGTACATTTACATAAGTAAACCACGGGCCTGGAAGAACATCTGTTTTCATATCAATAAATGTTAACTGATTGGTATTGAATAACACCTCGAACTCAAATCCAGCAACATCAATATTTTTTAATTGGTCTGGTGTAATATAAAATGGTACTTCTATTTGGTCACCACTTTGTACTCTGACAGTTGAATCTGCTGGCATTGAGAAAAATACATCTGGAGTTTGAGTAGCAATTTTATTTGCCCAAGTACCTGGTGCACTTCCGTTACCCCAACGATAGAATGTTGTTCCATTTACATCTATATACCCATCTGCATCATTACCTGGTTCTTGTACTTTAGTACCAGTATTATTAATATCTCCTGTAAAGAAATATCCCCAATCAGGTAAAGTTAAATCTGGATTAGCATCACTACCATATGTAGAGTTACCTGCACCTAATGTTACACCCAAAGTATCTAACCCAGTCTGAATTGTATTCATCAATGGATTAGTAACTTCTATTACTCCAAAATTTAATTCTTCGGATTGGTCAAAATCATCATCCTCAAAGACTGTAAATTCGTATTTCTGTGCTCCTAAATCTTCATACCATTCATATGGAAATGGATTACCATTTTCTTTTAATGTATCAATCGTACTCCAATTCTCATATGAGTTTCCATTTAAGTGTGTATAGTTTTCAAATATACCTGAAGTATATGCCCATAAGAAATAAGCATCATTTAATTGAAATACATCATCACCATCAACATCACCAATAAAATATTCAACTGCATCTAAAGTATCAACACCTGTTACTGATTTCCATTTGTTACTTTGAAAATTAAATGCAGCAATAGCATCATTAATATTTGTAATTGCATATCTATCAAGTTCGTATTGTGTATGTGTACCTATATCATCATCTGCATCTGGTGGATAAAACGATACACGATAGTAATTATTTCTTGGTAATTGAATATTAAAATATCCTCTATCATCAACAAATGTAGAATCATAATAACTAATTCCTAAGAAACCCTCACCTGGTAAAGTTTGTGCTGCAGTAGTTCCTTGGTCATCAAACCAAAATGTAGATGTTCCATCACCGATAACATCATCAGTAGTGGTTTCATCAGTATTACTTGTCTCATCATCTATATCCTCAATGTTATACCAATTAGAAACACTACCTGGATTACTTTGGTCAAGTTCAAATACAACTTTCCAATAAGGATAAGTTCTATCATCATTAGTACCATTTCTTTGTGCGTATCTAAAGAATCCCTCAACATCTAAAAGTTTTGGATGTAGTGTGATATCTCCACGAGCACCACCATCATCAGTTTCTTCCGTTCCCCAATTACCATCGATGTAAACCTTGTAATCTAAAAGATAATCATCTGAAGCGTATGTGTAGTACCCAAAACCACCATTGTATAATGTTGGAACTCTAAACGATTGTGGTGAAAAATTATCTACTACATCTTCTATTTTAAAATTTAATTTTATTAATTGTTTTTGTACACCATCACCACCACCAAATTCAAAAGTATTTCCATTGTGTGATACCATAGTGATTCTTAACCAATCATATCTATTATTGTTTTCAGATATTTCACCATCTGCAGTTTGAAGTGAATCAATATATCCTACATTAGAATAGTGTACAACTTCATATGAGTAATCTGCTCCTGCAGTTGAATCTCCCTCTGTTGCACTTGATAAGTGAGAACCCTTTAATACTTCTGTATCATCGTGGTCCCAATCAATTAAATCATTGTCAAAAACTATATCTAATCTAAATGCTGTTATATCTGCACCATTATCATCAAGTGTAACTTCCATTGTCATCACACTATCTCTAAATGCATCAAAGTTATTGTTATACAATGCAGGATTATCTTTATCATCTGCAAGGTATGTTTGTAGTTGGAAAGTTTCCGATTCTCTCCACCAAGTTTTTGGTAAATTATATTCGCCTGTTTGTTTGATTCGGATTATCGGCTCTTGTGCCCACGATAGGGAAAGTACCAATAATAGAACCAAAGATTTTAAATAATTGGACATTTAAAATTCCTTATATGTTGTTATTCTATCTCTATGTTAACCTTCCGCTCGCGGGTATGCTACGGATTAAATTTTGGAACTCTTCGTTCCAATAATAAATATAATATATTTACAAATTATACATCAAATCTAACAACTATCGAAGTTTGTGTTTCTTTTGATAATTTGACTGGTTTAGCTAATTTACCAACCACCAATAACTCATTACTATCATTATACAAACCGACTGTTGTTAGATAAGGTTCGAACGCTGAATGTGTTACGAATCCCTCATACTTTGTTGCTGCATTATATTCTTCTTTATAACTCCCAGTCCCTTGTCCAGATGGGTCTGAACCAGGTGGAAAAAATTGTGATATATTGTTACTACCTTTACCTACTGAAATACTACCACTTCGTTCAAATGTTGAACTTATATTTGTTGTAGCATTATATTCATTAGGTTCTAAAGTAACTACATATTCATACTCATAAATTGTTTGAGTAGATTTATATTTTAAATCGTGACCAGTATCAGTTCCAGCATTTGATAATGAACCCGTATCTGTGATTACTATCACACCATGCTCATAAAAAGCATTTCCTACTTGTGAACCACTTCCGTTTGCATCTGCTTTATCATAATCAAAAGAACTTGATTTGTAAGCTGCAAAACTTGATGAGTAATTGTAATCGTAAATATTACCATCACCATCATCTCGTAAATCATAAGTGATTCCACCAGTAGTTACATCCATTTGGATACTACCAGGTTTTACTTTTTCACCAAATAAGTTTCTTGGTATTGTGAATACTCTTGCACTTCCGTGTAATACTTTTTTTGTTTTTGTATAATTGTTACTACCGAAAGTTCTAAGTGGTTCATCATTTTCATAATACGCATTCTTAATCATAAAGTAATTTGGAATATCGTAGTATGTACCAAATTCAAATCCACCACTTGCAGGAACATATTTTCCAAAACTTTGTGATGCAGCTGAACCAGTCATAAAATTATGAATAGAACCACTAACTGCTTTTAAAACAAGATGTCCACTCCCACTACTAATATTAGTAAGAGTGAAATCTTTAAATACTTTAAAAGGTCTGATTGACTTATCTGATGGGTCAATGTTCTTTAACATTACTTACCCCTAAAAATCAAGTTTTACTTTTATTATAGCTTCTCTTGAATATGATTTTAATATTGGTTTACTCAATTTTGCAACTGCTAACAATTCATTATCATCATTATAAAGTCCTACTTGTGTAATGTACACTTTAGGGTCTTTAAAGAATGTTGAGTTTGTTAATGAACCATCTGAACCAGTAAAGAATGTTGGATTAGCACTAAAGTTATACTTTTTGTTATTAACCCTACAAAAGAAATTAGTAGAATTAATCTCCTCTTCTCTTCTTACTTGAAACTTTCCACCAGTTACAATTTTATTAAAAAACTTTTTAGGATTATCATCAAACGCATCTGCACTTCTTGCAGTAGCCATTCCAGCAATATCATCCATATGAGTTGCATTTAATAATATGATTCCTAAATCTGGAAAAAATGAACCAATCGAACCACCTGTCTGTGATGTTGCAGCAGTATTTACAACTCCTGTACCAGTCTCTAATGAACCAGTAACAACATTGTAAACTCTACCACCCTCATTGACAGTTGGATTATTTGTAGCACCACTATCATCTATCAAGTGTGTTGTACCAACTTTTAATTCCCAATTACCTGGGTCAATCTTTTCTCTCATTCTTGCTCTATTAAAAGTAATAAAGTAGAAATCATCAGATGCAGATGGTGCACTTGTAAAAGAAAACTTTTCTGTTAATGGTGGTAACAACACATTAGAAAATTGTCTATACATTGCTTTAGAATCTTGTCCACCCGTAGTTAATTTTGTAGTATTACCAGCAGAACCACTTCCATTGAAGTGTGCATATCCTAATGAGAATTGTATCTCAGCAGTTGCTGCACTTGTTGCAGGGTCTTGATGATAAATAGATAAATGTGAACCAGTTACCTGTCCTTGTGAAGATGCAGTAAAGAAAGAAGTTAAAGTTCCACTTCCACCACTAAAGATACCACTTGAGATTTTTACTCTTTGGTTCTCCACTACATCATTTGAAAAATCGAATCTTGTAAATACTGACATCTCTTACTCCTATAATGTACTTTGGTCGGCTTTTATCGTAACTGCTACATTAAATGTTGCACCTGTTGATAATCCCACGACCGTTATGTTGGTTGAAGTATCTGCTGTTACTGAACGAGATACAAGATTTACTGACCTACCTTGTAGAGTGATTGAACGCTTTCTCTCTTCTTCGTTTAGGAATACTGGTGTTGTTGCACCAGTGTTGACTTGTAAATCATCTATATCTTCTTTTTGAATAAAATCAAATTCTTCCATTAATGCTGCTGCACCTAACTTTTGTGCTGCACCTAATTTAAAGAATTTCTTCTTACCCTTAGCTTTCATCTTCTTCTTTTTCTTCTTAACAATTACTGGTGTTAAGTTAGCGATAGTAGCATCGTGTAATACGAAACTATATCCTGCTTCTGCATCACTACCATTTCTTGTATTTGGTGTAATGGTCTGTGTAATACCAGGTCCATTAAAAACCAATGATGGTGATGGAACTTCCAAGATTGGAAGTTTTGCAGTATTCTTTGGAAGAGATACTAATTTATATCTTAATATTTGGTTCTCATCTACAAATGCTTCTAATAACGGCATGTTTTCTATTACTGCTCCGTAATAATTAGACCCATTAGGATGAGCTGTATCCCATAAACGATAATCTACTTCATCGTCTGCTAAAGCAAATTTCGTTATTTTGAACTCGTCTTGACCTCTTGCGAGTAATTCTCGACCTTTCTTCGTAAGAACGGCATCGACGGTTACGCTTGTGTTATTTAAAAATCCCATTGTTTTTACTCCTATTGATTTGAACTAAGATGGATTGCGTTCATTATATAAATATAAGAATCCAAAGTTTTTACTCAACTTTTAACTTAGAATCACCAGGTTCTTGTGTTACCAACTTAGTAGGTGTGGTAATTGTTATTTCGACTGGGTCTAGTCCATCTATTGTGTTATCTTTTGTTAAATTACTACCTTTATAAAACAATCTAAATAGTGAAGAATCGAGTGCTACACTTGTAAATGAACTTCTCTCGAATGATGCACTAAATTGATAGTTTCCATTAAATTCTGTGTGATATCCATATCCTTTTGCTATCGAATCTGATAATGAACTCGTATAGTAAGGAACTTTAATATCGTTGTGTTCTGATAAACGAGAAGCAGTTATAAAGGGTTGAACTGTCTCTTCAAATGTTGTATCTATATCACCAAATGTAATACTTGCTGTTGCGTATAATGATAAGAATGGTGTTCGTGGGTCTATCTCATCTATTTTGTTCAATGTTGGATTTCCTAATATTCCAACCGAACCACTATCCATTGTGTATAATATTATTTCACTTTCATATACTGGATATTCTCCAGATAGTGAATATGGATTTGGTGAATCGGAACTACTTAATCTACTTGATAATTGTATTCCATCTGCAAAGTGTCCAGCATTTTCATAATATGTATTTTCAAACTCTGGTATTTTTCCTACAACTTGTTTACTTCGTTCTAAAATATTTGGTTCTATTAATAAACCAAGTGTTGCATTTGTTCTTGCTGGAATCATTGCTCTTAATTGTTTCCATATACTACCATCAAAAAATTCTATAATTCTCATATAATCCCAAAAGTTATTTGAACGATTATATTTTTTCCAATAATCTCTTTGTACTCTATCTAATCCACGATAGTAATCAGAATATTGGTCTCTTGGGTCTCCAATTTCATTATCAAGATTTATATCTGCTAATGAATACATTATATCTTCATTTACTACATCTGTAGGTGAGAAGAATACTCCAAGTTTATTACTATCTATTGGTGCAAAATCTAACGATGATGCTTCAACTCTAATATTAGAAGATAAGTTACCAGTTAGTTTTGTTGCCTCAGTTCTAATCTTTGTTGCATTTCTACGAGACGGTCCTACATTTGGAACTCTTAGTTTTTCTTGGTCTACTAAACTTCTAAATGGATTACCACTAAATCCAACTGCACTCGCACTTGGAAAATAACTTGTAGTGTAAGATTTATCATCAAGTGATTCTGGTAAAGTATTTAAATCAGTATTATCATTTAATGGTAATCTAAATATTAAATTATCATATGCAGAACTTGTTGTATTACCATTATAACTCTTTGGTGCTTGGACATGATTATCAAATACACTTTGTGATAATGGTTCACTCCACAATCTAAACTCTTGCATTGAACCACTAAATCTTGTACCAAACTCTCCGTTACCACCTATATAAAATGTACCATCATCGTGTACTGATTTATTAAACGCTGCTCCTGCTGAAGCATTTCCATCTATATTTACACTTTCACTTGTTTGATATAAAATAACTTGTCTTGTAGCATCATATTGTTTTGATGTTAACTGATATGTTATATCTTGTGCATTTCCATCTGCAGTTAAATCTAACCCACTTTGTGATACTCGTGTTAACATCACACTCCACATATCATTATTATAATATGGTTGTAGTGATGATGTCATAAATTGAATACCTGTTGATGCAGATACACTAAATTTTAATTTACCATAAGCATCAGTTAATCCATTATCTTGTATTTGAATTGCAAAACTATGATTACCAACACCCTTTTGAACTAATGTCATATCCTTTGATGTTGGTGCTCTAAATCTAAATTCTAAAGTTTCTGGTTTGATTCCACTTGTACTATCATCTTGCCAAGGAAATTGTAAATACTCACTTGATTTAAAATCAGCAGCGTAACTAAACTTTCTTTTTATTTCGTGACTAACTCTATCATTTAAATCTGGTCCACCATATTCTCTAATTCTTAAAATAGAACTTGGAATACCATAACAATTTATCAAACCTTTCATTGCTCGTTGGTTACCTTTGTTCTTCATAAAGAATGGCATATTAGCTAAAATTCTTTTCCATATTTCTTCGGTTACGGCTTCTTGTGGTGATTCGTATTTATCTTGACCATCTGCTGTTTTACCTAATAAGTATTCTGGTAAAATAACTAAATCATTTCCACTATCAACTTCAAAACCCATACTCTTTGCAACTTCACGAACTATATCTTTAGAGATACCCTCTGATAATTTATTACTTCGTTCATTGATATCTGTAAAGTGTCTTATGTATCCCCATATCTCATCAAATTGTTGTCCTGTCATATCCATAAAATCTAAGAATACTTTATTCTCAGTATCACTTGCTACATGCAGTGGTAAATTATTTACCAATCTATTCTGATTGTATGTATCGAAATCTTTTGCGTATCCAGTCCAAGTATCAAACCAAGTAGTAAATGTTGAACCACTTGTATGTTCTAATATAAAGTTTGTGCCATCTTCTCTTGAACCACTTGTCTTAGGCCAAGATGCATCATAGAACTCACCAAGAGAACTTGTTGCATAACTTGATGAGACTGTATATAGATAATTTTCATATGGGTCAAAACTATTTATAACTTCTCGTTTTCTCATATTAATATTTGCACGAGTATCTGCAGATGATGTAATATTTATCAATGCATGTGAATCAGTTTTATAACCCTCAATTAATTTTATCTTCTTTTTAAAGTTTCTTATTCTATTTTCCGCTCCACCAAAATTAACAAAGTTTCCAAATCCATAATCAGTTCTATCACTACCAAGTGCATCAGTTCGTATGGAATAATCAATACCCAATTGTACATCTAATAAACTACTTGAGTGTATGTGATTCGTTATATCATCTTGAACTGAAGTATCAGTTCCAATTAAATCATCATACTTTTTAAAATTAGTACTTCTAAAATTAATTGGATTGGTTGTTGAATTTAAATTTGGAACTCTTAAAAATAATGCTACGGGGTCCTCTTCTACAAATTTAGTTATCTTAACCATATCTTCGTATGGCTCCATTTTTTCTTCTACGAAATAAACTAAATCATTTTGTTCAATTGTATCTGGTAATGGTTTATAAGTTTTAACATAACGAGCAGTTCTATCTGCTACATCTCTTATTGGTAATTTTTTATCACTATCAGGTAAAGTTTGTGTTGGGGCATCTAACATATTAATACATAAATGATATCCCTCTTTAGTAACCATATAAGTATTTAATCTTGTTATCTTGTTTTTTCTATATGTTACAAATGAATCTGTAAAGATATCATTGAATCTATCTGGCCCACTATGGTCTGATTTGTTTGCTCCCTCTTCGTAAGATGTATCAACTCGTATTCTATCGAAATCTAAAATTTCAACAACCTTACCAACATAATCAACTGGTACTTGTTTAAATACATCAATTGGAACTAATTCAGTATCAAATGTAACGACTGTTTTATATTTTGCTATTGAATCTTCATCAGTAGCAAAATCTTCAATTATTTCTTTTGTAAAAGCTTTTGGTCTCCTATCAACAATATATTCATTAGTAGGTTCTAATCCTTTTGCATATCCTCTTTCATCAACAACCTCATCATCTGTTTGTATATTATCTCCTACCTCAGTCATTATCTCTTCTATTACTGAGTCTGATGGTGATGGGTCTGCTGGTGGTACATATGAACCACCACCTCCACCAGTATCTTCAAAATCTTCTGCAACCCTCAACATATTAATTCTTCTATCTCTAACACCTAAGAAATGTTCAATACTATTCCACTTACCAAGTGTTGCAGATGTTATATTGTTAGCAATGATAGTGTGGTGTTTGTCCAGTATTAGATTCCAAACATCTAATGCCTCAGCTTTAAATTCTGTACCAACTTCATTTGCTAAATACCATTTACCTTGATGTTTAATCGGGTGATGGTCTGTAGTGGTAAGATTTTTATAACGAACTAATTTATCTCCGTAAGGTCTGTTATCTTTAACTACCTTTAATACTTTTGCATAACCTTGTTCGGTTTTAACTTTCATACCAGGTCTCATCATTTTAATTGGAATGGTACGATTGTTACTTAATTTAATTTTTGTATCACCAGTAAAACAAACACTTCCATAATCATCCCTATCTCTATAATCATCATAATCTTGGTCTGGGCCTGGTGTCTTTTCTAATATTTCTTTTACTCCGACAGGTTCTTTATCGACTGTAGTTTTTACAATATCATCAAAGAACTCTTTCTTTTCATCTGGTCTTGGTGGTATGCTTTTCGTAGGTCTATTAATTAAAACTTCTGTTTCTTTTCTAACAAGTGTCTCTACCATTTTAGTTTCTGTTAAAGTGTATTCATACATACCCTTAACAACAACTTCACCACCAACCATTGCATCTGTAAATCCTCGTTCACCAACACCTGGTGTCATTATTAAAACATTACCATCAGTTTTATCCCATCTGACTGTTCCTGCATTTGCACCACCAATTCTTTTTGGTACATAAACAAAATCTTTATTTATACCAGCAAAGTTTTTACGATAAGAAACATTATTAATTAATTGGACATCTACTTTTACTTCATTCTTTGATGGTGATACTTCTTTCACCACATACTTCATTTCTTTTGGAAATACTTCTTCTAATGTTTGGTTAGTAGGTTTCATTCCACCTTTAAAATATCTTGTCTTACCATTAATAACTTTAGTAGAAATTTTTCCCATATTGATGAATCCCTCATCGTTCACCATAATGGTTTCTTTTTTACCAGCTAATCGTCTAAGAAAAAGATACTTAACTTTAAATTGACCTTCTTCATAACCTAAATCTCTGACGTGTCCACCAATATCTAAATCAATAGTATTATCGTCTCTGAATAAAACATCACCTGGTTTTAGGATATCATCTTCTAATAAATTATCCTCCATATCATAGACATAGAAATGTATGAAGTCATTAGCATCTCTACCAAAACCACTATACAATTGTTTAGGATATTCTAATTGTTCTCTGTCTTTATCTGTTAAACCATATTGTAACATTCATTACTCTCCAGTAGTTTTTTTGATTTCTTTTGCTACTTTATCTGCTATCTTTTTTGCAAGTTTACCTTTACCAAATATTTTTGCAATCTTTTCTCTTGCAGCATCTCTATCTGCTTGAAGTTGTTCTGTTTCTTCATCTAAATTCGGAAATGGTATTTCTTGTTCATTTTGAATTGCAATAGTATTTTGTAATTTTTTACCTGTTATATCTAATTCTTGATTTAATAAATCTTGTTCTTCTATTTTACCTTGTAAATCTTTTTTAAGTTGATTTAATTCTTCTTGTGTTGTTGTGGCTTCTTCAATCTCTTTTGGCATAAGTTCTAAGAATTGTAAATCATCACCAAAGTGTCGTATAACATCTGCTGTTATAGATGCTTTTTGTTCAACGCCAATTCGAACATATTGATATTCTTCTGTTAAAGTTTCACCTGGATTCTTTGGGTCCTCGTAAGATAATAAGAAACCATTTTCATCTCGTAATGGATTTAATGCATCAAGTGCAGAACCACTTATTGCGGCTCTGTTCTTTTCTTCTTCAAGTGCTTTTAAATGTTTTCGTTCATCTGCATCTTGAATATTACGATAAAAATCTTTTTTCTTTGCTTGTTCGTAAGTTAATGGCATTTTACCTCACCACTTTAAATTCATAATCATCATCATATATCATAGAAGTTTGGTCTACTCCACTACCACTAACAACTTTAATTTCAAATCTGTAGAATCTTTCAGGTTGAAACCCATTCATCCACACATTAAAGTAATTACCACTTGAATCACAACTAACAATTGAACCTGTACTAAATGGTATTATCACATCTTCTGTATGTGCATCTTTTATTGAATAGTAAGTTCCTTGTTCTATAGTTCTACTACCACTTGGTAGTGTTTTGATTGTTAATGCTGCTGGTGTAGTTTCAAATCCTCGTGTTGGATATAATTCTCTACCCACTACTCTAAATTTTACTTTTGATTTTTCTTTGTATTCTGGTTTCATATTTTGAAAATAAACAGTCAACCTCTCTAAATCTGTTGAACTTAATTCACTTAAACTGCCTGTGTTCCAAGTTGAATCATCCCACTCTACTTCTAACTTTGGCGGAAAGATAGTGTGGGTTTCTCTTGAAAAGAATTTCAAATTACCAAGTGGTGTTGAATTACCCTCTGCAGAACCAGTTGCGGTTGTGGGGTCAAATATAGAATGTAAACTTTGACTGGTTGCAGTATTATTTCTTTTTACAATAAATCCATTGTTTGGAAATACTGAACTGGAATAGATATGATTCTTAACTAAATCGGTTACATCCATTCTTATATCTCTTGTTTCGTAAACTAAATTAAATGATGATGAAATATTATATGAACTATCTAAACTTGAAGTGTACCAAGTACCACCTTGTGTAGTACTACCACTTACCCATTCTGTTTTATCAGTATCATTATCACGATACTTCCAACTTGCCCCATCACTTAATGCTGGGTCTCTATCGATTGTACCAGTTCCACCATTCCAACTTCCACTAATCATATATGTTTCTAAAGTTTGTTCTATCGCAAGTTCTGTAGAACTAGCATCATATAGATTTAAATAATACTTTGCATCACTTGGAATAATTCCACTTTGTACTGATGATGAGATATAACTATAATCAAATTTTAATAATGCTCTTGATACACTAATTGTAGTGCCTGAAGAGTTAACATTTTTTGAAACCTCTAATATTTCATCTAAACCTGTATTGATTGATGATGTAATACTACCTTCATAAATTGTTGTGTCTGTTGTTGGGTATTCAAAATAAAACATTAAATGTCTCCTACTACTCTACCCTCGATATCTAAGTTCGGGTATTTAAGTTCAAATATACTTGGGTCAAGTGATGAGTAAATAATTCCATCTTTTGTTGCAGATTGTAAATCATAGACATGTCCACTATATCCACTCTCAGTTCTCCACTTATTCTCAACAACAACCATTTGTTTCTGTGGATTATCATCTTCAGGTGGAACAACACTTGCTACACCATCAACTAAAGATATCACATAAGCAATATCACTTAAAATTATTGGTTGATTGATTTGCCATTTAGTTATATCAAAATGATTCTTTACCGCATCAATACATTTAAGTAAAACTGCATTTTTGTTATGTCCTCTCTGAGTTATGATTGAGAATCTACACCCAATATTAATTGTGTAACCATCTTTAATATTTATTGCATCTGTTAATACTCTGTATTGAGATAAATAAACTCTAAGGTTTTGTTTAACCGCATCATTTAATGCAACTAATTTTTTAGTTCTATCATAACCCAACACATACATATTCAATGCTAATGGATTGGGTATTGTTGTTATATTTTTTTCTTTTTTAATCTTACCATCTTTTATAATTGTCTGTGTATTTTGTTCTAATTGTTCATCTTGTACAATATGTACTTTAGCAATGTTACCATACTTTTGTGGTAATGAATAAACTCTTGTAATATAATCCTCTTTAGTAACTGCTCTATTTTGTGAATTAAAATATGCTAAAGCATTTTGTCTAATTTCTTCAGGTGATTCTCCACCACTTCCACCAGTAGCAGGTTCTTTGTTTGTAATACTAATACTATCTTTTGTTTCACCAACTTTATCAGAATCTAATCCCTCTTCATTTAATGTAGTGGAAAGACTATCATTATTTTTTAATTCATTAGTAAGAATATTATCTTCTATTGCTCCACCATATGTGTAAGTTATAGTTAATGTAATATTACTTGGTGCTTGTCCAAATGCTTTTGTTTTTAAAAAATTACTTGGGTCAAATGATGCATCAAGTTTACTAACACCAGTTCCTAATGATGAACCAACATTATCTGGATTTGGAATTATTTCTTCATCTGCATTTGTTGATGTTCCTGCACCAAATCGTAATTCTGATTTACCATCACTTCTCGTGTAGGTTGTAAATCTATTTGCAGTTTTAATTAACTTCAACATATAAGGTGCATCTGCTGCATTAGCAGATACATCAGGTGTGGTTGTTGCATTATTTTCGGTTGATGCAAAGACTGTATCTTGTGCTAAGAAAGGAACTTCGTACCAAGTATTTCCATCATCATCAACAACACTTAAAATTTGTATTACCTTTTCTTTACTTAAAATAACTTTGTCAAATTTAATTCCTGCACCGAATGTAAAATTCTCAGTAGTTTTTGTACCAGATTCTAATAAACATTTTTTAGTTAATGTAAAGTGTGTTGGTGTATCTGAATCATATTGTGATATTTTTTCTACTCGTGAATCAAGTGATGATGATGTTTTAAAATTAACATCATCTAATAATCTAAAAGTTCTTCCACTTTTGGATGAAAATATACTATCTGCATTTACCATTAATGCATAATCTAAATCAGGTGTTACACTTGTACCATCATCTTCTGCTGGTACTTCAATTGTTATCTCACTAAGTACTGATGCTGGATGAGATAGTTTTGGTTTATATCCAAATGATTGTGCAATTTTATAAATATTCTTTGTTTCTTCTGCAGCGTGTAATAAGGTTTCTCTGTATTGAGTGTCGATATAAAATGATAAAGTATCCCCAACATAACTTGCCATTTCAATAAACATCATACCTGGTGATGATTCGTTAAAATCATTGTATGCTGTAGGATAATATGATTTGGCGTATTCTAATAGATTAGCTCTAATAGTAGAAAACTCTCTACCAATATATCTAATATCTCTTTTTTCTTTTTTCTTATTTAGACCATAATCTACATCATTAGCCATTTTACTCTCCTGCGTTAAAATTAAAAGTTATTGTTTCAGGTGAATCTGGGTCATCAACTGTCACAATAAATTCTAATGTAACTACTATTTGGTTTGGGTTTGCTTCATCTTGTACCACAAAAACATTTTGTGCTTTTATATAAGGTAACCATTGTTCTAATGCTTCGTGTATAGTTTCTTCAATACTATCACTTAATTCTGGCCCAACTTGTTCAAATATTAATGCTGGTAAATTACTACCAAAATCTGGTTGACCAACTCGCTCACCTTTCATAGTTAATAAAAGATTTTTTATATTTGAAAATGCTTGTTCCTTGACTGTTTTTGCTCTTGGAAAAAATCCTACATTATCACCTTGATAAGTTAATGGAAATGTACAACCGAAGAAAGAATCTTCATCCTCATTAATCTGTTGGACAGATGGATTATTCGTTAGGTTGACATTTTCAGGCATTATCTTTTACTCTTCATCTTATCGTGTTTCATTAAAGCACTATAATCTTTTGTTAGGGCATCTACTACACTCTCAGGTACTTGGTCTGAACTAACTCCAGCTTCTTTCATTGTTTGTACCGCTGCAACTTTTCTTGCAGTTTCTTTATCACCACCAAATCCAGCATCTGCATATCCTAATAGTTCTGCTGCTCTACTTGAATCAAAAGCTCCTCCACCCATTGTTGGATATTCATCCGTTTCCATATTAGCAGTTTCATTAAGAATACTATTTAGAGATTCATTAGATGTATATTGTTTAACAACTGGTTTCTTCTTTACGATTTTTCGAACCTTTTTCTTCGCGATTGGTGCGGTTGATTTGAGAGTAGTACTTCTTTTAGTCTTTAAGCTATTTATTCCCTCATTAATAAATATCTGTTTGACCTCTTTTTGTACTTCTATTCGTACTACTTCTTGTATTATTTTTACTAATTGCTTTTTAGTCATTTCTAACTCCTTTATCCTGGTACATTATAACCTGCAAATGGTAAAGGTGATGGTGCTGCTGGAAACAGTCCACTCACCTGACCTAAGTGCGTTTTAAAACTTTTTATTAATTGTTCTACAAAATCATCAACATCTTTATTTGCTGCTCCCAAAGGAACATATGCTGCAGTTATTCCTGGAACTATTACAGTCGCTCCTGCTGCAGTAACTCCACCCAACCAATACAATTTTAAACCTGTATCGAGTTGTAGTGGAAATGGTGTTACTCCGTAAGATTTAAAAGCAATTTTTAACATTGCTTCTAATGCTGCAACATTACCACTTGCTAATGGTGCGGGTGGTGCTGCTCCTACAGTCATTCCAAGTTTAATACACTTATCATATGATTCAGCAATTACTTTTGCCATATCATCTCCTGCATCTAAACCCTTTTTATACTCAGCTTTAAATATATCCCAACTCATAATTTCCTCTAAAAACTATTCCATTTGACTTAATTTTATTAAATATTCTTGTTGCTTCATTGCCATATCAAATGTAAGTGAATCCATTTTATTTTTATGTTTCATCTCATTGATAAGTTCTTCTTGTCGTAACTTCTCTACTTGAAGTTCAATTCTTAAATACTCTTCTTGTGCTTGTAATTTATTTTCTAAATCTGAAACTCTATTTTCCATAGTTTTATATGTCCCACCAATACCACCTAAAGCAGTTATCGTACTCAAGATAACTTTAATAGTATCATTCTTCATTACTCTACCAAATTCTTAGGACTCTTTATTTGTGAGAGTGTTGATTTTAAACTAGCTAATAATCCTGCACCAGGTCCAACTACTACTGGCCCTGTCGGTGCTAACAAACCAGTCTCAATTAATGTTAGTATATCATTTAACTTACTTTCTAATATCGCACCTAACACTAATGGTTCTGATGCTTCAACACTTCCTATCTTGGTAGTATCTGCTTCTATCACAACTTCCTTTGGTGCACAAATAGAAATATTATTATTACTACCAAAAACTATATCCCCACCATTCTTTGTATTAAAAATAATTCTATCTGAACTAAGTAATATATTTTTTCCCTCATATGGTGGTGGTGATAATTTACTTTCTATACCAGGTGTAAATGTTAATGGTTGATTTGTGGTTATGTAAACACTCGAACCATCTGTATCAATTTTTTCTTCTACTGGTTGTTTTGGATTTGGAAAATCATCTTTTGATTGTCCAGCATTTAAAATAATATTTGGTGAATCTTGATTATCATTTTTTATATCACTACCAATTCTAATAGTGTTTCCAAACCTACCCTCAATTAAAACATCACCCTCTTGTGGTAATAATCTTCTTACATCTTGCGTTGGTTCTAAATAGTAACCAACTTTTACACCTGTATCATCTTGTTCGTTTGCAGTATCGATATTATCAGATACTAAAGTATCTTTTGATTTACCTTTACTTAATCCGTGTTGTGTATTAAAATTGGGATTACCAAAAAAATTTACTTGTGTTGTATAGAATAATTGTCCAAGATATTTTACACCAATTACAATTTCACCAATCACTGGTGTAGTTTGTATATTTGGATTTAATGGTTTGTAATCACTTAACTTATCAATGTTTTTTCCAGTCTCTGAAATTACTAACCTACCCTTAACTCCACCAAGATAAGTATAATCAGGCCCATCACTTCCTTGTGGGAAAGAGTTTTTTGTATCATCTAAATGTACCTCTAATACTTCTAAAGGTTCTAATTCATAAAACTGACCAGGTTCATCTGATATTTCTTTTATTAATCTTAATGTAGATTCAACATTTTGTACTCTATTACCCGTTATTGGACCAGATTTAGTTCCACTTTTAGGTTTGATATTGTATGACATTAGCTATCTAATTTTGCAGTTATGTTATCCGAATGGTCTTGAAGTTCTTCGACCGTGCTTTGAATGTTATTCATTAATTGTTCTTTTTCTCTATCACTCAACATAAAGTTATCATCATCATCACCCTTATTACCAGCAGTTGCCATTCTCTGTACAATGGTTGCCAACTTAACAAGTTGTTCATCATTCTTTACATTGATTTCTAAATACTCTTTCAACATAGGAATTATTTGTACGGCCGTATCGCCATCCTTGATAAACCCAACCACCTCTTTCATCAGTACTTCTAACTGAGTCTTGTTCTTGTTTGAGTTATCATAAATGTCCTTAAATACATCTGATAAGGTTTTACCCTCGAAAACTTCGAAATCTATCGCCATAATTTTACCTATATTGTTACAATAATAAATATCAAATTCTTAAAAAATTGGTGTATATAAATATATATGAATCAATTTTTCCTAATATATACAATAGTTATTATTTGTCGGTAAATAAAACTCCGACTAAATTGATTAACTAACGGGAGATATAACCATATGAAGGAAATCATAACACTCGTAAAAGGATACGCAGATGACTTAGCTCAACTGATGTTATCGCTGGTAGCCATTGGTGCGGTTTCTGAAATTATATTCGGAAGCGGTATCTTCGGCGTTAATGTTATTGGTAACCTAACAGCAATTATTAATAATTTCGGCGAATCTGGTTTCGCTGGATTAGTCGCATTATTGGTGTTGGTGGGTTTATTCCGTAAGTAGTACTATATCGGATGACTAAATAAAGGGGGAGCTTATCCGAGTTCCCCCTTTTTAATTTATAAGAGATAAGGTTTTTTTAGCATTAAATCTACCAGCTTTAGGCCAACCATTTACAGCACCATCACTTTCACCTGGTGTTTTAATCCAAAGATAAGCATCACACTTTCTTGAATTAGTTCTGATAGTAGGTTCTTCACCAAGTTTCATATCTTGTGGATTGAATGTTTCCCAAACCTCGTTACCATTTCTTGATGTATCTATAACATAATTTAAATTTGTTTCTTCAGATATTTTATCACCATATCGTAAACACTTATCTGTTGTTACGAAATTACTCACATTAATAGAAAAACCCTTTATATCACCTTTGTTAAATAAATTAAGATAAGTTGCAGCATCTGTTTTCTTTAACCAATTTGGATGTCCAATATCAAGATATACTTGTGCATTGGTATTTGATAATAAACCTAAAGCTTTTTTAATCAACCTTGTACGATTAGTTCGTTGAAAGAAATTCATCTTTCTCATATGTGGAATTGCATCTGGTTCAAAAATAATTATTGGTTTAAAATTTCCAATACCTAAAGCAATATCACCAACATATTTTAGATATTGTTTTTCTGTTAAACCACCCTTTGAATGTCCACCCATATCTCTACCAGGTATAGCATATAAAACTATAACTGGTTGAGCTGGATGTGCTCTTCTACACAATCTTCGAATACTATGAGTTAACTTTCTACCAAGTTTTGGTTTCTTAGGATTCCTTGTTAACCAAAAAGAATTTGGATATGATGTAATAGCTTTTAACTCTGGATATTTATCGGTATTGTTTTTCCGATAATTCCAATCTTGTTGATATAACTTCACTCAAACCAACTACCAGTTCGTTTAGTATCAACCGAGCCAGTAGTTAAATATGCCTTGTGTAAATTGTTATGATGTTTCTTCATCACATTAATTACACGAGTTATGTGTTGTGTATTAGAACCAGTCATTTCACGAATAAGAATGTATAATGCTTTCTTATTAAAGTTATCGATATTATGTCTCATATCAATTAACTCTACTACCGAATTAGCAACATCCAAATCTTTCTTTCGTTTAAAGACTGTAGTTAAATTATTTCTCCAATAATCAGCAAGTTGTTCGATGTACTCCATCTTCATACTACGAGATTCTTTACCACGAAGTTCTGTGACTGGGTCTCTTTTATAATCCATCACATCCTCACTATCGTGTTGTTTCATCTTCTTGTAATTATTGTTGTTGTGTAGAATCAAATAGTTCTTAGCAACAATACTGAAATAACTAAATGCCTTTCCCTTACCCTCAGCAAATTTGTGAATATTCATATATAAGAATGAAACCACTTCGTGTTTAACATCCTCACTTGGAACATCAAAGTAATAAAACTTAAATGTATGAATTATATTCTCAGCAAGTTTCTCAAATGGTGTACGAATATGTTCATTATAAATTCGTTCTTTCATATGAGCACGAGTTTCTTTATTCAAGCGAATGATTGCATCTTCAGTTCCTTGATGAAAGTAATATCGTGGTGAACCCTTTTTTGCTTTTCTTGGCATTATATATCCTCTTCTGTTATTTTGTTTAAATCATTGACAGTGTCTTTAATTGCTGTAAAGACTGTTCCGATTTCATCATCGGATTTGAACTTACCCTCTGAATCTAATTCATCAAGTGTTCGTTGTGTTAGAATGATTTGAGCTGAGAAGTTCTCAACCCACTCTTCTAATCTTTCTACTTTTTGTATTTGATTATATGAAGTCCACGCAAGTGTAAAACTTAATATAAAACATACTACTGCAAATATTTCTAATATCATTACTTATCTCCAAATAACTCATTAAATAAATCTTTTGGTGATTCACCCGTGAGTTTAGTTTCTACTTCTGACTTAACGGCATCTTTGATATTACCTACTGATTTAAGAACTCGTTTAGTCTCTTTTTTATCTCCACGCTTCCACTCATCCGATTCGATAAATGTTGCCATCATATCTGCTTGGTGTAGTATTCGTGATATATGACTTCTCAATCCAGTCTCTGGTAAGAAGGTCATTAAATATTTTTTATTTGCATCTTCATACATTCCATCTGTTAACATCAATCCCATATATTCATTTTCTGTTAAAGGTATTTGGAAGTGTTGTAATAAATAAAATGCTCTATCTGTTACTGTCATATAAGGTAACTCTGGATTATGTGTATAAATCTTACCTTGATTCTTACGATGCCAATCTGATTCATTTGGTATATAGTAATCGTGTTCTAAATTACCTACCTTACCTAAATCGTGATGTAATGCAGCAAAGATTAATTCTTCATCCGTGAAGTTAATGTCTGCTCCCTTTTCTTCCCACAACTTTTTTACTGATTGTGAAAAATCTACAATGTGTAAAACATGCTCTACATATCCACCCACCATAGCATTGTGATAATGTTCTTTTGCACTTGCTGGTGCTAACATCATTCTATCTTCAAAATAATCATACATCTTATTTAATTTCTCTAGTCTCTCACCAGAGAAAGTCATCGTAATAATATTTCGAAGAGTTTTATAGTTCTCTTGTATTTTTTCTGCTGATAAACTTTTCATATTGTTTCTAAATCTCCAATTTAATATGACCATAATATAAGGCTTTTTGCCTATACAAGTCAAGTGTTTTTTTTATTTTATTGAATTTAAATAAGAACCACCAATGTTCCAAAATAAAGTTTTCCCTTTAAGTTTCTGTATATTATCCTCTAACCAATACCATTGTTTCTTGTCCCAAAATTCATTACAATCAAATGGTACTTTATAATCATCCATCATATCATCAAATGCATATGGTGATTTTTCGAGTATTATATTTTTCAAATCACCAGCGTGATTCTCATTTAAAATCTTTTTTGTTGATGAGAATGCACTCATCGTAATAGAATAAACTTTTCTTGATTCGTTATTTAACTTCCACCAATCATCTCCGTACTCTAAAAATTCTTTTATTAATCCACTTGCAGTAACACCACTACCAATACTAACAACAAGGTTATCATATTCCCTATCTTTTAAAACTTCTCTCATTCTTGCCCCCATATAACTAATGTATGCGGGATGATTGAATGCGTATGGTAATTGTTGCCAACCATTTTCTTTTGCTTGTGTGTTTAATTTGTTTTGCATAAACGCCATCATATTAGGTCTCATCGGATGTAACTTACCACCATTACCCTCTACTCGTTCTAACAATACTTGTGGAAACTTTTGTGTATCTGGATAAGCAGAAATAAATTCTATACCATACTCTTTACACAACTTACTTAATGTCCATCCAGTCCAACTTCCATAAACTGATAAGTGAGTTAGTGGTTTTGATTTATCAATATCATCACTCTCTAATATTTTTCTTATACCCTCTATCTTTGCCCATCGTGGAAAGTTAACTCCATCACCAACTAAATCATCTCTCTTGACATCAACATCGATACCATTTAATGTATAAGTTTCTATTGGTGTTTGTATTATATCCATTTCCCAAATCCATTTTCAGTGCCAGATAAAGTATCTCTCATACCTTTATGTTTGAAACCAAATATTCTTTCAAAGTTATCTCCGATACAATGAAATAGTTTTTTTCTATTTTTAAAATTTATATCTGTATCATTTAGAATTACATCTTCTATATACTCTTTGAAGTTTGTTCCTTTTTGAAATGCTCGTTTCTCTTGGTCACATACCTCATCTGGTAAGTGTCCACGAAATGCTTCAGCAAGTGGTTTCTTCCATTGGTTTCCACTATTATCTAATACTGGTTGTGTAAGGTTAGTAGTGTAATCTAAAAAATCTAAATCAAAGAATGGACATCTTAATTCTATTGTTCCATAATTCATAAAGATATTATTCCCACGAAGTAAATTACCATAGTATTGTTTCTCAAATAATTTCTTTCGTACATCACTCCAATCTGGTTTCTTACTGAACATTCTGAATGTACCATATGAACCATACGATTCATCAGAACCCTCACCACTAAACGCAACCTTAACACCATCCTCTGCCATTTTCTCGGCAACATAACTTTGTAGAATACCAACTTCCATTTGGACTGTTGATGGATATTCTATAACCTTTATTGTTTCTAAAAATTTTCTTTTTAATTCTTCTGGGTCTCTTGGTATCTCAACCTCAACCAATGGTACATTGATATGTTCTGCAACCATTCTTGCAAACATTAAATCTCTTGAATCCTCATCGAACTTGACTGTATAAGATACGATATCAGGTACTTTCTTACTTAACAAATAAGTAATTACACTTGAATCAATACCACCACTTAAACAAGTTGCAACCTTAACATCACTTAATAATCTTTTCTCTACTGCAGTATCTAACAACTCATAAGTTTTTTTGTTAACCTCATCTTGGTCAAACTCTTTATCCTCAAATGGTGTCCAAGTAAAATAGTAATCTTTATCAATATGTACTGAACCAGTAATTGTATTTATTCTAACTACTGAATTTTTTGGAACAAACTTACATTCTGCTTGTGGTAATATTTTTAATATTGATTTCATTTCAGATGCAATTAAAATATTTGTATCATTGTTATAAATGTATAATGGAATCTTACCAACCCAATCTCTCGATACAACTAACTCATTAGTTAAGGTATCATGCAATACAAAACTAAACATACCCTCTAATCTTTTTAATTCATTTTCTTTGTATAGATATAAAATTATTTCTGAATCACTATTACTAAAAAATGTATAACCTCGTTCTTCATATTCTTTTCTTAATTGTGGATAGTTCCATATCTCACCATTAACTACAAGTGCATAATCATTCCAAACAAATGGCTGATTTCCTGCTTCACTCACATCATTTATACTTAATCTATTGTGGCCCAGGTGAACATTACCACTCTCAAAAATCTCTCGATTATCCCTACCTCTGTGTTCAATTTGAAGTAACATATCGTGTACAACTTCATCACTATGATTGACCGTACTAACTATTCCACACACTAAGTAACTCCTTGACATTTTTCTTTTCGTTATTCATATCACCAAGATGAACTGAACCACCAATTGTTGTAACTCTTTTTAATTTTAAATCTGCTTGTTCACATAAGAACTTTGCCATCTCACACAACGCAACCCAATCAGCATAACCACTCTTACTAATTCTCATACTACGAAAGAATGCTGTTAAATACAATCCATCTTTTCTTGGTTTTAAATCTATTGATAATAAACAAGGCATTCCACTCATTGTTTTTCTACCATCTGATTTCGGGTCGTAGATACTCATTGCAATTGTTTTACTATTCTTATGTTCTTTTAATCTTTTTATAACTTGTTCTATTTGATTGAAACTATTATCCCAATTAATCATTCTACCCCAATAAGTTTTGTTCCACTTTACTTTAGTATCATTTTGTTGGAATTGTAATTCATCCATAAAAGGATGTTCTGTTGGTTTAACAAATGTAACTGAACTTGCATAATCTATTCTATCATCACCAAAGATTTCTCTAAACAATCCATCGAACTTAGGTTCTGTATCAAAGTTATCTTCTATCTCTACCGACATATTAATACTTTCATTCATCACATCTTTGTTACCATTTTCTAAAAGATACTCGTGTGATTTTATCCAAGCATCTGTTGGTGAGTTTGCTTTAATTACTATCATCTTTTATAGTACACAAATATTGGTTCAAACTTATACACATTATTATCGTGTTGTACTGAATTTAAAATTCCAGTCTTAGATGGGTCTAACCCAATCATTCTTGTCATTAACATTTTTAATTTACCTTTATATTCACACCCAAGTTCTTCTAAGATTTTTCTACTATCACCCTCTAAATCATAATAAGTATTTGCACCTATTTTGATACTTGCGATGTTCCAAAGGATATATCTATCATTCTTTAGATACTCGTAAGCGGTTCGTAATGTGGGTTCTAAGAAGTTATCTCTCCAGTCTTGATACTCACCATAGGCCTTGAACGACTGGTTCTCATCTTGAGAATATTGTTCACGATTAAAATATGGTGGTGATGTAAATACTACATCCAACTTACCTTTATATTTTTGAAATGCTGGATTGTTAGATATTAATTCACTACCATCACTAAATACTTCATATGTGTTTGATTGTTTTTCTACATCAAAAAACTTATTAAAGTTTTCAGAGAAATCATCAACACAATTATTATTATAGAAATCAGCAACTGCTTGATATCTACCTAAATTATCTGGATTAGGGTCTGTACCAACATAGTGTATATTCTTACGAGAACTCATTGCTCCTAAAATTCTACCACCCCAACCACTTGATGGGTCATAGATATGAAATGTTTGTTCTTGATTATCTATATGGTCTGTAAATTTTTCATACAAAAGTTTTGCTGTTAGTGGTGGAAAGTTTACTGCAGGTTGTCCACACGCTAATCTAAACACTTGTAATATCTTTGGAAAGATTCCAATAGTTTTATCATAGTGTCTAATTAGATATAAGAACTCAGTTACTTTACCAGTCTTACTTGTTTCAGATGAAACTATATCTGGTATGTTACTTAATTGTGTATCATTTAAATAACCACTATCCTTACAATCTTGTACTTCCTCTGCAGTTAAATAAACATTTCCGTGTCCTTTAAACTCTTCATTCATAGTACCATAATTACCGACTGTACTTTTCTTTACTCTTGCAAGTACAAATCTTGTATCTGAATATTTACCAATAGAAACTTTACCATCATAAACATTCTTAATAAATTCTTTACCAGTCTCACCATTCCAAAAAGGATTCTCATCTTTCTTAGTTACGATACTTCTACTCCAACTATACATAGAATCTTTCTTTACTGCTCTACGCATAATGTGAACAAACTTATCTTCTAACTCTGGGTCACCAAAGTGGTCATAGATAGATAAACCATTATCGGCTGATGCACCAATACTGATTTTTGTTTTTAACATTGTTGGAAAGAACTGATTAACACTACTCGCATCTTTATTGAAGTTCTTAATTATACCAAGTGATTCATCATCACCAGTATTATCTTCAATTAAATAATCACAAGGATTGTCTTTTAGTTTTTTGAATTTCTTAATGATACCATCTTCATCTTTACCGATTACGGGTGGTGTTCCGTATTCATCCCATTGAGTAGTAACTTCTTGTCTAAGTAATCGTGCCCAATCATTAAACTCTTCTACTGACATCTTTAACAACTTATGATAAGTCGTATTCGATTTAAACTCAGAGAATTTACTTCTCTCATAAAACCATTTTTTCATCTATACTCTATTTGTTATTTTTTAATTATTATTATATGTTACAAGACTTTCTTCTGGCAAACGAGAAATTTGTGCTACATCAAACTTATATGGTTTAGTACCTGGTGATTCCAATATGTCTATTCTATTTACAAATCTTGGGTTCATTGTATCTCTTACTTGGTACATACCATCTTTGCCATCCGTACCTTTAAGTAAAATGAAATCTCCGTAATTCAACCATCCACCATATCGCTTTAAAAGATTCCTACTAACCGCTATGTATCGATACTCACTAGCTTTGTGTATCCTAATTCGCGTTCCATCCGCGAGAATGTTCGGTGTGGAGTCTGTTTGCTGCGAAACTGGATGATACATCGTTACTGTCACATTCATCCCCTCAAGGTTATGTTCAGAAACTAACTCTTTTAGTTTCTTATTTTCGTCCGTCAAATTCACCAATGTTTCTTGGTGAAAACTCTTGTAATTGTCAAAAATCTTTGTCCATACGAAACCATTAAAGATAACGATTGCCATAAACGCAATTCCAAAATATGTTCTTATGTTTTCCATAATTGATTCATATGAATCATCTTTCACACTCGTATATAAATATCGAGCTATATTATTAAAATTCATTTTATTTCTATGCCTCTGTTAAGTTTATTGTTTGAATATACGACTTTTTTACTATTAATGTCAAGTACTTTTTATATTTAACCATTCTTCTATTGAACCATCTGAACGAACCCATTCTGTTTTGCTTTTTTCACTACCATCACAATTGTAACATAGTGGTGGCACAGATGTACTTCTTAACTTCATCAACTCTTCAAAAGTTTCTACATCATCCAAATCTATATAATCATCGTTAGTTATTTTTAACTTATGTAATCCTTTAAATTTTGCATCAAATATATTAAAGAATGCAGTTTCTGAACAAGTATATATTTTATTATCTTTTAATATATGAACATTATCTCTATACCAACAATCCATTATATGAGTTCTCTTTTCATTATGTAGATACTTATGTCCAAAAGTTCCTTTTTGGTCATATAATCTATAAGGTATATTGTTACTATCTAATGTTGTAAATACCTTTTCATATTTTAATACTTTATAAATAGATACAATCACTTCTACTGAATATTTACGAACCAACTTAAAGAACTCATCATCCATTGCTGGTATTAATATTCCGTTTGTAACTATTCTCAATGAAACTCCCAACTCACTAAAGTATTGAATAATCTGATTTATGTTTGGATGCAATAATGGTTCTCCACCCATCAAAACTAATACTGATATTCTCTCTCCATCTTCTGTTACTTTATATAATTTTTTAAAATCTTTTTTAATATATTCAAAATCTATATGTGGTGTTTTCTTTTTTACCAATGGTGAAAATGAAGAACACGCAATACAATCTAAATTACAATTAAGTGTTATATAATATTCTATTTGTATTTTTTTCATATTGTGGAGCTGGGGGGAGTCGAACCCCCGTCCAGTCTACCTATCATATCAAGTCGTTCACAACTTTAGATGATTCCAAATTTTAGTTATCATCAACCTTTGTCAAGTTATATACAGCTCTTGAAAACTGGTAGTTTCTTTAATCACTAACTTCCCTCTAACTAAAGTGAGTTCTTTTCAGATTTATGAACCCGTTACCCAATATCTGAGTCTTGGAACGAGCCTTACACATTAAGCGTAAGCGTAATTAGCAGTATTGCCAATTAATCAAGATGAACCTTTTGTAGCGAGTCTTGCTCAAACTCCGTTGCACTCAAATACGAAACAGCACCTGTCGATACCAAGCAGCCCCATATTAATCAATTTCATCATCATCATCTTCATACCCATACGGGTCATTTAATTCTACCTCGTATGATAATGTTTCGAGAATTTCTTCAACGACATTCCAATCTTCATCGTTATAAGCTTTTTCTAATTTCTCTTTAATTTCCGCTAATGACATTATAATGTCTCCTTAAATTATTATTATAAGTATGAGTAAGTACTATAATTCGTACTCTAATCCTACTTTAAATTTATAATATTTTTTACCCTTTACATTATTATAATCAAATATATTGGTTAGTGTTAAGTGTTCATTTATCTTATAGTTAATCTTTGCATAATCTTCCATATCGAATCTACTCTCGCCTGTAATATCACTTCTGAAAATATATCCATCCCACTTTGCCTCTAAAGATAAAGTGTGATTGATTTCTTTCTTCTTACTTACACCAAGAGATAAACCACTTTCAAATGCTTTATCAGCATACAAACCAGTATATCCAATTGAGTAATCTCCACTACGATAACGAATATCAGTTTTACCATATTGTAAATCACGAGAAGTTTTATTTACATATTGTGGTTTGAGATAAAAGTTTTTTGGTTTCCATTCAAACCATATTTCATCATCCACATATCTCTGTCCTAACTCTCGTTCCCAATCTCGTTTAAAATACATCTGTTCGTTTTTAAATCCGAATGTTATTTCATAATCATCCTTAGTGATACTATCATCGTTTGGTGTTCTCATAGCAAATGATGTGAAGAAAACTAATCCACTTAATAAACTCTGTACTACCATCCTCGTACCATCCTATCCAACTCAACCCATGCACTCATTCCCTCAGAGAACTGATACATAAAGTATAGTAAGATACCACCTGCAGTAAGATGTAGTATAGTTCCAATTATATCTAAAAGAGTTTCAACATCACGATAACTCATTTACTCTTTCTCCTTGTGTATCTTCTTCTGGTTTTTGTTTCAGTTCTTCTACCAGTTTTTCTGTTCTTCTTCTTGGTTTTTTTACCAACAAGAATCTCAGTAAGAAGTTCACATGCTTCTAAAAATGTCATTATATTACTCCAACTATCTTAGATTCTTTTGCCACTTTAACTTCAAATGGATAAGGTGAATCTTTTAAATCCTCATTAACCTTTGCTTCTGCTACTGATACTGAATCACACTCAACTAAAAATGCTCTACGAGTTTTCTTTTCTCGTACGCTATTCTTTGTTGCTATTTCCTCAGTAAATACTACTTGTACTTCATAATACATCTATAACTCCTTTATGTGTATTTGTTTATATTTGTTTACTGCTAACTCTTTAGCTTTTGCCTCAACCATAATATCAACACCATTACCATATGTATCGATATAATCATACACATAATCTGAATGTGCCTGTGGTCGAATTTTTGTATCCTCTTGTTCAATACTTCTTGATTCAGAATAGTGAACTGCTGGTTTGATATCTCCCCAAGTAGACATTGCCAATTCTAACGCTTCTTGTTCCGATAAACCACCATCACAAAATCTGTGGTGATGATAATCAAACACAATAGGGATATTAATTCGTTTGTATATTCCATCGTATAACTCCTTTACTGAATACATTGATGCCTTGTCGTCGTTCTCGACAGTCAATCTTGTTTGTACACTCATTGGTAACTTAGAAAAGTTTTTACAAAATCTATCCATAGCAGATTGTTTATCACCATAGACACCACCAAGATGTATATTAATTTTATTGTATGGTGTACGAGATAATCCCATCATATCCATAACATCTCCGTGTATTGTTAAGTCCTTTACACAATTATCCACTACATGCTCGTGTGGTGAAACCAATACATTGAAAGGGCCTGGATGTGTTGTTAATCTAATTCCGTGAGTAGTTGCGAGTGTACCAGCAGAATGTAACCATTGTTTGATTTCTGTAATATCTTTTAGGTCACTCCATTCATACTCAGTTTTCCAAGGCGTGATATCACTACTCATACGATAGAAATCGTAACCATTTAATATATTCCAATTAATGATTGAGTTTAAATCTTTTACATTTTGTAGGATAAGTTCTGAAGCATAATCAACACCTTTCTCTGTAAAGGTTCTTTTAATCATACTACGATTTGTTGTGATAGGTTGTGTACCTTTTGGTTTATTACCATACTTAGTAGGATAACTAAGTTGCATATTGATACACGCATAACCGATTTTATTATTTACCATTCTTCATTTCTTCCAAAGTTATTTTTTTCAATTCTCATTTTTAAGTGTTTCTTGTATTGATACATAAAATATATATGCTTCAAATTTCCCAAATACCAAAGTATTTTTCTAATCAGGTGTTGCATAATCATCATCCCCATATTCATTTGGACTTGGTTCTTTTTTATCTTTCTTCTTACCAAAGATTTTTTCCCAATTTTCATCATACTTCTTTTTGTTTGATGTTCTTGGTGCTGAACCTTTGGTAGTTCCTGAATCGTATATAGATTTCTTTTTAGACATTACCTATTCTCTTGATAACAATCATACTCACAATAGTACTTAACTGTCGCACCCTTGCGTTCTAATCGTTCTTTCTTCGGACCATTCTTGCTGTAAGCTGGAATATCCTTTTCTAAAGTAAAAGATGGAATCCAATACTTCTTAAATTTAACTTCCTTAATCTTACCACAACCAACACATTTTCTTCTGATTGCTTCTACTATTGGTCTTTTATTACTTGGTCTACCTCTGAATCCTGCCATTACTTTTTCTTCCTTATGATTGGTTTATCTGTTTGTACATTACGAGGCATTCCTAAAAATTCCTCTATTCTTTTTAATCTCCCACTTGGTGTAACTCTTCCCTCTAAGACTGTTAATTCTCCGTTCTCCATTTGGTTTATTGCCATCTGAAAACCTTTTTGAATTACCACATCATATACTGAAGTAGTTAACCAATAGAAATTCATTATTACTAAGATTACCCAAACTGGAACTTTGTGTCCCATAAATTTTAGGAATCTGTTATATAAGTTTAATCTCATATTATTTTCTCCATAACTAATTAATTGCCCAACCATCATCTAAAAATGATTTTGCTTTCTTGTACTTTAATACCTTAACGGCATCATTTCTTTTTATTGTAACAAGTTCGTTTCTTCCAAATTTCTTTTCACTAATAATAGGTTTTGGTTTATATTCCCTATCAAATATTGTTTTACCCATCAAGTGGTCAATCTCGTGTTGAACACATATGGTTTCTAACAATCTTAATTCTTGTTCATCCTTATCATTTTTTTCCCAACTACCTTTACCCTCACTTGCATTAGGTGTTCCACTAAATATCCAACCACTCTCTTCTTGTGCAGTTTGGACATGTATTGTTTCATATCGTTTAGTATGAACACCCTTGCCTTTATAAGATAAACATCCCTCGTAAAAATCTAACTCATTTTCTTTTGAGATAATTTTTGGATTAATGAGAACCAAAGGTTCACGAACATTGACAACGGCCACTTGTGCATCAATTCCCACTTGATTAGCTGCCAACCCAATGCCGTCCCCTCTTTGGTTAAGTATTTGAAATAGTTCTGTTGCAATAGCCATTCCCTCTTCAACTGAAACCTCTCTTAGTTTTTTATTAATAACTGGATTATCGTGTTTTAAACAATTAATTACTTGTCTCATTTATTAGGTATAAATCTCCCTTTGAGATAATCTCTTACTAAACCCTTTTCAGCTTTCCTACGAATCTTGAAATCCTCATAGGATTCACCTTTTAAGCGTGTATCACCTTTGAGTACCTCACTCACTTTAAAACCATCATCAGTATCACCTGCGGTAGTTACTGAATCTACTATTGTATCTAACTTACCCACTACTCACCTACCTTTTTTTTATAAAGTTTAGCATCGGATTCATCCTTTGCTTTAAATTTAGTTCCATCTTTCAATGTGAAAGTTTTGTAGTGGCCAAATTGACCTTTGGTTTTTTTACTCATAACTATTTATCCTCAGTTATATGGTTAAGAAAATCTTGTTGCTTCTTAGCTGCTTTTTTAAGAGCTGCTTGTTTCTCTTTATGTTTGGCGACTAATATCTCATCACGAGTTCTTCGTTTCACTTTCTTCTTAGGTGGTTTCACCTTAGTAGGTTTTAGTGTACCCTTTAACTTAGGCATCTCTTTACCCTTATGAAATACATTACCATCTTTATCTACAAACTCAGCCATCCAATGCCATCCTGCTGGACGACCTGTTGGTTTGTATGCTGGTTTAGTAGCTTTGTTAAATTCTTCTGGAAACATTTTATGTAACCTACCCATCAATGCCCTATCACCTATAACGGATGTAGCATCGGTACTTACATTCTTGACTGGTTGACCTGTGATTTTACAATCCATATAGGCAACTCCATCAATAAAGTATCCACCATTCTTTTCAAAATTAGATTCCATTTGTAACTCCTTTTTTTTCTTTTGTTTACGCATCTCCAACCGAACCTGACTTAATACCCTCAAGTATTAACTTCATCATAATATCATCCGATTGAAATTTATTTTCTTTTGCAAATTTCCTTAGTTCTTTATCCATAGTAATTTCCATCTCTATCAAATCATCAATCAATTCCGAACATAACGCTTTCGGGTTACCATCCGTTTCATTTTCGATTTCTTCTAATCGAATTACCAATTCTGATATAGTCATTCCTATCTCCATTTAAATTTTGAGTGCAGGACAGGATTCGAACCTGCGAATAATGGATTTGCAATCCACCCCATTAACCAACTCTGGCACCTGCACGGCCTTCTGCTTGTGCCACTCGTTGTTGTAATTTCTTATTCTGTATCTCAATAATATGTTTACAATATTTCTTTTTAAATTTTCTACGATATATAAATGCTGGGCAATCACAACTCCATTCGATTCGTGATGGGTCAAACATAATATCATACTTCTTACCTTTGATGGAATAGTGTTCCCAATTATTATCATCGATAATTGTACCATCAAATTTTTCTACTAACAAATCTATTAATTCTTGATTATTCATATGCCTTTAATATAAGTATAAACTAGCCAAAGAGTCAAGTGTTTTTTTCATTTATTTTCATCAACCGATTTAGCCCATTCAGGTGTCCACTCTTCTTCTGTTGATGCTAATATTTTTATATCAACACAATTTTTATCAGCTAATATATTATTGAGTTTTTTTTCATCATCAGCCCAAATAGAAAATGTAATAACTATCCCATCTGGTTTACCAGTCGACATGTCCTTAGCGTTTATCTTATACCACATCTTATGTTTCTCCACAATGTATTGCTAAAACACATTTGAAACAATGTTTTGGATGTTGTATCATCTCATCAGTATGTTTCTTTTTACACCGCGGACAAACTTTTTTAGTTACCTCACTCAACTTAAAAATCTCCTGGAGCAACTTGAAAAGTATTTAATCCTAAATCTCTCCACATCTTTACAACCTTATCTCTATCGTCAACTACAAGAAAGACATCATCGATATCTACGAAAGTATCTAACATTTCTTTCTTGAGAATCTCATCTGGCATAAACCTCATATCGAAAGTGGCTGGATTACCATTAGCAATCGGCCAAGACTTATCTTGAAACTTATCTGGTCTAAGAACCAAAAGGTCAAAGGGTACATCGTGTTTCTGTAACCATTCTTTGGTGGCGAAGAAACCTCTATCATTCCTACCTGAAAAGATAACAATTTTGAATCCATCAGCGTGGAACATTTGTGCCATCTTAATTACTGGTTCATTTGGTTTATCCCAATGAAGAATAGAATCAGGTGCAGCGAATATATCCCAATTTAATTTACCATTTGCTTTAGTGGAATTATCTCTCCTAATATCGATATCAGCAAGAGTACCGTCTAAATCAAATATGACTGTTTTCTTGTTCATTGTTTTTTCCTTATTCATCATATATGAATATAAGGCTTTTTTACTATACAAGTCAAGTGTTTTTTTAAATTAATTTTTATCCCAATAATTTGAGTATTTTGGATGTTCAAATGTTGGATGATTTAACCATTCACTTAATGTTACTTCAGCTGATTTATCAGATAAAGTAAATTTACTTTCATATCTTGATAATAGTTCTGCAACAATTGGATGTCTAACAACATCTGTCATTTCAAACTTACTAAACCCTACACCATATAGACCAGTAAATCTTCTGATACTATCTTCTAATGCATTAGGCCCGTTTCCTTTTAAATCACTTTGCATTAAATCTCCACTAACGATATATTTAGAACCCATTCCAATTCTCGTTAAGAAAGTTTTAATTTGTGGTATCGTTGCGTTTTGTGCTTCATCTAACATTACAATTTTATTCTGTAATGTTAAACCACGCATATATGCTAAAGGTACTACTTTAATCAATCCTGCTGCTCTCAGAACTTCCATTCTTTGTTTACCAATAATCTGTTCCATATTATAATATACTGATTGCATAAATGGTTCTGTTTTCTCATCTATACTACCTGGCAAATATCCCATTCTCTCACCATCAACCTCAACTAAAGGTTTCGTTATAATGATACCATCATACTTTGAATGTTTATCAACCAAATGTTGTAATGCCCAATATGTTGCAATATATGTTTTACCACATCCTGCAGGACCTATACAAAAATTAATAGTATTAGATACAATATTATCCCAAAATTTCTTTTGGTTATTATTTTTGAAATCTATACCCCATCTAATTCGTTTCATTTGTGATAGAGCTTGTCGTTTGTTTTGACATTCTTGATTAGATACAACCTTTGTAATCGTTTCTACTTTTGCTTTTCTACTCATAGTAACACTCCCATTATTGTTTATTAAATGTTAACCGCGGGTTCTTACTAATAAATATAATATATACTATGTTCGAACTCCACCTCTTAACGGGTTTCTGCTTTTTTTCTCTGAAGTTTTTTCTTCTTCAATCTCTGGTATATCCTCAATATCAGGTTCTATTTCAATTGGTTCATTGTATATATCTTTCCAATGTTCTGTTTGAGTTTTTTCTTTTCCATCTTCACCATACATTTCCCAAAACTTCCACCACGATTTTGCTTTCTTGGTAAGCAAGCTTTTTTGCTTACCACTTTTTGGCTGGGTTTCTTCTTCCCTAAGTATTATCGCTTGATTAAATGCTATAACAAGCATAACAGCTAATGGGTCAAAGACAAATATTAAAATAAAGATAAAAAACTTCACAACCGAATCTACATCAGTATCGAATGTTCGAGCCAGATATATTGCTGGCCCAACATCCACTCCAGTTTCCACCAGGGCAATTTTTAATTCCCCTATCTCACCTTTTAAATCTAACATTTGTTTATTGATATCTGATATCTGTGGTTGATATTCCTCACGAAGTTTTCTCTTCGCTGTAAGATAGTTATCAGGTAGTTCTGTTATTGCTACCTCTAACTCTTCAGTTAAAAATATCTTATCCTCTTTTAACTGGTCTAATCTATCTTCCTTATATAATAAAGCAGTAGATTCTTTTTCGAACTCAACAGTCGCTCCTTGATAAGCATTACTTAGATAACCAAATATACCAGCAGATGTAATAGCAATTAATACTACTACTGCGGTACTTAAATATATTCGTTGAAACCAACTAATCATATTCCAATATCGATATACGAATGCAGCAGTAACTAATTTACCAAGTTCCAATGCACTTGCCATTACCACAACACTTAATGCTGCACCACTAAATAATTTACTTAGTCCAAATACGGAAAAGAATCCTGCACTACCTGCAATAAGTAATGCTGAGATTCCCAACCATATATGGAAATTCTTTGAGCGTTCCAATGTGTTCTCCTATTTAATCTTCTTCTTCTAACTCAACAAGATTTTCTAAACCCTCTACCTGTGATTTTAATCCTCTTACAATTCGTAAGATTAAATCAAAACGAGCATCACCTGTATCTTCAGGTGTTCTTTCGTGTAATCTATCCACTTCGTCTTTGATATAATTTATCTTATCGAGTACTTCATTTTTTCTTCTCATAGTATGACCTCTTTGTATTAGTTATAAATATGTTATATATTCAATTGTTGTAGAATATATTGTTTCATATTATCTTTTGAATCTGGTTCAATGTGAACCCAAACCCACGCCATCGTGGATTTCATATTGGTTATATTATCTGATACTGCTTTTATTTGTTGTTCCATTTGAAATTTTAACTTATCATCCATAGGAACTTCAACTCCTAATTCATCTGCCATATCTAACAACTTACCAAAATCTTTATTTTTATTAGCCTCATTTGCTACCTTAAACTTATCTGAATCCCCACCCTTATCTGGATGTGTCTTTCCTGCAACCTTACGATACACTTGTTTAAATGTATCCTCATCAACATCAGATTGAATTTCATCAAGTGGGTCTTTGGTTATTTTTGGTGCAGCCTCAATTGGTGCATCATTACCCATCAGATAATTTCTGAAATCTGTATTGAACTTTTCTATACAATCTTTATAAATGATTTTTGTTTCTTCTAATTCGGATTGTAACCAAGCAAGTTTCTGTCTTACTTTTCTTTGTTTAATCTGTTTAAGATTCATATAGTAATAAGTATCAAATTAGCGTAGTATGTCGTCAATTATTTCAATATCTTCTCACAATTGCTATATCAAAAGTGATACTTGTACCAGACTACTGGTAAGCAATATCCTCTGGTCTACAACCCAGCCTAACTGATATTACTCTATGTCCTTTTAGTTAGGACTTCTGTTTGGTCGCTCATCCAAACCTTTCACTCCATATCCGAAAACAACAACCCACCGAAGTGGTAACAAGAAATCACGACTCTATTCTGTTTCTTGATTCAATTCTTCAAATTCTGCTTCTATTATTTTATAGCAGATATAATAAACTTCTCCGTTCCTTAGAACGGCATCGGCGTACCCATACTGAGACTTGAGTTCTTCGGGAGAATAACCAGAGTCAACCTTTGCCGTTCCAAGAACAACATACCTGTCGTTTCCTACATCTATTATATTAGGAAATTTTGACAGCGGTTTTTTTCGGTTTCTTCGGTTCTACTTTAGGAATATCAATAGAAAGCAATCCATCTTTAAATGTTGCTTTTATTTTATCTCCATTTAGTAATTCACCCAATTCGAATTGTCTTGAGAATGAAGAATGTTTTAATTCTTTACGAATTACTTTTGCACCCTTATCATCAAACAGTCCGTGTTTGTTTCCAGCGATTGTTAATACACCTTCTTCCACATCTATTGATAAATCCTTTTTATCAAGACCTGGAATCTCTGCAAGGATACCAACCTTATCATCATACTCATATACATTTACTTTTGGATATGCAGTACCTTGATATGGTTTTACCCCTACTTGTTTTTCAATTTCTGGAAATTGTTGTGATACCATTTGGTCGAATAATCTATCGAATGGTGTTAAGAAATTATCCCTATCGATGATAGGAATACCTTTATTAAAGATAACTTTAGTCATTTGTTTTCTCCTGTTGTTAACTTGTTTGTCTAACTGAATATTGATTCTTTCGACATCAATAATCTATCTTTATAATCAACCTCTTACGAGCGTTGAAATTTACTTCTGTATATAAATATAAGGTTTATAGTTAAAAACCACTATTTTATATTAATTTTTTTCATATCTAATTTATCAATCTTACTATCATCAATAGTATATCCACGATTTAAAAACTTCATTTCTCTGTATGATAATGATAAGATACCCTCATCTGAATTGAACCATTCATTCTCGTGCTCAACTCTAACCAATGTTCTTTTTTCTAAATCACTTAAAAAGTTTTTATGATAATATAAATTATAATCCGAATCTAATGCTACACAATTAATAGTATATTCATAGGTCTTAAATAAATCTTCTGGAGTGTAAAAGTTAATCAAACTAATATCCACATATGAATTTAAGAATCTATACTTAGCACTAAATTCAGTTCTATAAAATTCTACAAATCCAAGTTCTTTTAATATAGTGATTAGATTATCTAAATCTGATTCTTGCGTTACATATAAATCAAAATCATTTATATTACTATTACCAAATGTATCTCGAATACACCCACCAGCAAAATAAAAGTATGGTGTTCTCATCCACGGCAATGTAATTAGGTGGTGAGATTTAAGTAGTTCTATAAATGGTACAAATACTTTATTTAAATTTTTATGTTCCACTCGCTAATAACTTTTTGGGTATCCATACTATCTTACCAGTATCCATCTTACCTTTTACTTTTTCATCGTGTACCCTACTATTAAATTCTGATTCTTCACATACTATAATAGTATCTTTATAAATCATACCCTCAATAGTAGGATAATCAAATGCTACTTTAACTCTCATCAGAATCAAAATCTAATGGTGCATATAATTGGAACTTACCAACCATAATGTTTGGGTCTTGTATCCCAACCATAGTTTCTAATACCTTATCACCTTGCACAATTTTAATTGTAGGTACTGATTTAATTTGATACGATTCTGCAAGTATAGGGTCATCGTCAATATCTTGAAAATATATTGGATAGCCTTCTTGTTCAAGACCTTCCATTATAGGTTTAAATGTTTGACATGGCCCACACCATTTTGCAGTAAAGTATATAAATCGTGTTTCTTCCATTTAACGACTCCAGCTTATTTGTTTATAACTCATTGTTGTTGTTTCTACAGCATAAGGTACAACAATTTTATATGTCTCTTTTGTTGTCCTCTGCTTTTGCTTTTTCTTCATTTATTTCTTTTTTAGCTTCTGCTTTAAAATCCTTTTTCTTCCCACCTTGATAATCATAAGCATGACCTTCTTCAATAAGAATATCATTTACACTTACCCAACCATCGTGTGATAAATCAATATCGTGGTCGTTGTTTGCAATACACTCTTGTATATGTTCACCAACTACTTCAGGTGATACAAAAACTTCACCTAACACTCTACCGAACTTACCAGTTCCGTGTGAAATACATTTAAAAACTCCAGCCTCTAATAATGCTTTATTACGAGCTTTTGCTTCTAAACCTTTTGCTTTTTCTTCAAGGTCACGAGTTCTACTTTCCCAAGTATCAATACCCATATACCTAATTCTTTTTTTAACTTTTAAATTGAAACCCAAATCAATCCAACAATCGATTGTATCTCCATCTAAAACTCTAATCAACTCACATTGATATTCACGAACATCAAGTTTCTTAGCCATTGTAATTCTCCTGTTTTCTGTAACTAAGAGAATTACTCCTCTACTTATTTATATTCGTCTTAACCCAATTTGGTTTGCTATAATCTTTACATTATCAAAGCCACTTTGGTATTTACCATCCTTTACACAATCCAAGATAAGATTTATTTGTTTCATTGTTAAATCAGATGTGTAATGGTTTCCATTATATAAATATGTACTAATCTGCTTTACTGCTATATTCTCTAGCACTTCAACCAAATCTCTGAAATATACATATCCACTATAATCACCACTTAGCTTTTTTGAATGACTTGCTAAGATTAAATAAGTATCATATTCTACTTTCAATTTAGCTCCAATTCTAATTGATTAGATGTTTCAAGTTTTAACTCACATTGTAAATGATTTCTATTATTACCTAAGTAATCGTAATCAACTTCGTGTGTATTATCTCCACAATGGTCACACTTCCAATGGTCTAAGTATTCTTGAGATAGTGGTTCTTCTTTACCATCCCAACCTTTCCACATTGTAATGTTAAGTGGATTATCTTTTGCTTCCCAATCATCTACTGAATCTGTATCGGAAGCTTCTGATATAAGAACTGCAGCAATTTCAACTGCAAGTGTTTCACGAAAAGCATCTGAGCTCATATTACCTTGTGAATCTGAGTGTCGATTTAAAACCTTTAATATTATTTCTTTCATAATTAACTCCAACTATAAATATATATCCAAACTTTCAAAATGTATAAAAAAATGGCTGGTGGGAAAGAAAGGAAATAAAAACCACCAGCCATGCGAGTTAAGAATTAACTTAACTCATACTTTCAGATTCGTCCTCAACATTGAACAAGTCCTCGTCTGTACCATCATTGATGTACTTCTGAACTAACTGCTTTACAAAAGTTCTTTCAGAATCCATCCCACCATCATCAGCGAATTGTGGATAGATACTTACTTCAGCAGCCTCATCGATTCCGAAACCATCATAAAGTAATCCAGCCATCTCAACTGAAGTTCTGGTAGAAACCCCAGCAGAAACTTTACCTGAATCAGATTTTGATTCCATTCTCGTAGTGTGAGCAATCTCAGCAATAGCCTTCATTAAATCAGGCTCAACATGCGGGAACATATAACTCAACAAACCAAATTCCTCTTCATCAGTTAAGACATCCATCTCAACGATTGTGAATCTGTCCATCAAAGCTTTATCCATCACACGAGTAGAAGTGTACTCATTACCGATATTAGCAGTAGCGACGAAAGTAACGCCTTCAGCGACTGGGATAGTTTCCTGTCCACTAGCCTCATCTAATCTCAAGTATCTCTGACCTTGGTCGAGAACTGTCATTAGAATATTCCAAGCATCTGGATGAGCTCTTGACAACTCATCAAGAAGTATCACAGCGTTTGGAGTCTGAATAGCTTTAACAAATAATGATTCAGAAAAGTAAGTTCCTTTTGATTTCTCAAAGTGAACATTACCAATCAAAGTGGCTCTTGGGTCTTGAGTAGAACCCATATTAAAATAGAAGTCTGGTCTATCTAAGGAATTAACCAAAGATTTAGCAGCCATAGTTTTTCCACAACCAGCAGGACCAGTCATTAGAATGTTCTTACCTCTAACGGCAGAACGAATTAAATATTTCCACTTCAGTTCTTTCATAACCAAACCTTGTGGCTTTAGTTTGTAAGAAGAGTGAATGAAGTTTAGAACTTCAGCATGGTCACTTGGTACTTCAACTGATGAAGTATCAAAGATTGGAGCTGAACCAGCTTCAAATTCAGACATTGGAACTACCCACCAGTAATTCTTACCTGATTTGTTAACTCGTTGTTCAAGGGCCATACCCTTAGCATGGGCTCTTTTCCTAGCAGAAATAGAGATGGATGATGTATGTTTATTACCATCATTATCCCAAGCATTATATCGGTTACCCGATTTTTCGATTTTTACGATTAAACTCATTATTGATTTTCCTTTGTTTTATTAATTTTTTTCCCTTTATTCATACCTAAATATACGGCTTTTTTACTATATAAGTCAAGTGTTTTTTTCACTTTTTTTAAATTAAATATTTGCAATTATCATCCATAAATAAAATGTTACGAAAATAAGTAACATAGTTAAAAACTCAGCAACTCTATATCCTATTAATTTCCAATTCATAATTTCTCTCTTTTTATTTATACCTAAATATAAGGCTTTTTTATAATACGAGTCAAGTGTTTTTTCTAAATAATTTCATTATCTTTTTAACGATGTGAGTATTCTCACCTGACCAAGGTAATGACCTTCTCATTTGTTTGACATGGCTTGCTAATATTATTTCCAACTTTTCTTTTGTTCTTTTATCATAAGCATTTATACTCATTAATTCTTCTCCAAGAATTTAGCGTTCATTGTTTTTGAAACTTGAAGTACTGAATTGATATCAATCATCTCAGCATCTTTACCATACATAGTTTTGAAATCCTTAATGTTATCTTCTCTGCCGTAATCTGAATCACTAACAAAGTAACTCATAATTTTGATACCTTGCTTACGAATCTCATTAACCATATTTTTAGTGTGATTCAAAGCATCTTTATGATAGTAATTAATTGTATCATTACTGAACATTGGCATCCCATCTGAAAGATTCAAGAAATAAGAATCTCTGTTATTAGATGTCGGAACTAAATCTTTTAGGATAGCTTCGAAACATAATCCCTCTGGTGTAGTTCCACCTGGATAAATACTTGGAAACATTTTTTTCACTTTTGAAAACTTATCAACTCTTGAATCATAAGCAACCAAGATTAATGGTGAAGAAGTACTTCTTCTATTTCTGTAATCTCCATCGTGAGTACTTCTGAAAGAAACTTGAACATCAACATTTGAAATCATATCAACAGCTTTAACAATAGCAATTGTAGAAATCATAGTCTGTCTCCACTTGTTACCACTCATAGAACCAGAAGCATCAACCGAGATGTGTAAGAAAGCATCTGAATAAGATTCAACAAAAGTAGTGTTGAAAACTCTCTCATTACCAAACCCAAGTTCAGCGATTAATCTTTTGTCAATACGACCAGAATCTAATCTTGTGTATTTTAAATCTCTTGATTCACCACGAACTTGTAACTTACGACCAAGCTTAGTTCCAAGTGAAATACCAGCACTCATTATCTCAGCATCTTTTTCTGAGTTGTAGTAGTAAGAATTTGGACCTCTAAGAATACTTGGAAAAAGATTTTCATCAATCATTGTTTGAGTTAACTTCTTAACATAGATAACTCCAACACCTTTACTATTAACTTTTTCATACTCACCACTATCATAATTATATTTTTCATTTTCCATAGTAGTACCAGCTTGAACTTTCTCAACACCAGCTTCTTCCATAGCTTTTACAACCGAAGAATCTTTCTTAGTTAACTTACCAACTTTTTTAGTATCACCATTTACAAAATCTTTTTGTTTCTGAATAGCATTTTGTAATTGCTTCATTTGTTTCTCAGTCAACTGAGTTGATTTATCGTGACCAGTACCTGAGCCAGGTGAAACATTTCCACCACCATTCTCAATGTTATCAATCATATCACCAAATTCAGAATCACTTAATTGTTGTTGTTCCCATTCTTGTTTATTAGTAGCAGGTGAACCAGTTCCAGTCCCCTCACCAGAATTATCTGAACCACTCATATCTTGTGGAGCTTGAACTTTATCTCCATTCTCATCATACTGAACTTCAGGTAAATGAGTAAGCATTTCATCGTAAATTGAACTAGCAGTAATGAAACAATGTTCAGTAGTGTTCATTCTTTTAACACCACCACCAGCGATGAAAACCATATTGAATATTGATTTCAATCCAGGTAGAGCATTTAGATTACGATTCTTATTAGTTAGATTTAAGATTCTGAAAATATATGAATCCCAATCTAAAGAAGTGTACTCATCAGTTTGAAGAGCTTTATCAATCACTTTAGAGTGAAAGTACTTATCATACATTGAATGATAGTAACCCTTGTAACCTGGTGAGTTTGTAAAAACATAGTGGTCGATTCTTCTATCTTCCACATAATTTAATAAAGATTTTAAATGGTTAACAACTGTCCATTTATCAAAACCAACTTTCTCAGCACGAAGAAAAGTTTCTTGTGGAATGTTGTTTTCAAGATTTCTCAAGAAATCAAAATCAGAAAGTTTAATGTGTGAACCCTCGTGTAAAGCCAAACCAACTACGGGGTCAAAGTTTTTCTCATCAATCTTAGAACCAATCATAACTCTTTTACCATCAGTATAAGAACTATCATTTGATTGGAATTGGACTGGAATATCAGAACGATTAGTAACAATCGTTACAAAGTTAGCGATGGCTCTTCTATAAGAAGCAAGTTTGACATGGTCAACTGGTTTCCTACCACCTTTTTTAACTTCTACATCTTCATCAAGAAGAGAAGTTCTACGAGTATCCCAATCATTATTAGACCAGAACGAAGAGAAAGGATTGGTTTTTTTAGTACCACCAATCGAGTATTTTTCTCGTAGAGCCATTGGGTTAAAATGTTTAATTTTTGTCATTTCTTTATTATTTCCCTTTTTCATATACATAAATATAAGGCTTTTTTAGTATATAAGTCAAGTGTTTTTTTCATTTTTTTTAATTTATTTTTTGTACCCGCCTGCGTAATCTAGCTGGTAATTGTTGTAAAGTATTGATATCGGTCTGTATTCTTTGATAAGTTTGTAATGTAATCTTATCATTCTTATAAATCTTTTTTAATTGTTTTAAAGCTGGTTCATATCCAAACCTACTATAATATTTCATTAAAGGTTTACTCATTATATTATAACTTCTGTAATTTGTACGAACTGGTTTTGGTATAAATTTTTTCTTAGGTGGTGTTGGATTTTGTAGTTCTTCTAAATATCTATCCCAACTATTATCTACATAAACACCCTTGGCAACTCTACCACCACCAACACTTCTTCTATCCATTCGTTTAAGATTGTTAGAAGCTGTTTTAGTTACGGGTTGTACAAAGGCACCAGTCTTATGTGGATAAACGACATGAGCAGAATACTTTTCTGTTTCAGAACAACTTGGACATTCTGTATATCCGAGATGTATTCTCTGGTCATCCATACGAACATTACATTTTTTACACTCATTCATATAAGCAATATACGAAAAAAATATAATATAAGTCAAGGTTTTTTTTCATTTTCTCATATATATTACTATGGGTAGGTAGCAGAAAAGGCAGAAATAATATAGAGTTTGAAGCTAGCGAGCGTAGTCCCATCTTTTAAAATCAACTAAAAACATTCCATATACAATATCCTTTAATTCATCATCATAATAACTTTCGAATGGTTCGTGTTCTGATTTATTATAGTGTGGTAATTCATATGGTTCAATACCAATACCATTACATACATCATCAAAACCCTCTTGTAGTTTTTCAAATCTAATAGTGTAATCTGGTTGCATTGCTAAGTATCCGAATTGTGTTTTCTTTATATTGTCATCTAATCCATTCATAACCCAGTCTTTAAAACTTAACTCTTGTGCTCTTGCTGGATATCTGTATTGTGGTGATTTATGAAAGTGATAATAACTAACTAATCTATCATATGGATTACGAACAACTGCAAACTTATAAAATGTATTCCATACTTCATCTCCACAATAATCTCGTATCTTCATTGTACCATCGTGTGGGTACTTCTTTCTTACTACCTTTTTATCATACCCATTAATATCAAATGAATTACGAATACTCGTACCACCATTCTTTGGTATGTGAATAAAGATAAACTTGTGTGTATGATTTATAAACATTAGTTTTGCGATGGTTTCATATCAATATAATCTAATACTCTAAATGTAAGTATGACTGTTTCATCTTCCCAATGTTCGTATCCCTCGAATACACATTTACCTGGTTCTGTCATATTCTTTATAACCTTTTGTTGCTGTGTTTCATTATGACAAACAATTTGTATCAAGTTACCATTTACTTTTAAATGTACGAAATCATCTTTCATCTAATATCTCCACACCCATTTTAGTACACATTATTATTATATTATATTTGGTAGGTTCTTCACTATCAACCATAGGAACACCATATCTATATGATTTGTTTACTGCTATCTTATCTATCTCACAAGTATTATCAAATCCAAATCTCAATCCAAAACTATCAGAATCTAATTTGAACTTAGGTATTCCATCTGGATAAGGATTCTGTATAAAGTTATAATAGTTCAAAATATTATCAGTACATCTTTGCTCTATATCCTTTAATGTATCTGTGTTTGGTACATTGTAATTATTACCAACCTCTTTATCTGTTCTTGTAAATATAACTAATCTCTTATATTCGTGTTTAGTTAAGTACTTAAATATATTATCTATTGTGTTGGAATTATCAACATCTATATTTGTATTGAAATCGGTAACCCCACCATCCTTATCTAAATGTATAGATGCAAGTACACCATAATTAGTATCTCTATTTTCCCAATATAAATCTTCAGTTAGAGTTTTTAATTTGTCCTTTACTATATCAGATAGTTTCATCTAATGCCTCATAGAAAGTACTATTAGTATTTGTTGATATTTTATTTTCAGAGAATCCACCCTTTAGATGTGAAGCAAACTTTTGTCCATCATAGTAATAGATATTATGCTCACCAGTATCTTGTGTATCATAATTTGGATTATCATAGTATGGACCAAGGTGTAAATACTTATAACCCTTTTCTAAACAATGTATTGTGGCTCCGTGATTACTATCGCCATATATCCAATCGATATCATAATCACGAAAGAAATCTTTTTTACACAAAAAGAAATATGCATCACTAAATCCTAAATCTTTTGTCTTAACCATCCCGCCGTGTTCTGGTGAAAATTCTATATCACCCTTAATTAATTTATTGAATAACTCTTGATGTATAACATATGATAACAAAGTTACCTTTTTATTATCTACTGAAACATATGATAAATCATCTGCTTCCATATCATAAATCATATCCTCAATTGCATCAAAATTATAATAGAATAAATCATTATGTTGTAATACAATCGTATCATACTTAGCTTCTTTAGTACCCAAATAAAAACCTAATGATGCCCACATCGTATCATTTTCTAAAGTCATACTACTTAATTTTGCTGTATCATTATGTAAATTAAACCACTTGTTATTTTCCAATTCTTTAGTTGTCATTGATTGAAATCCCTTTACAACTCTTACATTTGATAAAGTAATATTAGGCCAGTTATGTGAATTATCTATTAATATAATCTCGTGTTCAAACTTATGTTGTTGTATATTCTTAATAACTTTTAATGTAGTGGATACCATTTTATAATAATTGTTAGAACCCCAAGTGCCTGGTATGTGAATATGTTTACCCTTATCTATTGAACAAAAATTTAAAATAAAACTAATCATAGTATATCCTTACTCCATTGAACACTACCATCATTATTATAATAAACAAACTTCTCAAGTGGTTTACCATTATCAAATTTTATCTTATAGTTTTCTCTACCATCAATATAATAAAAAAACCACATACCATCCATCTTACCATTTCTCATAATACCACGAGCTCTTAACTCACCATTATTATGTGAATCCCTATATATTCCATGCAACTCACCATTACTATTATAATTCTTCTCTACAACACTTTTACCTTTAGTATCAACTTCAACTCGTTCTATTAATACACCTGCTTTATATAGTTCTTTTGCTAAAGGACGATTAGTTTTTTCATTATTATATTCCCACTCACCAACTTTACAATTGTAATCATACTGGCCAGTTACAATTATATTCTTAGTATCATCATCAGTATATTGTTTATATTCTCCTGCCTTATCTCCGTGTCTAAAGTTTTCTATTGATTTAACATTACCCGATTCGTAATATGATGTTTGTAATCCGTGTGATTGATATTCTTGATTTGGAAGTTTTCTAACTTCTGATATTACATATAGTGTTCCATCAGGATGAAATAATTTTCTTTGATATTGATTACCTCGAACCATTCTTACTTCTTCTAATAAACCTTGCCATTGTGCTTTACTTGCAAACTTATTTACCACACGATTGAAATCGTTTGGATTATTCATTGCCCAAGATTGATATTCAATGTACTCCTCTTGAAATGGAAATATTAATAAATCATCTTTTAAATCTAAAACACATTCAGTATCAAATATAAATTTTTTATATCTCATTATAACTTAACCATTCATTATAAAATCGTTTATTCTTTTTTTCCCAAGGCGGAAAGAAACTTGTAAAATGTACACAAGTAATATCTTCATAATCTCCACCATCAGAATAACCTTTATCTAACAAAGATAAATCCCAATCCACTTCATCTAATACTTTTGTTTGTATCCAATCCTCTCCTATAATATTCCATCGTCTATTAAATACTATACTGAATATTGCTTGTTCCCAATGATTTGCTCTTGCCATTTCAAGATAAACATAAAAGTAAAAGTATGTAGATTCAAGTTCTTTAAATACTTGTTTGTTTAAATCTGAATGCCAATATAGAAAACAAGTTTGAAATGTTGCCTCATCATAGTTTAGGGGATTACTTAAATATTTATTACACCTTGATTGTTCTGAAGTTAAATCTTTATTCTTAAATTGTTTTATAAAAGGTAGGTTATCTCGTTTTGCAAATAACTTATCTTTACTTTTAAGACTACTTAATGTTATTGGATTTAAAAACCATACATCCAAATCCACATACAATATCCAATCCCACTCTTCAAAGAATGTACTGAACATAAACATCTTATTAAAATGTATTGGTGTATCGTGAAGTTCTGGTGGTATGTAATATTCTATCTTTCGTTCTTCTAAATATGTTGTATCTGAACCTACTGGTGTTACTACAATAAAATCCCCATCCCACAATCCATCTATCTTTGCATTCGAAATTAAAGGTGGTATCTTATCATACATTGTTTCATCAGCTAGAAAAACCATAACCTTACCCTTACCCTCATTCCAAGCTTTTTTTGCTGGAACACAATCATCAGAATATCTACTATCACTTTGGATATCTCTTTGTATTGTGGTAAACTCTTGTCGTTGAAAACAAGTATATGTTTTAGCATCTTCTATTGAAACAATATTACGATTGATAAAAACATCTGTTGGTACGATACCATCATCCTTTGCAGATTTAATTAATTTCTTTGCTTGGATAGCATTGATTATGTATGCGTGTGCACCACCAAGATGTTCATTAGTTTTATTATCCCATAGTGGTTTACCAATATTCATAATACTAAATGAACCTGGTTCTGGTTTTGAATCTACAAACTTATCTGTAAATTCTACATCGTGTTCGAGTATAACAAATCGCTCACCACTCTGTACACATTTTAACCATAAGAAATAATGAGATAGGAAACAACCGATTGCTGGTTCTAAGTAACTATACTTTAACCATTTTTGATTTAAATCATTAAGTGTTAAGTTTTGAGTTTTTAATTCATTTACTGAATTATACTTATCAACCCCATAATATATTTCTGCATCTAATCCAGCATCAATTGCTGATTTAAGAGTTCTCTGTGCACTCTCTTCACTATATTGATTACCCTCAATGGTTATAACATAGGCTTTCAAACTTACACCTTACTTAAAATTTGTTCCTTAAATTCTATAATACCTTGTGCTAAGTTTGCTTCCCAATCCTCGTGTGCTTGTTCATCTGCACCATCAGTAATATATTTAAATGATACGAATGGTATATCTCTCAGATAACAAACCTTTGCTAATGCATATGCTTCCATATCCACCACTTCACCATAGTATTGTGTTCTATCTTCCACGAATGAATCACCACTACCACAAGTTGCTCTTCTTCCAATTGGGTTATGTTCAGTAATACCAAAATCTAACATCAATGGAACATCATTTTCAAATGGTGTTTCACCTCTCATAAATCCAAGACCAGTTACATCCATATCTCTCTGCACAAACTTGGTACAATCAACTAATGTTTTCTTTTTGATTTTACGAGAACCTGCAGTTCCATAATTGATTACTAAATCATAAGGTATGTGTGAACCATACTTTCCAAAGTGTGTTGTTAACTTATAAGTTGCATTAACCTTACCAACTCCTGTATAGATAACATCGTAATCATCTAACTGACCTTGTGTTTCTACTTCAAGTGCACAAACTATAAGTATCTTCTTTTTATCTATCCCATTTGAATCCATTACCATATGCTCCCCATTCTGATGTTTTGTAATATATTGGTTTCTTTAAATCTAAAAATTCTATAATCTCATTTGGATATATTGGGTAGTGAGATGGTATTCCCCAACTCCCATATCTATTAAAACAAGTTGCCTGTAATGGTTCTTTCTCACCAATAGCATAACTTAAATTAACCCAACACTCATCCAATTCTTTTCGTTCCATTTCTTTTACCGCAATATATCTTGCCATATATGCTGCACTTCTATCAACCTTACTTGGGTCTTTACCACTATATGCACCACCACCGATTGGAACTCGTGGCCCATAATTATCCACGACTAATTTCCTACCAGTCAATCCTGCATCTGCATCGAAACCACCTTGTTCCCAATCTCCTGCTGGATTACAATGTAGTGCTCTTAAATCATAAGGTTCACTTTTTAACCATTCATTAATTTTTCCGCGTAATACAATTTGGTTTGTATTTTGAAATGAAGCAACAATAGTTAATTTCTTATCTTCACCTATTGTTATTTGTGTTTTACCATCATACGGAAATCTATTATAAAGGTGTCTACATAGACCTCTTGATAATCTATATTCTTCTGGTACATACTCATCATTTTCATTACAAGCATATCCAACCATAATACCTTGGTCACCTGCTCCACCAACATCAACACCTCTACCAATCTCTGGTGATTGTTTCACCAAGTGAACTGATGTGGTATGTGTTACATCGTAAATCTCTGGTTCACCTAACACCTCATCTACTAAATGTGGTATAGGAATTTCTTTATCTGAATCAATTGTAACTTCACCATTAACATAGATATGCCCGTGTCCACCCATTGTTTCTACGGCTACTCGGGCATCTCTATCTTCAGTAAGACAGTAATCTAATATCCTATCGGATATTCTATCGCATATCTTATCAGGATGTTTTGGTGATACAAACTCTGCTGTTCTAATCACTCAATCTCCTTTTAGTTTCTTTCTTTATACACTAAATAACCAACACCTAAAAATGTTAGCACATGCAATAGTTTAAATAATAATACCATTTTGTAACTCCTTATTTGTAATTGTTAGATTTACAAGCCTGTACTGATTCTTTACGATATTCAGTAACCAACTTCTTAACCTCTCCAATTGCTTTACGGGCTCTTCCCTCTGCTGATTTGTTGCCCTTTTCCACAAATTCTAAATGATTAGATTCAAACTCAAAATATTGTTCTTGAATCGTATCAAATAAGTCTGATAGTCTTGCCATAATATAATCTCCTTTAATATGTTATAACTGATTTAACTTTATCTTTGTTTAAGAAAGATAGATTGATAAGATAGACTTCATCTATAACATCATAACCAGCTTCCTCACACAATTCTCTTGTAGCACTTGAAGTACCACCTGTGGCATATACATCATCCACAATAATAACTTTACCCACACCAGGTTTAATCTCTAATGTATCAGTACCATATTCTAATTCATATTCTCTACTGATTACTGGTGGTGGAAGTTTACCTTTTTTTCTTACGGGTATAAAACCCAATCCCATTCTCTTTGCAAGATAAGAACCAAATATAAATCCTCTTGCCTCACATCCAACTATATAACTAGCATTAATTTGGTTTGCTAATAAACCTCTCATTAATAATGTGGAATGATTTAACGCATTCGCATCTTTTAATAATGGTGTGATATCTTTAAACACGATACCCTCTTTAGGCCAATCTGGCACATCTATTATATAATCTTCTAAGTTCATTTTAATCTCCAATGACATTCGTTACTTGAATCAATATAATTGATATTGCTAATAAGATACATATAATTGTTTTTAATGTAGGAATCTCTCGTAGAAATAAATAGGACATAATACCAAAAATAATAGTACCAACTCCAAACCCTATCATTCTAATGTTCCAAGTAAATCCAAAGTGTTCATATGATAATCTTGATGAATGGAAAAATAACCAACCAATTGGTATTCCAAATAACGCCATCCAATTAGCACTACTCCAAAACCAATGTCCTTTTAATGTAGTGGTAAATTGAGCATTCAATTGCCACCAAGCCATTATATTACTTATAACCAATATGACCATCGCCATAATTAATTTTGTCATCTAATACTCTTCTCCATATAGTGAGTACTTCTTAATCGTTGGTGGTTTCTCTTTACCATCCTCGACATGCACTTCACCTTTTTGAGCATCTATATAAAATTCTGTACCACCAGATTCCATAAAGATTGCATTCAATACTTCTGTTAACGAAGAATAGATTTGGTCATCACCATCTGTAATAGCCCACCTATCACCAGGTGGAACTCTTGTTGCTTTAAGTTCTTTCATTTTAAATTCCTAAATTGCTGAATCGTGTAATAGTTTTTTTGTATCATCACCATCAAACTCTCTTGGAAAGTATTTAGATAACACTTCTAATAAATCGTGATACTTAGAAATCTCTTCTAATTCCTTTTCTATAGTATCCATTATATCAGCATGTTCTCCAATACCTACTGAGTTATTAAGTAAATTCTCAACATTGATTCTATGTTTTTCAATGTGAGCTTCAAAATGTATTTTACTTGCTCTTATTAAATCATTCCTAAGATTTAACGCCATTTTTTCGTCTCCTTGTAGTTCACTTTATTCTTCTTTTTTAGATGTACTTCAGAGTTAGTTTTCTTTCTATGACACTTCTTACAAAGTGTTTGTAGATTATCTAAACTATAATAACTCCAATCTAAATCTTTTGCCTTTACACCTTTCTGTTCTACTAAAGGTCTTATGTGGTCACAATCCCATCTTCTTGCTGTAATACCACAATGATTACATTTACCCTTATCTCGTTTTCTCAAGTGAGCTCTTTGTTCTCTTGAGTGATATATAATCATATACTCTGTAGCACAATCTTGGTGCCAACTCTTTCTTTCATTGATAGTACCATCTTCTTTTACTATCATATTACCACACCATCTACATTGTCCTTTAATCGTGGTGTAGTAAGAATCAGGTTTAGGTGGTTGTCTAAAGTTACCATCCCATTCCTCTTTCTTCTTACCAAAGGTTCTTTCATGCCGTTTTCCAAATCTACTTAACGGCATGAATCAAACCATTATTGTGGAGCTGACTGGGTTCGAACCAGCGACCTCCGCAGTGCAAGTGCGATGCTCTCCCAACTGAGCTACAGCCCCAGCTCTCGAACTTATCTCATTCGGATTACATCTCTTAACCACATCAATAAAATTATTCCAACCATCCCTAACGAGACTGGAAATAATGCTAAAATCGATAATGGTATTACGATTAAAATTGTCAAAAATTTTATTGGGTTTACTCGTGATTTCTTCACAACCTCTTTCTTCTTGGGCTTTCTTAGACTGTCTCGAATTTCCTTTAACTCTTGATATGTCTTTTGTTGTCCCAATTACTTCTCCACACAACCCATTCATTTATACCTCGCTACTTGCGTATTGTTCTCAACATCCATATCCAATACCAAATACATAGGATGAGTAGTAACAAAGTTACCATTGGGTCGTTTTCTGTTTCTGGATGAACCATAATGTTTCATATCGGCCATCACTCCACTCATATATAAATATCTCACAACTATATTTCTATCCTATTTTCTTGATTGTTATCACCAGCAGTAAACTTAATATTATCATTTACAATGGTTCTGAATAACTCTATATCTAATCCTAACTCATCAACTAAGTTAGCCAATCCTTTAGTATCCTTTGGTAAACAAGTACCACCGAATCCACCAAACTCTTTGTTCACTCGTAGGTAATGTCCATCACCAACTCCGTGAAATAAAAATGTATCTTTCACTACATCATAATTAGCATCTACCTCTTGACAAAGTTTATAGAAGGCATTAGCGAATGTAACTCTCATAGCCTTATAACTATTACTGAAGTATTTCATTAGTTCAGCTTCAATTGGTTTCATCACGACTGTATGTGTGGGTAGAACTCCGTGGCAATCTCTCACACACTTCTCTACTCGTTCATCTTCCGTACCAATAACCAATACATTATTGTTATGTATAAAATCTTCTACAGCACACTTCTCACGAAGAAACTCTGGTACAAAACTTAAATTTAGTATTGAACCATATTCCTTATTCCACCTACCAAGTGAACCTGGTTTGACTGTACTCTTCACACAAACAAATCCTTTGTAGTTTAGATGATATAACTCTCGTAATACACTTTCTACTATTGTAACATCACAATCACCATTATCGGCACTCGGTGTAGGTACTGATATATAAACAATTGGACAATCCAATACATCAGTTATTTGTGTTTCTAATCGGATATCGTGTACAATGATATTATGTCCTTGAGTCTTGAAACCCTCAGAGATAGCATGTCCTACAAATCCTTTTCCTATAATTCCTATATTCATTTTAATTTCCTTAATATACGGCTTTTTTACTATTAAAGTCAAGTATTATTTTAAAATACTTTTACACCATATCGTTTAGTAAACTCCACACCATCCTCATATGAGTTTACAATGGGTTGTCCTTTAATGTTTAGACTGGTATTGAGAACCATAGGACAACCCGTGTTTTTGTAAAATTCATTTATCAGATTGTAGAAGTTTGGATTATCATCTTTACTTACTGTCTGTACCCTTGATGTATTATCTATATGACATATAGCAGGATACTTCTCTGGATACTTACACTTCGCTACATACTGCATATACTGAGATTTCCTCACGGGCATTTCAAATATCTCGTGTGCGTGCTCTTCCAATACTGCAGGAGCGAATGGTCGAAACTCTTGTCGTTTCTTAATTTTATTTACTTTATCTTTTATCTTATCACCTCGTGGGTCTGCCATCAAAGTACGATTCCCCAAAGCTCGAGGTCCAAACTCCGCTCTTCCGTTCGCGACTCCAACGATGTTCCCTTTAAGAAGCTCGGTTAAAAGTTGCTCGGTTGGATAATCACCCTTGATATCATAACCAAGAAAACAATTATGCCAGTTCACATGCTCTCCCAATACATATGCGGCACTCCCTAACGATGAACCACCATCACCTGGATTCGGGAGTATCCATAAACTTGGATAAAGTTCGTGTGCTATCATAGAGTTTGCTACACAATTTAATGCAACTCCACCACCATAACACATATTGTTTGTTTCAGGTACTACTTGTTTTGCTTTATTAAATACCTTATATATCTCATCCTCACATATACTCTGTACATTTGCTGCTATAGTGAACTTCCATTCATCTGAACCATCATCTGGATAATACTCTGAATCCCAATCTATACATCCTCTGTGTAGGTTCTTATTAAAGTGTAGAAGTTTTTTCTCGCGAAAAAAGTATTCCTTAATCTCTCTCTTTAGTTTTGGAATAACCTTACCCCAACCTGCCATACCCATTAGTATGTACTCATCCTCTTGTGGTTTTAATCCCAACCTTTGTGTCATAGCACTATACCACAATCCTAATGAATGTGGATATGTTTGAGACCATCTCTTCTCGAACTTCGTTCCTTTAGCATACCATATAGTACAAGTTTCCCATTCACCAATTGCATCAATACAAACGATTGCTGATTCTTTATAAGGTGATGAAAAGTAAGTTGCACTGGCGTGTGATAAGTGGTGGTCAACATAATGATTTATTTTGTTGATACCAAATTGTTTTAGATGTGCGGTTGGTAAATTGTGTTTAGCAAATGCTTCTGAATATTGACCTGCATAAATCTGTCGTAACTTCTTACTCCAAGGTCTTTCGAAATAAGCCACTTCATCCCAATCACCATATCGTCTAACATCTGCAAAGATAGCTTCATTAAGTTCTGAATCATTCTTGATACCACTATATCGTTCACTATGTCCAGCGAACAAGATTTCGTTATCGTGTAACAAGGTAACACATGCATCGTGGTTCAAAGCATTAATACCTAATATTTTTCGTTTTTTCATTCTCAATAACCTATTGTTGTTAAAACCAGTCTGTATATAAATATTAGATTAAATCCTTAAAATACAAAAAAACTTCGTGAGTGAAACGAGCGAACCCTATCCCCATAATGTTATAATAGAAATCTTCTTTACTAAATCCATCCGCGTTACTTAATGATGTTCCTTGATACACTTCGTACAATAAACCCAAAGAACTACTTAATAACATCGCATCTAATTGTGGGTGAGATAAGGTATCAGAGTATATAGTAATGGTAGTATAAAAGAAATAATACAAACCAAATGAAGTAGTGAAGTGTGCCTTCTTATCCAATTGTAATTCCATAGTATCATCAGAGATTCTAAAACTACTATCTTGTGAGTATAGAGTTCCCGCAAGGAATAACATAAGTATAATGAATAGGTATGTAGTGTTTATCATAATGATAAATATATAATGAATGAGAAAAAGCAACGCAATAAATAATAATGCGGACGGTAGGTTTACCTCTTAGGTAAGAGTGTTAATAACTCTCTATAGGTGAAAAAAGCCACGCCGATATAAGAGCAAGTATGGCATTCTGACATTATGTCATAGATTCGCCGATTCACGATTAATAGCCCTACCCCCCTTTGTGTCTGTAATTATGTCACATTATCCGCATAAATCTTTTCTGCTAGCTTGAAGTTCAGGTACTTAGTGCACTACCTGTATACCTGTAATACCTGTGACATATTGTCGTGGTTGTGTAGTATATACCACTGCTAGCATTATTCTTTTTAAGGTTATCGCAGTTCGAGTTATACTTTAAGCCATCGATAAAGTATTACTTTAAGCCATCGCACGCACGATTAGCGGGGCAAAACGGGTAGATTGTGCACCTAATCCTAACCAATTGCACGCGAAATCGCTTGCATAGCCACCCTAATATACGAAAGAAATAGTATATAAGTCAAGGATTATTTGCTAATTATCTAAAGTTTTTTGAAATTCTTCGAATGGAATATACTCTAATTCGGGCGAATCAGTTAAAGT